>Ga0228535_1001086_pt1 | contig 50859 bp, 41 predicted proteins | sample SJ1metagenome_FD_168457 | JGI IMG/M metagenome (GOLD analysis project Ga0228535, IMG submission 168457) | Enriched culture of PCE-dechlorinating microbial communities from Ithaca, New York, USA - SJ1 | ecosystem: Engineered > Modeled > Simulated communities (microbial... > Unclassified | place... | reverse complement strand
GTCCTTGCCAAGAACAGCGGTGAGCAGGTAGCGAAAATTGCGCGTATTGCCCGGGAACTGGATATTACACCGGCCACACCGGACGAAGCGAGGAAAATATTAGGCCTCAAGGGATTGGGCAAGGTTAATTTTTAAAAGTGGATCATCTCAGAAATGAGGAGTAAGATGGAAATTATTGATTTGAGCGTACCTACGGAAGAGAGCCCGAGTGAGGCTCTTTCGCTCAAGGTAGTCCATCAGAGACATCAGGAGACAGCCCCGGTTCTGGCAAAATTTTTCGGCTGCGCAGAAAATGATCTCAGAAATGGCCTGGGATATGCGAACGACAGCGTGGAGATGATTTCCCATTCCGGCACTCATCTTGACGCTCCCTGGCACTACGCACCTCAGAGTGAGGGGAAGAAAGCCAGGACTATTGATCAGATTCCTCTTGCTTGGTGTTACGGCGACGGCGTAGTCCTCGATTTCCGGCAAAAACAAAAAGGATCAGTGATAACCAGTGAAGATCTGCAAAAAGAACTGGATCGTATCGGTTATACACTGAAGCCGCTCGATATTGTTCTTATTATGACCGGTGCCGATAAGTTATGGGGAAAGGCCGAATATTTTGATGCGGGCTGCGGTATGTGCAGGGAATCGACGCTGTGGCTTGTCGACCAGGGCATACGTGTTATGGGTATTGATGCCTGGGGATGGGATCGGCCTTTTTGGGCCATAAAAGAAGAATTTGCGAGAACGGGCGATCGGCAAATCCTTTGGGAAGCCCATCTGGCGGGTATTGAAAGGGAATATTGCCATCTGGAAAAACTGGCCAATCTCGATCTTTTGCCCAGAGCGTTCAATTTCAAGGTTGCCTGTTTTCCCGTAAAGCTCACGGGAGGCAGTGCCGGTTGGTGCCGCGCAGTGGCCATAATAGGTACATGAGGGCAAAGTGTTGAGCCGATATTTGAAACTTTTTTGCGAAAAAGTTAATTAGTGGGGAAGGAGTTCGGAAGACGGACATGTTGGTGGGCAAAAAAATAACCAAACGTTTCGGCGGTCTCACGGCTTTATCGGAAGTCGATTTCGAAGTGCGCCGCGGTGAGATCGTCGGACTTATCGGACCGAACGGTTCGGGCAAGACGACGCTGTTTAATGTTATCTCCGGTATCTATTCTCCCGATGGAGGAGATCTGTTCTTCGAGAATCGTAAAATAACGACTCTGTCGCCTCATCAGCGGGCACGCCTGGGAATAGGCCGTACTTTCCAGATCGTCCGTCCCTTGAGCGGCATCAATCTTATCGAAAATGTTGCCACCGGTGTTCTTTACGGTCGCGAGGGCAAGACCAAAGCCGGGGAAGCAAGGGAAAGAGCCATGGATATTCTTGCCTTTGCCGGGCTTGCGGATAAGGCCCGCCGCCTTCCCGGCGAGCTGGTCTTGGAGGATCGTAAGCGCCTCGAAGTTGCCCGTGCCCTTGGCCTTCATCCGGAGATCCTTCTGCTCGACGAAGTCTTTGCCGGGCTGAATCCGACGGAGATAACAGCCGCCATCGATCTCACCTTCCGGATCCGGGAGGAGTACGGAACAACCATTTTTATGATTGAACATGTGATGAAAGCAATCATGAGTACATGCAGCCGCATTATGGTGCTGAATTTCGGGACAAAAATCACTGAAGGATCGCCGGATGAAGTAGCCAATCATCCCGAGGTCGTTTCCGCATACTTGGGGGCTGCCTATGCTAAGTGTTGAAAACATTACAGTCTGTTACGGCCAAATGAAAGCCCTTCAGGGAGTGTCTCTGGAGATTTCTCAGGGAGACATGGTGGCTCTCATCGGTGCAAACGGTTCGGGGAAATCAACCTTGATGAATGTTATTTCCGGAATGATACAGGCTGTATCCGGGGAGATTATCTGGGAAGGCCGGCCGCTCAAGGGACTTTCTCCCGATAATATCTGCCAGGCGGGAATCATTCAGGTTCCCGAAGGCCGCAAGCTCTTTCCGGGCATGACGGTGGAAGAAAACATAATCATGGGAGCATATCATCCCAATGTCCGCAGACAAGCGCCGGAGTCCCTGCAAAAAGTATTTTCCACCTTCCCCCGCCTGGCCGATCGCCGTCGCCAGTTTGCCGGCAGTCTTTCCGGCGGAGAGCAGCAAATGGTGGCATTGGGCCGGGCGCTTATGGCCAAACCCCGGCTGCTCATGCTGGATGAACCATCGCTCGGACTTGCTCCCAAAGCGGCAGCGGAAATATTTATGATCATAAAAGAATTGAACAAAGAAGGAATGACGATTCTGCTGGTGTCACAGGAGGTGCTGGAAACTTTGTCCATCACTACTTACGGATATGTTCTGGAAAACGGAATAATGGCTTTAAAAGGACCTTCCCGGGAACTACGGGAGAATCCAAAAGTCAAGACGTCCTATTTGGGACTCTGAGATAAACTAAACTTTAAAAAGGAGGTTTCATAATGAAAGAAAACCGAATTAAGGATTTCTCAATGTTCTTGATTACCGCCGTGTTGTGCGGTCTCATGCTTATGACCCCTGCGGCCGGTTTTGGCGCTGGAAAAACCATTGTTATCGGCGGTTCCCTGCCTCTCACGGGAGCGTATGCCGAAACCGGACAATGGATCGAAAAAGGGATGCGTTTCTGGGCGGACGAAATCAATACCAAGGGCGGACTTTTGGGACGTCCCGTAGAATTCAAGATATATGATGACCAGTCCGATGTGGGCAAGGCCGTAACCTTTGCGGAAAAAGTAATTACCGTCGATAAGGCCGATCTCCTTTTCGGCGGCTATCCGGGTACTGCCGCCCGGGCCGTCATGCCTGTCGCGGAAAAACACAAGTACGTTTATGTCTCCATGGGCGGCCATATGAAGAGCTTTCTTCAGGGTTACACTTATTCCTTTGGTGCTCCGCCGCTCATGGGCGAATGGTGGTATGAGGGATTCTTCCAGTGGCTCGCCACTGTTCCCGCCGAAAAGCGTCCCCAGAAAGCAGCCGTTTACACCATCAATAACCCTGTCGGTCTCTCGTTAATCGACTCTATTGATCGCTGGACGAAAAAGCTGAATATCAAAATTGTAATCAACGAAAAGTATAATGCACCTCTTGCCGATGCTACAGCCCTGATTGTCAAGGCCAAGCAGTCGCAATGCGACATTCTTTTTGCCAATGGCTTTTTCCCCGACGGAGTCACAATGATGAAGGCGGCCAAAGCCCTCGATTATAATCCCAAGGCCATCGTGCAGGGAATAGGTTCCGTAGTCCCCGCCTGGGTCAAAGAACTCGGGAAGGACGGCGATTATGTTTTTTCCGGGACCGTCTTGTCCGGCCAGCTTAAATACCCGGGAAATGACAAACTCAACGCTTACGTAAAGAAAACATACAATTTGAACGAATACCCTCTTTACTTCGGATTTGGTTATGCCTGGATGCAGACTCTGGAACAGGCAGTAACGGGGGCCAAAACTCTGGAGCAGACGAAAATCCGCGATTGGCTGAAAAAGAATGAGGTTAACACCATCGCCGGTTCCCTGACCTTCGACGAACGCGGTCTGCCCGCACCGATTAACTTCGGAACCCAGCTTATCAACGGCAAGGTCGAATTGATTTCACCCAAGAACATTCAGACGAGAGAACCGGTCTATCCAAAACCGGCTTGGGAAAAATAACATGGACGCGGTTCTTATCATCCAGTCTTTGATCAGCGGCATTATGATGGGCATGGTTTATGCTTTGCTGGGCGTTGGTTTTTCCCTGACCTGGGGAGTGATGCACGTCATTCACATCTCTCATGCCGCCTTCGGGCTCATTGGGGCATATTTGTCCTACAGCCTTTTACAGTACTGCGGCGTGGACCCCGTCGTTTCGGCGGCGGTGTCCGTGCCGCTTTTGTTTATCACGGCTTGCGGTCTATATCAGCTCCTGATCAGGCCCATCACCAGAGCGCAGAATATCGTTATGGCATCGATGATTCTTACATTTGGCCTGGCCATTATTCTGGAAAACATCATGGCCCTTATCTGGAAGGCGGATCCGCGTGTCCTGACCCCGACCTATTCCAGCGGCGCCTTGATCGCGGGCCCCTTTTATTTTCAATATCCCCACCTGGTCGGATTCGGACTGTCTGTTTTGGGGATAACGGCCATTTATCTTTTTCTTAAAAAAACATATACGGGCATGGCTGTAAGGGCTGCCTGGCAGCAGCCCGAAGCGGCGCAATTGTACGGCGTCAACCTGTACCGGATCAGCATGATCACCTTCGCCCTTGCCGTATCCACGGCCGGGGCGGGGGGGATAAGTCTCGCCCTCCTTAATTCGTTTGAACCTCATTCGCATAATCTATGGCTGATCTATCTCTTTCTGGTAGTTATTGTCGGTGGGGTAGGCAATGTTATCGGTACTGCCCTGGCGGGACTGATCATCGGTGTTATCACCGGGCTCTCCATGGCCTTTCTGCCCTTCCAGTGGGTGAATCTTGTGACTTTCGGCCTCCTGATGATATTTCTTATCTTCCGGCCTCACGGGTTGATTAAACAGGAGGGTATGTAATGAATAAAGCGTATCCGGTTGCTTTGGCAATTCTGGTCATCTTTTTAGCCGCCTTCCCTTGTATAGGGCCGGAGGTCTATTACCTTTCCTTCATGTTTTCGGTCTTTATGTATGTCATTTTGGCATCTTCCTGGAATTTTATCGGCGGCTATGGCGGCTATCTTTCCTTTGGTCATGCCGCCTTCTTCGGCATCGGCGCCTTTGCCACGGCTAAGCTCGCAACAATGTTTCAACTGCCGCCTATGCTGACGATGCTTGCTTCTATCCCCGCAGGGGGAATAGCAGCTCTTATCGCTCTCATTGTCGGCTATCCCTGTTTGAAGATTCGTGGACCATACTTTTCCGTCGTGACGTTATGCTTTGCTTTTGTCGTGGATCTGGCGGTAAAAAACATCGAATTTCTGGGCGGTGCCGAGGGGCTCTGGCTGAAATTTATGGATATTCCGGAAAAGACTTCCCGTACCATCATGTATGAAGTGATGCTTCTCCTTATGGTTGTTACCCTGGCTGTGTCCTGGTTTCTCGGACGTTCCCGCTTCGGCACGGGGCTCACGGCGATCCGTTCCGACGAAGAGGTGGCGGAGACCATGGCAATACCTACGGCAAAGCTCAAAATTCAGGCTTTTGTCCTTTCCGCGTTCTTTCCGGGTGTTGCCGGGGGTCTGTTTGCCTATTACCTGGGCTATATCCATGCCGATGCTGTTTTCAGTATCAATATTTCCATACTCATCGTCCTTATGGCCATGTTCGGGGGCGGGGGTACCTGGCTGGGACCGATCATCGGGGCTGTCATCCTCACAGTTGTCAACGAAGGACTTTCTACTTTTGCTCAGGCGGAAATTGCCCGGATTATCTATGGCGCCCTTTTCATTGTCGTTACCATTTTCATGCCCAACGGCATTATGGATTTTTTCCGGAAAAAAGGCGGCAAGACCTAATTGCTTGTTACACCCGGAGATATTTTCCGGTAATCTGTTCCGGAATGGTGGTGGCAACCTATTACCAATAATAACGGAACAAAATGCCCATACCAGCAATGGGTGATGGAGGAATATTAAAGCTTCTTTATTTTTGCCTGCTTGTGTCTCTTGGCGCGCGGTAATCTTTTGGCCGGTCCTTTTTTAAAGGTACGATAATCAGGTTCATCATCTGTTTCTTTATCATAAGCGAACATACTTGCCGGAGATTCCACACTGGCTTTGTCCATCAGCATTTCAAATTCGCTGGAAGACAATACGGTCTTTCCCCGCCTGTTTACATAGGAGGCAATTTCCCGGTCGGAAGAAACAATAACGGTTTCTTCCGAAGAGGTGCCGGCCAGTCTTTTGATGACTTCATCAGCTTTTTCGCCGCGCCGTGAGTAAATGACACTAATGTTTTTTTCGCGGTCCCGCTCTTCCTGTGGTGCCCCGGATTCCCATCCGTCAAAAACAACGGTAATATTGTGCCCTTTTTTCCTTTTGTACTCCGCCAAACGGGATATCAATGACCGGCGGCCGTCTTCCAGGCTTCGTTTTTCATAGCGGCGGAAAAAATCCGATTGCCGGATTAAGTTGTAACCATCGATTATTATACGCATATGTCAATTTGGCATATTCCGGCAGGCGATGCAAATGAATTCTTGAATCTACAATTATCAGGGTTGCCATTGCTGAATAAAAATGTGCGGAAGCTCTCGTAAAAAATATTCGGAATATTTTGGTGAAGTAAAAGAACTATATGGCTTCCTTATTTCTTCTTTACAATAAATTTCAAGTCGGCAATAATCACCGGCCGAAATTATTATAAACGATTGTTTACGGAGCGTTCGCTGATCGTCTCCACAAAAATACTTATTAAAGGAGGTTGCTTTGATGAGAGAAGTCGTAATTGTATCCGCCTGTCGTACGGCAATTGGTACTTTTGGAGGATCTTTGAAGAGCTTGAATGTTGCTGCTTTAGGCAGCATAGCCATGAGAGAAGCGATCAAACGCTCCGGCATCAGCCCGGAAATAATTGATGATGTCCGCTTCGGTTGCTGTATGGAGCCCGCAGATATGCTCAATTCCGCACGTATAGCCGCTCTAATGGCCGGAATTTCCGAATCGGTAACGGCGGTTACGGTCAATCGCGTCTGCATCTCCGGGATGGAGGCGGTCTTGTCCGGAATGGCTTTAATCCGTGCCGGTATGGCTGATATTATTCTGGCCGGAGGTATGGAACATATGTCGGGGGTTTCCTTCTCTTTGCCCGGTTCCCGGTGGGGATACCGTCTGCAGGATCAGACAGTCGTCGATAATCTTATTCACGGTCTCCATGCCGGATCGCATTTGCTGCCTGGACCGGAAAAAGGTCCCGTTAAAAATGGCCCGATTATCGATTTGTATAAAGGGAAGCCGTACATCATGGGTATTACGGCGGAGCTGATTGCGCAGATGCATAACATCAGCCGTGAGGAAATGGATATTGTGGCTCTGCGCAGTCACAACAATGTGGAGAGAGCCACAAAAGAGGGCGATTTCAGAGAAGAAATAGTTTCCGTTGAGATTCCTCAGAAAAAAGGCAAAGCTCCCGTAATCTTCGACAAAGACGAACATTTCCGGCCTAATCTGACCATGGAAGAGCTGAAAAGTTTGCCCCCAGCCTTTGTACCTAAGATCGGCAAGGTTACAGCAGGCAATGCTTCCGGAATCAATGACGGAGCGAGTGCCATGATCATTATGTCCGCGGAAAAAGCCAAAGAGCTCGGTCTGAAGCCTCTGGCCCGCATCAGGGACTTCGGCCGTGGCGGTTGCCATCCATCCGTTATGGGGCTGAGCCCCGTGCCCGCGGTACACGATCTGAAAAAAAGATCCGGACTGAAGATCAAGGACTTCGAGCTGATTGAACTCAACGAAGCCTTTGCGGGCCAGTATCTGGGTTGTGAAAAAGAACTTGGTCTTGCCAGGGAAATTACTAATGTTAACGGATCCGGCATTGGTCTGGGCCATCCGGTTGGTTCCACCGGTTGCCGTATTATGGTTTCCCTCGTCTATGCGATGAAAAAACGGGGCAAAACCCTGGGATTGGCTACTCTTTGCGGTGGCGGAGGGGTTTCCATGGCGGCTGCTGTTGAAATGCTGTAAGCTTTTCTGATCGCTTTTATTGCCGGATCAGCTTATGTACGGTGAAAGAAGGAAAACTTTATGCGGCGGCTGTAATATTAATAAGTAATTGATCTCACAGAAGTATTTCGATTTTTTTTAATTAAGATGCCGAAGTTAACCGGCGGCTGTGCTATTGTTTCCCTTGATTAATAAAATGTAGTTTGTTAGCTTTTGAAGTCCTTTAATATTGGGAATAAGGATGAATTTTTTCATCCGATAAAAATAAAACAAAGAGGAGTAGGAAAATGGAAATCAAGAAAATTTGTGTGTTGGGTGCTGGTTTGATGGGAAACGGTATTGCCCAGATTTGTGCTCAGGCAGGCTACGAAGTAGCACTGAGGGATATTGAGCAGCGATTTGTGGATGGAGGGATGAATACCATTAAGAAAAATCTCGGCCGCGATGCGGAAAAAGGAAAGATAACTCAGGATCAGATGAAGGCAATCCTCGGCCGCATTAAACCTACTCTGGATGTGAAAGAGGCGGCGGCGGATGCGGATATTGTGGTGGAAGTTGTTATTGAAGTAATGGACGTGAAGAAAAAAGTTTACGCGGAACTGGAAGCTGTGGTTCCGCAACATTGCCTCTTTTTTACCAATACATCAGGTCTCAGCATTACGGAAATGGCGTCGGTCACCAAAAGACCCGACCGTTTCATCGGCACCCATTTTTTCAATCCCGTTCCGGTTATGCGTTTGCTGGAAATCATCCGTGGCCATCAGACTTCCGATGAGACACTGGAAGTGGCAAAAGCCTGGGGCAAGAAGATAGGCAAGGAAGTAATCGTCGTCAAGGAAGCCCCCGCTTTTGTGGTGAACAGAATCCTCTGTACCATGCTTAATGAAGCTTTCGTTGCTCTGGATGAAGGTCTGGCATCGGCCGAAGAAATTGATAAGGGCATGGTTCTGGGCTGTAATCACCCCATCGGACCGCTGGCTTTGGCTGATCTGGTTGGTAATGATACTCTGCTGCGCATTATGGATGGGCTCCAGAAGGAACTTGGCGATAAATACCGTCCGGCTCAATATTTGAGAAAGATTGTCCGCGCCGGGAATTACGGGCGTAAATCGGGCAAGGGTGTTTACGACTACACCAAAAAATAAGGTGGCCGACGAGAGATTTGCTTCCGTTTGAGCTTTGGGGCGAAGATTACGAGCAATAATTATCTGAGCCTGATGAAGCTGAACGGTAAGCAAATGCCAATCAGGTGTTTGTAGTTTCAACAAAGGAAGTATGTTATCAGGAGATAAGATATGGATTTTGAATTGACCGAAGAGTTAAAGATGTTGAAGGAAATGGCTTATAAGTTTGCCGTGGCGGAAATAACACCGCTTTCCCAGGCATGCGACGAAGAAGAAAAATACACACCGGAACTCAGAAAAAAGGCAGCGGAAAACGGACTTGTCGGTGCCTGGATTTCGGAAGAATACGGTGGTGCCGGTGCCGGAATTCTTGGCAATACCATCATTACGGAAGAGTTGTCCAAAGTGGATATGGGGATAGGCCTGAACGTTGTTGCCGCCGGATTCGGCTGTGAAACAATTTATCAGTACGGTACCGAAGAGCAGAAGCAAACCTATCTGCCGCCGGTTTGTGCCGGGGAAAAGGTGAGTGCCGGGGCCTATACGGAACCCAACGCCGGAACGGATGTCGCCGGGTATAAAACAAGAGCGGTTAAAGACGGCAAAGATTATGTCATCAACGGCAATAAGATGTTTATCACTAACGGCAGCGTGTGCGATTTCATGGTAACCCAGTGTATTACCAATCCGGAACAGAAAAAGCACAACAGTTTCAGTTTAATTGTCGTTCCGGCGGACGCTCCCGGCGTCACGCGGAATAAAATTCACGGGAAAATGGGCATCCGGGCAAGTGATACGGCGGAGATTGCCCTGGAAGACGTGCGTGTACCGCAAAGCAATCTGGTCGGTAAGGAAGGCAATGGGTTCCGGCAATTGATGCACTTTTTTGACACGACACGAGTCATGGTGTCCGGGCAGGCCCTGGGTCTGTCGGAAGCATGTCTTGAAACAAGCATTAAATATGTGAAGGAAAGGACGGCTTTTGGCGCACCGCTGGGATCTTATCAGCTAACCCAGATGAAGTTGACGGAGATGGCGATCCGCATCGAAGCTCTGCGTGGTTTGATTTACAAATCAGCCTGGTTGATTGATCAGGGCAGGCCGGATTATACCCTGGCCGCTATGGCGAAATTCTACGGCGGCCAGACAGCGGTATTCTGTGCCAATTACGCAGTGGAATTGCACGGCGGATACGGTTACATCGAAGAGTATCCGGTGCAGAAGTGGTATCGCGATGCGAAGATTCTGGAACTCTACGAAGGAACAAAAGAAGCGGAAATAATGACCATCGGCAGGGTTTTACAGGCGAAATAATTGTTGAATTTTTTTTCAGGCAGGGCGGCTGTGCCGGAAGGGCCGTCCCGCCTGATTTGTTTTAGAAGGATGATTTATGAAAACACGAATTACCGAATTATTTGGGATTAAGTATCCTATCATTTTATCCGGGATGAGTTGGATCAGTGTACCGAAAATGGTAGCTGCTGTTTCCAATGCCGGTGGTCTGGGAATATTGGCGACAGGTCCGTTCAATGCGGAAGAGACACGCAAGGCAATCAGGGAAATACGCAGCCTTACCGATAAGCCCTTCGGAGCGAACGCCTCGCTTCTTTTTCCGGGAGCGGTTGCTAATGCCAAAGTTCTTCTGGAGGAACAGGTGCCGGTGATTAATTTCGCTTTGGGCAAGGGCGACTGGATTGTAAACAAGGCGCATACTTACGGCGGCAAGGTTGTTGCAACGGTTGTTAATGTCAGGCATGGAAAAAGAGCTCAGGATTACGGCTGCGATGCAGTGATTGCCACAGGTTATGAAGCTGCGGCGCATGGAGAAGCTGTCTCTTCCATGGTTCTTATTCCTCACTTGGCTGATGCTCTGAGCATTCCCGTAATTGCGGCAGGCGGAATCGCCGACGGACGCGGGTTAGCGGCGGCTCTTGCCCTCGGTGCCGAAGGCGTCGCCATGGGTACAAGGCTCATGACAACAAAGGAAAGCCCTCTTCATGAAAACTATAAGAAACTTTCCATGGAAAAAGAAGTTTATGACACCATCTACTCCACACGGATTGACGGTATCCCCTGCCGTGTTCTTGATACGGATGCAGCCAGACAGGCGGTGCAGAGAGGATTCAATCCTTTCGTGGCGCTGGTTAATTCTTACAGGATTGCTAAAAACATGCAACTTCCCTATCTGAAAGTATGTTTCGGCATCGTGAGTCAGGGATACAAAGCAATGAAGCAGATGGCGCATATGGCTCTAGCCTTCGATTATTTCCAAAAGGCAACAGAACAAGGCGATACGGTGGCGGGTGTTCTGCCGGTAGGGCAGGCAACAGGTTTGATTCACGATGAGCCGTCCGTTGCGGAAGTAATTGAAAGAACTATTGCGCAGGCAAAAGAGCAACAGCAGAAACTGCAGAATCACTTTTCATAGACGGCGGTATTAACCGGCAATGTTCCAGAATAAAAAAGTAGTAGTAGTAATGCCCGCATACAATGCAGAGAAAACTCTCCGGCAGACATATGCGGAAGTTATGGATCAGGGCATTGTGGATTTAATAGTTTTTGTTGACGACGCCAGTTCCGACAACACTGTAAAAGTTGCAGCCGGGCTTCCTCATACCAAACTATATATTCACGAAAAAAACCGCGGTTACGGAGGAAATCAGAAGACCTGCTACCGGGCGGCTCTTGAATGCGGTGCGGATATTGTGATTATGGTTCATCCCGATTATCAGTATACGCCGCGCCTCATTCCGGCTATGACCGCTCTCATCGGCGGCGGCCTTTATCATTGTGTGCTCGGTTCCCGTATTCTGGGAGGATATGCCCTGAAAGGAGGGATGCCTCTCTGGAAATATGTGGCCAACCGTTTTCTTACCTTTGTCGAGAATATTCTGATCGGAGCGAAACTTTCCGAATACCATACCGGCTATCGCGCCTTCTCCCGGGAACTGTTGGAACGTCTTCCTCTGCAAAATAATTCCGACGATTTCGTTTTTGACAATCAAATGCTTACGCAGATTATCTGGCTTGGTTATACGGTTGCCGAGGTGAGCTGTCCCACGATGTATTTTGCCGAAGCTTCATCAATTAATTTTTCCCATTCCGTCAAATACGGTTTGGGCTGTTTGAAAACGGCCCTGGAGTTCCGTCTGGCCAGGATGAAATTGATATCCTCCGAAACGTTTCCTGCTTGCGAATAAAAGAGTTACCCCTTTCTTCCTGGTAAGATACCCATGGTTCCGTTTATGCGATCGGCAGCCGGGTTGTGCATGGACTGGGGAAATTATGGTATTAATAATCAAATGGTAATGTCAGGGAGTTGTTGCCCGAATGTCTTTTGCGCAGCAAGCCGTCAACATTTAATAATATTTTTCATTGTTTTGATGGTTGCGGCATAATCGCTGCTTCCAAAAACAGAGGCCCCCGCAACAAATATTTCCGCACCGGCAAGTGAAATATCCGCGATGTTTTTTAAATTTACTCCTCCGTCGACTTCGAGAATTGTCCGGCAGGAGCGGGTATCAATCATTTTACGGGCATTGGCTACTTTGGCCAGGGTATTCTTAATAAACTGCTGGCCGCCGAATCCCGGGTTCACGGTCATAATGAGCAGCAAATCAAGATCCGGGAGAATTTCTTCCACCTGCGTCAATGATGTCGACGGATTCAAAGAACACCCGGCTTTTTTACCCAGTTTTTTGATGGAATCAATTGTCCGGTGAAGATGATTGGCCGTCTCCACATGAACGGTAATAATGTCGGCGCCGGCTCGCGCAAAGGACTCGATATGGTTTTCCGGCTGATCAATCATCAGATGCACGTCAAAAGGAAGTGCCGTCGTTTTTCTCAGGGAAGTTATTATTGCCGGTCCGATAGTAATATTGGGAACGAAATGACCATCCATTACGTCAATGTGAATCCAGTCGGCGCCTGCTTTTTCCACGGCGGCGATTTCTTCACCAAGGCGTCCGCCGTCGGCGGAAAGGATGGAAGGAGCAATCAGTTTCATAATTATCTTGACCCCCATTCATTGATGAAAGTTTAATATACCAATGCCGTGACTCTGTCAACTCCAGGTATTACCCAGATGCAAGAAACAATCTTGTGTTTGAAAATTTACTTTGTTATATTCTAATAAGTTCTTCAAGTAGAGAGCTATCAGCAGTTTAGTTTGATCAAGGTTCATTATATGCCGGTTTTGGAAAAAAATCAGATTATAAAAAACTCGCCGGTTTTCTCAATTTTGCAGGAGGCGGAACAGCTGGAGCTGGCACGGATTGCCTTCTCCCGGCGGCTGAAGAGCGGTGAATTTCTTTACCAGGAAGAAGAAGAGTGTGAATATTTCTATATCCTGGGTGAAGGTAAAATAAAGACCTCCCTTATTTCATCTTTAGGGAAGGAATTGACTTTGATCAGCTACCTGAGCGAGGGAGCTATTTTAGGTCCCACCTCGATTTTCCGGGACAGACCGCCTTCCGGTTCCATGCAGGCAGTTGTCCCTTCGCAGGTTTTGGGATTCAAAAAAAGTGATTTTATTCCTTTTATCCTCTCGCACCCCGTAATTATGCTGGAGATTCTCAAAATTCTGGCCGCCCGGGTCTCGGAACTGAATCGGCGGTTGAGGGATGTGGCCGGTGAAAGAGTGGAGCAACGCCTCTTCCGGGTGATGCTTACCTTGTCGCACAGACTCGGACCTTCTTTGACGATTACCCGTCATGAGCTGGCCGATATGGTAGGGGCCACGACGGAAACTATTATCCGTATTTTGAGTTCTCTCCAGAAGGAAAAGATTATAGTTTCAGAACGGGGAAGAATCAATATCATTGATGAAGAGCGCCTCCGCGTATTGAGTGATGGTCTTTCCTAGATTAATTCGCGATGATTTTTCCGGATAACTCCCTATTTTCGGCGTTTTATTTCCGGAACAAAAAGCAGATAACTTCTTGGAACTGAAAAAAATTATGAATTCCGATTTGACCGAATTTGTTGCGGTCAATTTTCCCAATAAATAAATTATATTTTCCCCTCTGAAAACAAAAAAAATGCGATGCCGGCTTTTGCCTTGTCCCGCCATTTTACAGTGAAATCATCCTTTTAGGATGGATAATTATTTCAACAAACTTCGAGCGCAATAAATTTTAATTAATCATGAAATATGATCCAGATCATAGAAAGTTGGATACAAATGAATTAAAACGGAACAAAATTAAAAAAGCGAAGCAGGTATCAATCATATGTCTGAAAGTAGTTTTCTCAGTCCCTACCGTATTCTCGATCTGGCCGATGAACGCGGCTTGTTCTGCGGCAAGCTGCTGCGGGATCTTGGTGCCGATGTGATCAAGATCGAAACACCCGGAGGAGATAATGCTCGTAATATAGGCCCATTTTATCACAACATTTCCGATCCGGAAAAAAGTCTGCACTGGTTTTCTTTCAATACCGGAAAAAAAGGAATTACTCTGGACATCACCAATCCCCGGGGTAAGGAAATATTCAAACAACTGGTGCGCAAAGCGGATTGTGTTCTGGAATCGTTCCCTCCCGGTTTTCTTGATGATCTGGAGTTAGGGTATGAAGATCTCTGTAGCTTGAATCCAGGTCTGATCATGACTTCCATTACCCCTTTCGGGGAGGCCGGTCCCTACCGGGATTATAAGGATTCCGATCTTGTCCTCTGGGCTTTGTCGGGTTTGTTGTTTATTTGCGGCGATCAGGACAGGCCGCCGGTAAGGATCAGCTTGGAACAGTCCTACCTGCATGCCGGAGCGGACGGCGCCGCAGGTACGGTAATGGCTTTGTATCACAGAGGAAGGACCGGACAGGGACAAAAGGTGGAAGTTTCGATTCTCAAAGCGATGGAACGGGTGGCCTATGCGGCGCACATTCTCTGGGATGCCCGGGGTAAAATTTTGCGGCGCCCGGGCAGCGCGCTTAAAATCCCGCCCCAGGGGACTACGACACCCCTTATCTGGGCCTGCCGGGACGGTTACGTTGCTTTTTATTTGTTCGGCGGCAACATGGGTGCGGTGAGTAATCCGGCGCTCACCCGCTGGATGGCGGAAGAAAATTTGGCCAGCGATGTCATGAAAAAGATGGATTGGCCCAAGTTTGATATTGGCAGGACTCCTCAGGAGGATATTGATCGCCACATTATACGGCCGATGGCTGAATTTTTTAAACGCCATACCCGGAAAGAACTTTGGGACGGAGGTGTGGAAAGACGGGTCATGATTTATCCGGTCAATGATGCCAAAGGGGTTCTCGATGATCTTCAGCTCAGTGAAAGAAAATTCTGGGTAGAGATCGAACATGCCGCACTTAACGATACTCTGCGTTATCCCGGTCCTTTTGTTAAAGTTGCCGGAGACCTTTGTCAGGTCAGGGGCAGGGCTCCTTTGGTCGGGGAAAACAACGAAGAGATTTACTTAAATGATATGCAATTATCCGGAGAAGAGATGGTGAACTTAAAAGCAAACGGAGTTATTTAAAAAAGCCGCCTTTCTTATCGTGCTGAATTTCAGGATAGGACGTTTGGAGAAAATCAAACTAGCTGGTTCGTGATGATAAAAATGAAATGGAACAAGGTGCAAGTAAATGAGTAAGAAAATTCTTTCCGGGGTTCGCATTGTGGAATTTGGCTGGGCTGTTGTCGGTCCTTTAACCACCAGTTGGGCCGGAGGTTACGGGGCGGAAGTCATTAAGATAGAGACAAAAACCAGGCCGGATGTTATTCGCACCATGACACCGTATAAAGACGACAGGGTGAATCTGAATAATTCATTATTTTTCGGGCGTGAAAACGCCAATAAGTACAGTCTGGGTTTGAATCTGAAACACCCCGAGGGGGTAAAAATCGCCAAAAGACTGGTAGCGGAAAGCGACTGTGTTCTGGATAGCTACACCGCCGGTGTAATGGACAGCTATGGGTTGGGATATAATGATTTAAAGCAGATTAAGCCGGATATTATTATGCTGAGTTCCTGTATGTACGGGCAGACCGGTTCTTTAAGATCAATGCCCGGCTATGGTGTTCCGCTTACGGCAATCAGCGGATTGACTTCTCTTTGCGGATGGCCCGACCGGCCGCCGACCGGCCCTTATGGATCTTACACCGATTATCTTGTCCCCCGCCTGAATCTGCTAGCTATTGTAAGCGCTCTGGACTACCGGAGGCGCACCGGCAAAGGAATTTATATTGATGCCGCCCAACTGGAATCGAGCGTGCAGTTTGTGGCGCCGGCTCTTCTGGAGTATGGAGCAAATCAACAAACATTTATCCGTTGCGGCAATGCTTCGAGGCAGGCCGCGCCGCACGGCGTTTTTTCCTGTAAAGGGGAAGACCGTTGGTGCGCAATCAGCGTTTTTACGGAAAGGGAATGGCGGGGGTTCTGCGATGTTCTCGGCAATTTGCCCTGGACAAAAAAAGCTGAATTTGCATCGCTTGCGGCCCGGAAGGAAAACGAAGCAGAATTGAACACTCTGATCGAAGAATGGACAAGGCAGCAGGAAGACAAATGGATCATGATGGAAATGCAAAAGCACGGCGTGCCGGCGGGAGTCGTCAACAACGGCCGTGATCTGGGCGATGATCCGCAGTTAATATTCAGCAATTATTACCGCCGAATGGAGCATCCGGAAATGGGAAGCGTTGATTATGCACCTCATTCCATCGAGTTTTCCGCATCACCGCAGGAAATATTTCGCTCTCCGTGTCTGGGGGAGCACACGGAACACATTTGCAAAAATATTCTTGGTTTTTCCGAGCAGGAATTCGAGAGGTATTCGGCTGAAGGTGTATTCGAATGAACACAGCCGGGACATTACCGGCTGCATGATGTTCCGAAGGGGAAGGGCATGGCGGATTTAAAAGAGATTATAGAAAAGGGAATCGAAAAATACAAGCGGGACAGGGTAGGGAAAATTTCCAACCCGCCACTGGGCAATGAAATCGCCACGAAAGATGCTATCCGGCATTTCGCCAACGGTCTTGGCGATCCCAATCCTCTCTGGCGGGATGAGGAATACGCTAAAAACAGTCCCTACGGAGGACTCATTGCTCCCCCGTTTTTCTTAAACGCCGTTTCTGAAAGCCAGGCAATTACCGGCCTGCCCGGTTTAATTGCGACCTTTGTAGGTTCTGAATGGGTATGGCATCGACCGATCCTGGTTAATGATCGGTTTTCCGTAACCAATAAACTCCTGGATCTGAAAGACCTGCCGGATAGTAATGGCCGGCGTCGGCTGATGCAATCCGGTCTTTTGAACTATTCCAATCAGCGGGGGGAACTTGTCGGGAGCTGCCGGTGGGACATGATGCGCACGGAAATGAAACCGGGTCAGGCGAAACGAGATTCCGGCGGAGAAGAATCGGTAAAAAATAAGTACCGGCACTATTCTGAAGAGGAATTGGCTGAAATATACGCGGCAGTGGAAAGAGAGGAGATTCGGGGAAAATCACCCCGGTTTTTTGAAGACGTAAATTCAGGAGATGAATTGATTCCAGTTGTCAAAGGGCCGCTGTCTCTTTCCGATATGGTGGCCTGGGCGATTGGAATCAGCTGGCACCGGATTGAACTTGCTCACGGCATGAAGTTGCTGCATCTGCGGGATAATCCAGGACTTTCCTATATTGATCCGGACCTGGGCAGTCCTGAACCCATCGCCAATTCTCATTTCTGGCCGCAAGCGGCTAAAATCCTCATGGGATCATCTCTGCCTCTTGATCTCGGTTTTCAAAGGGTCAGCTGGCAGGGGCATCTTGTGACTAATTGGATGAGTGATTTCGGTTTTCTCCGGAAATTGGAAGCACGGCTCAAGGGGCTGGTGCAATTTGGAGATACACTCTGGTGTGCAGGAAAGGTTGCCGGAAAAAGAAAAGAAGAAGGAAAATGTTTGGTTGATCTGGAACTATGGTGTCGCAACCAGCGTGATGAGATCACCACAACGGGAAAAGCAGTGGTGGAACTTCCTGCAAAGACATCTTTTTTGAATCATTCCGAGGAGGATAATCTGCGATGAAATTTACCGAAGTTAATGAAAAATTAAATCAATATTTAAGATTATCGACCGTACCTGTGGCAGTCCGGATGATGGAAGCCGGAGAGGAAGTTGTAAGTACGGGAGACGGGCAGAAATTCAGGAAGATGCCGATGCCGGTGTGTCAGGGCATGTCTCTTTCCCGGCGGTATGGCTGGAAAGTGCTTCTGGAAAGAGAAGACATGATTTGTCCTCTCGGGGCTGTTGCCTTGGGATTTGTCCCGGCGAAGCCGGAACTTTTAGACGGCAGTATGGAAGTTCCCTATTGGGTGAGAACCCGGGAGGCACGGGCGAAAATTGCCCGTAACCTTTCCAAATTGGAAGAGGGAAAATATAAAAGTATTCTTTCAGAGCCGCTAGCGATGGCGGAATTTGATCCTCACGTAATTGTAATTTATGGGAATCCCGCGCAGATGGTGCGGCTGGTGCAAAGCTGTATTTATTTGACAGGAGAACCTGTGGTTTCTTCCAGTTATGGATGTGTTGGCTGTGGTACTTATATCTCCAAAGCCATGCTGACCGGCGAGTGCCAATTTGTCCTTTCCGGAGCCGGTGATCGGATATTTGCGGCTACTCAGGATGATGAGGTCTGTTTCTCGATACCGATGAGCAGGCTGGAAGGTGTTGTAAAAGGACTGGAAGAAACTCACCGGTTCGGAATGAGATACCCGACGCCCAGTTATCTGAAATCTCAGGTGGAATTACCGGATACTTATAAAGATCTTCTGACTTATTTACAAAAATAGCGGACTTGCAAGAACGGAAAAATTAAACAGAGGAGGTATTAAATGGTAGCGGCATTGCAAAATACCATCAAGAGCACAAAAGAGCTGAAACGCGAACTGGATGAAATGGGGCTTCTGGTCCGAAAATTGGAAGAGTGGGCCGAAGTCAGGCCGGAAAAGACTTTTTTCTATTACGGTGAAGAGAATCTTTCCACAAGCTATAAGGAATTCAATCAAATTGCCAACAATGTAGCCTTCCATCTGCAGGCCCTGGGAGTGAAAAAAGGTGACCGGATTTCACTCTTCCTGACTAATCCCCGCGTCATTATTTTAGTTATGTTTGCCTCTTGGAAAATCGGGGCGGTGTTTTGTCCCATCAATTTTCTTTATAAAGGGCGAAATCTTTCCTACCAGATCAACGACACCAGGCCTACAATTCTGATTACGGAAAAAGGTCGGGAACAGATATTAAACGAAATAGCGTCGGCCATCGGCGATTTTCCGATTATTCTTTACAGTCCCAAGAAAGGTCAGCATGACTTCAAAGAGGAAAATGCCGCCATGGTCTTTGACAAAAAGTTCCGGGTGACCTCCTGGGATGATTTGATTACCGGCGGGCATCCGAATCCGAATGTTCCTCTCGAATACTGGGACACCGCCAATATTATTTACACATCGGGCACTACGGGGGAGCCGAAAGGGTGCGTCCAGTCGTATCGCTGGCTGCAGAACTATTGTTATTACGGGATGAGGCTTTTGCATCCCGATGACGTGGTCTACTGCGAGTTGCCGCTTTACCACATTGCAGGGGCTTTTGCCCAGATCGGACGTGCCGCCTGGCAGGGATGTTCGGTCGCGGTCTGGGATCGTTTCAATGCTGCCGAGTTCTGGAACAGGATTAAAGTGAGCGGAGCCACCTACACCCTTCTTTTGGATGTGATGATGCCCAGGCTGCTGCAGGCGCCGGAAAAACCAGACGATCGCAATAACACTCTCAGGCGTGTCCACATGCAGCCCCTGCCGGAATATCATCTCCAGTTTACCAAGCGGTTCGGCATTGATTTTTTGAATGTCGGTTACGGAGCAACGGAATTCGGCTATGCCTGTGCCGCCATGTTTGATGAATCCGGCGATGAAGAATGGAAACCAAAAGAATTTCGGAGAGGTTATTCCAAGCAGGAATTGATCCGGATTGCCGAGAGTCTCGGTATGCCGGTGATGTCCGGCTCTGCTCCCATTAAAAAGAGATTTATGGGTAAAGGCAGCAGGTTGCACGAAGTGACGATACTTAACGAACACGATGAAGAGCTTGGTCCCGGAGAATACGGCCAGATAGCTTTGAGAGGCCGTCTGCCCTATGTCGTGATGGATGAATATTTGAACAAGGCGGAAGCCACCAAAGAAGTCTTCCGCAATTTTTGGCTGCATACCGGAGACGGAGCATATAAGGATGAAGACGGAATATTTTATTTTGTAGACCGTATGGGCGGATTCATCCGGGTGAAGGGCGAGAATATTTCCTCTTTCCAGATAGAGGACACGGTCAATACGCATCCGCAGGTAGTCGTATCCGCCGCCTTTCCGGTCAAGGCTGAAAAGGGCATGGAAGATGATATTGTCGTGTATATCGTTCCTGCTCAGGGGCAAATTCTGACGGAGGAAGAGTTAAGACCATGGCTGGAAAAGCAGATGCCTAAATACATGTTACCGAAGTACATTCGATTCATTGATGCGTTGCCGCAAACGGCCACCAATAAGGTCGAAAAATATAAACTCAAGGAGATGTTTGAGCAGTCATTACGAAAATAAGATTTTTACATATTATTAAAACGGTTTGATTAAACGAGAAAGGGGTAAAACAATGAAAGACAGGAAAAATGGAGTAACATTGGTAATCAGCTTTATAGTATTTTTCGCGGTAATTTTTGTTATGGGAAGCAGTTTTTCTCAAGCCGCAGAAAAAATCATTATGCGTTATGCTCACGGTTATCCCATGGTGAATCCGGCAGGCATGAGCGGTGTAGCCATTGATAACTACATAAAAAACAGCCCGGTGCTGAAAGACAGGATAAAGTTCGAGCATTATCCCGGAAATTCTCTCTATACCACCGATGAAGCCAGAAACCAGGTCAAAGCCGGCGGCCTTGAGTTTTCCGGTGAAGTAAGTTCCTATCTGAGTATGAATTATCCGGAGTTTCAACTGCTGGATATGCCGTTTCTATTCAAATCTCCTGACCACTGCTATGATACTCTGAACCAAACAAAGCAGGGGAAAGAACTGCTCAAAAAAATTGAAACGCTGGGCATTACTGCCATTACCCCTTATAAATCTACAAGTTTCTTTTACAAATACTGGAACAGCAAGAAAGCATTAAGAACACCCGCCGATTTCAAAGGATTGAAAATCCGGACCGCTCCCGGAATTGCTTTTACGGATGTTACCAAACAATTGGGAGCGTCGGTTATCACCATGACGGTACCCGAGGTGGTAAGCGGTTTTCAAACCGGTATGCTGGATGGTGTTATGACTAATGAAAACGGATATCATGTGTTTCGGATTATGGATTACTGCAAACACGTCACTCTGTTTAACATCAGTTCCAGTTATTCCTGGTATGTAGTCAACACGGATTGGTGGGAGAAGAAGGTGCCGGCCGAACTTAAACCGGAATTGATTAAAGCAATTGAAGCAGGAGCCCGTGCCTATGAAAAAGGATCGGAAGAACTACGGCTCAAAGTATGGAACGAAATACAGGATTTGGCAAAGAAAGGGAAATTCACGGTTACCGTGCTGACCGATAAAGAAAAACAAATGTGGATAGATACGCAAAAACCTATTTATGAGACAATGGGTAAAAAATTCGGCTGGGAAATCATTAAAAAAGCACAGGAACTTGCCCCGAAGTATAAAGAAACCGGTATTGATATCATGGAACGATTTAAATAATTACTGCCGGTCTGAACCCGGAATTTATTCGTCCCTGTAACGAGGCATTGTTCTGAAACCGATCAGGACAATGCCTCAAAAAATGAGGAGTGTAGTTATGAAAGTTATAAAAACCCTGAGCGATGGAATGGAAAAGATTTTGAAAATCTCCGGTCTCGTTGCTCTTGTTCTGATGGTGGGGATGATTTTTTTCAATATCGTGAGCAGAGCCTTGTTCCAAGAGACATTCGGTGTTACTGAAGAATGGCCGGTATGGCTCATGATTTGGAGCGTTTTTGTTTTTATCGGCATTGATATTAAGGAAAATGCCCATATTTCAGTGGATCTTATTCCGAATAAATTAAAAGGAAACAAAAAGCTGGTATTAGAGATATTCATATCTCTAATAATGATTATTTTCGGTATTCTCTTCCTTTATGCCTGCTGGGCTGATGTAATGATGGCTAAAAAGATACATCTTAGCACCATTACATCAATTCCTGTTCCCGTCTGGATTGTTAAACTATGTATGCCGTTGGGAATGCTGTTTTTTATTTTTCACTCCATTGAGAAAATGATGATGGAAATTCAGAAGCTGCAGGGAGGGGACAAAAAATGTTCTTAGTTATAGGAATAATACTGGCATTCGGACTTTTTGCCGTTGGTGTACCCATTGCCGTGTCTTTCGGCCTGGGAGCGGCAATTACTCTGCTTTTTAATTACGGCATGCCGTTTTCGACTTTATGCAACATGATGTTCGGTGGCCTCAATCACTTCACTTGGGTAGCGGTACCATTGTTTATTTTTGCCGGCAACCTGATGGTTTATTCCAATTCATCCAAGGCCCTTCTCGATTTTGTTCAGTCGGTTCTGGGGCATATTACCGGCGGCATTGCCGCAAGCGCGGTAATCGCCTGCTGTTTTTTTGCCGCGTTGACCGGTTCGGGGGCGGCAACAATAGCGGCTATCGGAACGCTCATGATACCCAGAATGCGGGAAACAGGATACAGTGATGGATTTTCCGTAGGGCTGATCAGCGTTACCGGAACACTGGGCAATCTTATTCCTCCCAGCCTCTTCTTCATTATCTATGGCATGCTGATTGAAGATTCCATCGCCACATTATTTCTTGCCGGGCTTTTGCCCGGACTTCTCACCGGGTTCATGATCATGGTAACTGCCGTAGTAATGTGTAAAATTAAGAAAATCGGTACTCTGGAGAGGGTGAGTTGGGGTGTACGGGGGAAAACATTGATCCGTGCCCTGCCCGCACTGTCTATTCCGGTAATAATTCTGGGCGGAATCTATGCAGGCATATTTACACCTACAGAGGCCGCAACCATTGCCTGCGTGATCGCCGTTGTGGCCGGCTTTTGGTACAAGGGGATGACCTGGGAAGCATTTAAAAAAGCATCTTATGCTACAATAAGAGTGACCTCGATGTTGCTTTTTCTTATCTGTACGGCGACACTCCTGGGCAAGGTTCTGGTGTTGAGCGGATTGCCGCAGACTATGACCAACGTGGTGGTTGACTGGGGTCTCAGTCCCACAGCATTCCTGATCGGCTTTACAATAGTGCTCCTGATACTGGGAACATTCATGGAAGGAACACCCATGCTCTATGTTACATTACCCATAGTTATGCCCTGTGCCCTTGCCTTGAACATCAGTCTTATTCACCTGGGAGTTATTTACTGCCTGGCAATTCTGGTCGGACAGATTACCCCGCCGGTCGGCATCATGCTCTACATGGGAAGTTCGATTTCCAAAGTTCCGCCGGAAACTGTCATCCGCGGGGCAATACCTTTTTTGATAACCATGACGGTAGCACTTATCCTGATAGTCATGTTCCCCAGTATCAGTTTGTATTTGCCGAGCCTGATGAAATGATATATATTGCCAATGACAAGAAAAGGAAAAGCTGATTTTGCGGTATGGATTTTCCATGATCAGAAGGGGCAAAACCGGGACAAAGGAATAAGCTATGAACGCCAGGATGGAAAAAATTCACTGTAACGGCATCAATATTCAAACGGCTACATGGGAAGGAGCGGGGAAAACACTTCTTGCCGTCCACGGTATTACGGCAAACTGTATGGTCTGGGAAACTCTTGCCGCGGCATTAACACCGGAGCATAAAATTATAGCGGTTGATCTGCGGGGCCGGGGTAAGTCGGATAAACCGGCCTCCGGATATTCCATCGATCACCATGTGCAGGATTTACGCTGTCTTATAGATAAAATGGAGCTTTCGGAAGTAGTCATTATGGGGCATTCTCTCGGAGCTTTTATTTCGCTGGTTTTCGCAGCCTTATATCCGCAAACAGCCCATGGACTGGTGATGATTGACGGCGGCGGTTCTATGCCGCCCGAAAAATGGGACAAGGTGGCGGCAGCCATTAAGCCTTCCAAAGACCGACTGGGAAAACTCTATGCCGGCGAGGATGCTTATCTTAATGAAATGATGGCCCTGAAATATCATGAGCCGTGGAACCAGGCCAAAACGGATTACTTCAACTATGAACTGGTCAAAAAAGAAGGGGGTGTTTCGTGCGGGATAAATCCGGAAAACATTAAGGAAGAGGCGGACAATATCCGGAAAATCAAACCGGAAGAATTTTATTCGAAAATATCCTGCGCTGCACTTATTCTGCGGGCAACGGAAGGGCTAATGGACAGAGACGACATCCTGCTGCCTGATGAGACGGTTAACCGGATGCTGCAGAATATTTCTTCGGTTCAGGCCGTAAGTATTTCAGGCGCAAACCATTATTCGATTCTGTTTGACCATTTTGACAAGCGTGATCAGGCTATCCGTGAATATTTGTCCCGCCTTTAGAAATTGATGTCGGTTTTCTCCGTTGGTTGCAATATGCGGGTTGGTTCCGTCCGGAAAAGTTTCTTGACACAAATGCGGAAAAATCTAAATATAGAATAATGTATATTCTGTATAATGTGATTTTGTTGCTGGCTTCGATTGTCGGTGTGCCTTATTACCTGCTGAAGATTATTTTTACAGGCAAATACCGCAAAAGTTTCATCCCCAAACTGGGAAGCGGACAGGAACATATTCTGTCCGGCTTGAAACAGTCCCCGCGTGTCTGGGTGCATGCCGTATCGGTGGGGGAGGTGACCGCCGCCGCGCCGATAGTAGCTTCCTTAAAAAAGAAAAGACCGGATGTGGAAATAATTTTTTCCACCAGTACCGAAACAGGTCAGGAAATGGCGCACCGGCTGGTAAAAGATGCCTCCGCCTTTATTTATTTCCCATTGGATATTCCCTGGATAGTGCGCAAAATTATCCGCCTTGCTAGGCCGGATGTTTTTACAATGGTGGAAACGGAACTCTGGCCTAATTTCCTGAAAACTTGCCGCGTGAACGGCATTGGCGTTTTGATGGTTAATGGACGGATTTCTCCCCGCTCTTTTCGCCGCTATGAAACGACAAAATTCTTCTGGAAGCTGGTTTTGTCCAATCTGTGTGCCGCCGGTATGATTGCGCAGATTGATGCAGAGCGCCTGGAAATTATCGGGATGGATTCCGGAAAAATTCAGGTAATGGGAAATGCCAAGTACGATTCGCTGGCCGCACTGGCTTCCCCCCCCTTACAGAAAGAAATTGCCTGCCTGCTTAATGTCCGGGAAAAAGAGAAATTCTTTGTTGCCGGCAGCACTCATCAGGGTGAAGAAGAGGTTGTCGTCAATGTGTACCGGGAACTTATAAAAAAATATCCGGATTTTCGATTGATTATCATTCCCCGGCATATTGAACGCTCTTGCGACATTAGGGAACTTTTGCGTAAATACGCTTTTTCCGATGTTATCACTGTCAGCGCAATGAAGAGCGGTAAAAAGCGCCGGGAAGAGCGCATAATTATTGTTGATGTTATCGGAGAACTATTTAAAATTTATTCGCTGGCAACGATTGTTTATTGCGGGGGAAGTCTGGTACCGAAGGGCGGCCAGAATATTCTCGAGGCGGCCGCCTGGGGCAAAGTAATTTTTTACGGCCCGTCGATGGAAGATTTTTCCGAGGAAAAAGCCCTGCTGGAAAACGTTGGTGCCGGAACGACGATCCGGAATGCAGAGGAATTATTACGGGGAATTACTAAGATGTTGGAAAATCCGCAGGAACTGGAACAAAGAGGTGCCCGAGGGGCGGCGATTGTCGCCGCCAATATGGGGGCGGCGGAAAGATATGCGGATCTGATCAACAGGCATTTAAGCCGGGGACTGAAGGCATAATGAATTTCCTGCCTTCAGTCTTTGGCTTTTACCCTCGGCCTCTAGCCCTCGGCCTTTTTTAAATATTCATTCCATTTATTATCAACGAATTTTTGTAAGCTGCGGAGTTGTTCCTCAGTCATTTTTTTGAAGCGGTCCTGTCTCTCAATGTAGTTGCTGAGAGGCAGGCGGTTTCCTTTTTCGGCGAGCGATTTACTGCGGCCGGTAAAATGGAATTTTCCGTTTTCTATTTCAAAGAGTACAAAAACACCGGTTTCAATAGCTAGACGGGCTAGTTTTACGGTATCACGCGGCGGATAACCCCAGCCCGGCGGGCAGGGAATATGAATCTGCATGTAGCGGGTTCCCCGGATACGTTTTGCTTTAACAAATTTGTCATAAAGATCAATAGGAAATGCCGGTGATGTGGTCGCGATATAAGCAACATCGTGGGCTTCCATGATTTTCAGCATGTCTTTTTTGTTTTGTTCTTTGGTGAGAATCGGAGTGGTTGTCGTTGTTGCTCCCATTGGAGTAGCGCTGGAACGCTGCGTTCCCGTGTTCATATAAGCTTCGTTGTCATAACAGACAAAAATGAAATCCGTATTTCTTTCCGCGGCACCGCTCAATGCCTGGATGCCTATATCATACGTTCCGCCGTCACCGGCGACAGCCACAACCGTAATGTCGGTTTGACCGGTTGCGGTAAGTCCCGCCACAAGCCCTGCGGCGGAAGCGGCAGTGCTGGCAAATGTGCAGTTGAGACAGGGAATCGCCACCGATGTGGTGGGATATAAGCCATGCAGAACGGTAAGGCAACTGGCCGGCAGTGTTAAGATGGTGTTTTCCCGAAGAGCTTTCAGAACATAGCGGTAAGCGAGAGAAAGGCCGCAGCCCTGGCATGCTCTGTTGCCCGGCAGCATATATTCTTCCTTATTTACTTTAAATAGATTTTCCGGCATGACTTGTTACCTCTGCTATTTACGACAATTTATCCAAATTGTTTTATTTTGGGGTTTCTTATTTTTCATTTCCGCAAGGGATGTCCGGACTGCTTCCGCTATTTCGCGTGCTTTGACGTCGCGGCCGCCTAATCCGGCGATGAAATTGTGCAGGGGTGCATTAATTCCCGTACCATAAAGGGCGGCTTTAATATCCGAACAAAGAGCACCTTCGTAACCATAGCTGATATCTTTTTCCAGAACAAAGACGGCCCGAGCGTTTTCCAGTGCTTTGGGAATTGCCTTACGGGGGAAGGGACGATAAATCCGCACACCGACAACGCCAGCTTTAATTCCTTGTTCCCTTAACATATCTGCGGCAACGGTTGATTCCGTGGCGATAGATCCCATGCCGGTTAAAAGCACTTCCGCATCGTCGGTTTTATAGCGCCACAGCGGTTCGCTGTAATCGCGGCCAGTCAGCTTAAAATATTGCATGCCGACGGCGGCAATAAGATCCCGTGACCGCTCCAGCGCGTCCTGTAATTTATAGCGCATTTCCATATAACCGTCGCACAAGATTCCCTCTGAATTTCTCCGTGTGCCGGGGAAAAGAACGGGGTTGATATTGCGCGGACTCGCGGCGGAAAGAATTGTGTGCGGTTTATACGGCGGCAGAAAAGAATGCACCAGTTCGGCATCCGGTATGTCAACGGGCATCATGGTATGAGAAAGAACAAAACCATCGTAACAAACCATGATGGGAGCATAGATTTCTTCGGCGATGCGGTAAGACTGAATGACGGTGTCAATTATCTCCTGATTGTCGCGGCAGTAAATTTGCAGCCAGCCGGTATCACGCTGGGAGACGGAGTCCTGCTGGTCGTTAAATATCGACCAGGGAGCGCCGACGCCGCGGTTTACGCAACACATGACGATGGGGAGCCGCGATCCAGCCGCCCAGTGCAACTGTTCATGCATGTACAGCAAACCGTGGGAACTGGTGGAAGTGAAAGCCCTTGCTCCTACCGAGGAGGCGGAAATACAAACGGTCAAGGCGGAATGTTCGCTTTCGACTCTTACGTATTCGGCTTTGAGTGCTCCGCTCTCAATATATTGGGACAGCATTTCCGTGATGGAGGTTTGCGGGGTGATCGGATAAGCGGCGACTACCTGAACCCGGCATAACTTTGCGGCGAGTGCGGCGGCGGTATTGCCGGTCATTATCTGTACTTCAGACATTGTCATCCCTCCTCGTTTACCATCGTGATCGCCTTGGCCGGACATTCTTCAGCGCAGATTCCGCAACCTTTACAATAATCCATGTCAATTTCCACGGGAATAGAAACTTTAATTACTCCCTCGGGGCAATACAGCCAGCATAAATAACAGGCCGGCTTCTTTTTTACGGAAGGGATGCATTTGCTGTGATCGATCACCGGTTTCATATCGCGCCAGTCACCGGTAAGCCCCGCTTCGCCTATTGCCGGTGTGCTCATGGCGGAAATATTTTTATCTTTTCTTTCCATATAATTAATCCTTTGGTCTCCAACCATCTGTCCGGCATACGCCGGATTTCGTCCCACAGCAGTGGGACTCAACCCTCAGTCTTCAGTCTTTTTATCCTTAATTATCGTTTGCTCATAAGCCGCGTTTACGGCCATGCTGTTTGCCGCGACTACTTTTGCCGACAGCTTTTTTTTCAGCCCTTTTTCAATGTATTCCAGAGAAACCAGGCCGGCAGCCCGGGCAAATGCGCCGAGCAGGGGCGTGTTGACAATAGGCGCTCCTTCTTTCAGCAAGTGAAATTTCAACGCAATTTTTACGGCATCGACAACGGCGATTTTTAATCCGCTGCGCAGTTGAAAAGCATCCGGTGGCAAATCCGTATTGATAATAATTAATCCGCCTTCTTTTATCGAACTTTGAATGTCGACAACCTTTACTAAAGACGAATCAAGAACAACGGCAATATCGGCGTGCTCAAGCTGCGAAAAAGTTCTAAGCGGCGTGTCGGAGATTCTTGTTGATGCTGTAAGTGGTGCGCCGCGCCTCTCCGGACCGAAAGTGGGAGCGGAAGTTACCCCCTTATAACCTTGCAGATATGCGCCTTCCGCCAGAATTTGTGCGGCAACGACCACACCTTGTCCGCCTCTGCCGTGCCAGATAATTTCATGCATAAAAGTTTCCTGAAATAAAAAGGCCATGGTTTTTACCCATGGCCTTTAGGATTTTATTCTTTATTGGTTTTTTCCTAAAAACGACGGGCGATGGAAAGTGATACCACCAAAAGGAGGAGGCACAACAGGAGTTCAAACAAAATTGATGTATTTCCATTGTATCTGCCGGTCATTTTCAATATCCTCAAACAAATTTCACAGGGAAATAAAATAAATCAGTCCGATTGTCAATACCTAATTTTAATTGACAGGGGAAAAACCATCTTCCCGCAAGGCGGAATCTATCTTTTTCTGCTGCTGCCTTTTCGGCCCTCAGCCTTCAGCCTGGATCTACTTTCCTACATAATACCGCGATACCAGCCGCCGTCGATCTGGATTGCGGCTCCGGTTATATAGGAACTTCGCTCGGAAGCAAGAAAAGTTACGAGAGCGGCAAATTCTTCCGGAGTTCCCAGTCTGCCCATGGGAATCGTATCAGTCCATTTTTTAATTACCGCCTGAGCAGTGGAGCCCTCTTTCTTTGCTGTGGACTCGGCAAGATTTCGTACCCGGTCAGTCAGCGTGTAGCCGGGGCAAACATTGTTGACGGTAATATTAAACGGAGCCAGCTCCGTGGATAGAGTTTTCGCGAGCCCGATGACTCCGGAACGGATGGTATTGGAAAGAATGAGTCCGTCAATGGGCTGTTTGACGGATATGGAAGTCATGTTGATAATGCGTCCCCACCGTTTTTGTTTCATTAGGGGGAGCACTTCCCGAGTTAAAATAATTGTCGAAAGCAGATTAAGCCGGAAGCCGTATTCCCAGAGCTGATCATCGATTTCGGAAAAAGACATGCCGGGAGGGCCTCCGGCGTTATTGATCAGAACATCCACACCGCCGAAGCGGTCGATGGTTTTGCGGATAGCGTTTTTGGCCTGAAGAGCATCGGTCAGATCGGCGGCAACGGCAAGCACATCCGTACCCAATTTCCCGTCTATTTCGTCTTTTGCCTCAGGTAAACTCTTGTCTTCCAGAGCACAAATAGCTACCTGTGCCCCTTCCCGGGCCATTTCCAGGGCTACGGCTTTGCCCAATCCCTGAGATCCTCCGGCGACAAAAGCTACTTTATTTTTTAATCCCAGATCCATGACGACCTCCGTTTTTACTTGTTGTGAAATTTGTATTCCCGCTTAGCATAAAAAACCGGTTTGTGCAAAGAGGTACATTAATGAGACTCCAATTTCAATAACGAAATGCATAATCTGAAGGTCATAAGCTGAAATTGGATAGTCGAATTATCCCCGAGATGGATCCCAGGCGGGATAAATTGAGGCGCCTCTTGGGGTGCAAGTTCCTTTATCTGTAGAGACGTTGCATGCAACGTCTCTACTTATTTCAAGAACAGTTAAAAACTACGATACAGTTTTACTACTCGGAATGATAAGCAGGTATTTCCGGTTTCGTGAGCAGTTCTTCTATTTTTTTCAGCAATTCGGAAAGCGTTGATTTATCCGGAGCGCAAATTGCCGCAGCGTTAAACCGCCGGCAAAGATCCGGCAAAATAGTCTTGTCGGCCAGCCGGTCAATTTTGTTAAACACCATGATTTTCGGTTTGTCGGTGAGTTCCAGTTCCGAGAGTATTTTATCCACCGCCGCAATCTGACCTTCAAAGTCGTTGTTGCTGATATCAATTACGTGCAGCAGAATGTCGGCTTCACCGAGTTCATCGAGTGTTGCCCGAAAGGCGGTAAATAATTCCGCGGGCAGATTACGGATAAAACCCACCGTATCGGTGATGATTGCTTCGGTATCACGGGGAAAGCGCAGGCGGGCGCTCTTGGTATCGAGGGTGGCAAAAAGTTGATTTTCAACCAGAACGGAGCTTTTCGTTAGTGTGTTGAGAAGAGTTGATTTGCCGGCATTGGTGTAGCCGACAATGGAAATAACAGGCAGGCCGGTTTTATCTCTTCGGCCTCGTCGCTGCTGCCTTGATTTCGTAATGGCTTTGATGTCTTTTTCCAGCCGGTGAATACGTTCGCGAATTCGCCTGCGATCTATTTCGAGTTTCGTTTCTCCGGGGCCTGTGCCGCCAATGCCGCCGGCAAGGCGCGAGAGTGAAGCATCGCTGTGAGAAAGTCTCGGCAACAAGTATTTTAATTGAGCCAGTTCGACTTGAATTTTTCCTTCCCGGCTGTGCGCCCGGCGGGCAAAAATATCGAGAATTATTTGCGTGCGGTCGAGCACTTTGAGCCCGACAAAATCGTTGATTGAACGCACCTGGGCCGGAGACAGCTCATGATCGAAGAGAAGTAAATTGGCGCCGATCTGTGTGGCGCGTAACCCGATATCCGATAATTTGCCCCGGCCGACCATAAATTTAGGATCAGGATGCGGACGGTATTGAATAACTGTATCGAAAACTTCCACGCCGCAGGTCCGGGCGAGTTCGGCAAGCTCGTTAAGCGATGCGGCGGCGTCGGCGGCCGGATTTTTTTCCACACGCAAAAGAATGGCTTTTTCCGCCGCTTCAATTTTGCGTGTCTTTTGTTTTTTGGCAAATTCATTTTCCAGGTTTGAAATAAAGGAAAGAAAATCCAGTTCCAGTCGGGCCGGCATTACCGGTTTCATTAATGCCCAGTAGTTGCCTGCAGGATTTTCCGGAAGAAGATGTGCCAGATGGAGCAGCCCGGGAGAACCGTCTTCAGTTACTTCCAGTGCTCCGATAAGATCAAGCCGCAGATGAGACAGGTCGGTCAAATCTTCATCCGAGAGCCCTTCGTCATTAAGATGGGTATGAAGAAGACGGAGCCCCTTGAACCGTGTGGATGAGGAGCGGAATCCTTCGAGAGAGGGAAGCAAAATGCTTTTGTGGTCACCTACTATTACAGTGCTTATTTCACCCCGGCGGTTGAGAAGTAACCCGATCTGCCGGTTTATGTCCCGGGACAGAAAACTCAACTGGCGTGATAACTCCGGAGTAATAGCACACTCCGGAGCAATGCTTTTCCGGTACAGTCTTTCCATCTGTTGAATTTGAGCGGCGGACAGGCCGGTCGTATTTCCAAAAATTCTAGTGATAAGTTTTCTCCAACATTGTTTTTTCTGGATTCCCTTGTTTTCTTGTCATTCGCAAGGGAATGACGGGGGTGACGTCGCCCCGGCCTGCGAGACTGTGTCGTAATAGATGAAATTTCCGTTTAATGTCCTCCGCTGGCGGAGGTGTCGTAATGGTTAAATGTACATGTTTGTCATTCTGAACGAAGTGAAGAATCTAATAAAAACAAAATATTGGAACAAAGAGATTCTTCGGATGAAGCCTCAGAATGACATTGCGACACAGTCTCGGAAGCCGGTATGACGATTTTATAGTTGTTCGATGATTTACAAAATGGTCATCAGCCATCTCTAATGCCCGTAATTTTTTGTGATCACGCATTATTTCCTCCCCTCCGCTTTAAGCCTTCAGCCCTCAGTCTTCAGTCTTCAGCCTACTTAAACTTCTGTGGGCTGACCTTTTTTTCCATTTTATCCAAAAACGTCGACCAGGAATTTGTGCGGAAAGAAGAAACCAGTTTTCTGGGGGAACACTGCCCGCAGCGCGGGCAGGCGAGTTTCGTGTAACTTTCGTCAATTTTTAACAGGCAGTCAAATTCATGGCGGCATTTTTTACATTGAAATTCGTATATGGGCATAAAACTAACCTCTAAAGTCTTTGCTTCTAGAGACGTTGCATGCAACGTCTCTACTGCTGTTTTATAAATTGGCTTTTAGCACGGATTAATGGAATAAGTCAAAAAAATCCCCGGAAGGATTGCCCTTCCGGGGATTGAAGATTAAAATCTAACCGACTGTGATCTTAGAAGGTAAGGCACAGTTTGTTGATGACTAAATAGTCGTTTTTAACCTTGTTGGCGCTCGCTGTTCCCTTGAAGTAATCGCCGGCGATCAGATAACCAAAACCCAGCATGTAAGAAAGGTTGTTGGTGATCTTGTAGGTACCGGTTACGTCAATTTCATAACCATAGTCTTTGGAGACATAGTTAGCGGGGGTAACATCCGCCTGAGCGAAGGACACGGAAGCCATGACATCCAGTTTTTCAACCGGTTTTACACCAGCGCGCAGCTGATAGAAATAAGCGTTGGTCATAGCTGCTCCGAAGCCGGAGGCAACATACGAAGAAGTCATGTTGCCGAACCAGGTAGCGCGGTCCTGATTGTACATAATCAGGGTCGGGCTCCAGTCCGCACCACCGGTCAGAATGTTCTGCTGTTTGTCGTCGTTGGCATCTTTATCACCCTGAGCATAGGCAAACGTACCGCCTACATAAACCGGGCCGAAGGTTGCCACGGCATCAATCATACCGGCCAGAGAGTCGGCTTTGACGTCGGTGTTTCCGGCATTGTCATATTCCGTATATTTGCCGAAGGCATAGCCGATTTCCGCCTGTAATGCAACGGGGCCGATATTGGCTTTGACGTAAGGCTGCAGCAAATGATATTTACGTTTGAAATCGCCCGCCGTATTGGTTCTGCCGGTGGCGTTCAGATAGTAAACATAGAGCAACCCGGTGTTCCAGCTTTTCTGGGTGTAGGTAAGAGCGGCGATGTAGACGTCATAGTCTTTGTCTGCCTGTGTTGCCGCATTGTTGATAGTGTAGCTGTTCTCGGTTGCTTTTTGAATGACGGCCAGAATACCAAAGCCACCCGCGAATGCCGGAGACGAATAGAAAATTCTCCAGGCCGGGCCTTCAGAATCGCCGAAGGTTGTTCCCCATGTTCCGGCGGAGCGTGCTCCTACCTGGAATGAACCGTAGGGGGAATCATACTGGATGTAGGCGCGGTCGAAAGCGATATTTTCGTTTTCAGCCGTGGTTCCCATTGAAGTGGTTCCCAAGGTGGTTCCGGGAGCTGTTCTCGTGGCGCCCCATACTCTTTCCATGATGTCGTAACGGGTCTTCAGGGTGACGCCCGGAGCGACGATGAAATCCGTGAACATACGCAGTCTCTGCGCATAGAATGACGTGGTTGTGCCATCGCCCACATCGTCCAGATTGGTTCTATTGAAATGCATACCAGCGACATACATTTGGCCGCTGAACTTCACATCGACCGCGAAGGCCGATGCACTGAAGGCCATGACGAGCCCCAGTGACAACAAAACTAACCAAAATCTCTTCATTTTTTCCTCCTAGAAAAAAATTGGTTGAATTTACAGCCGTTAAAAAACGGGCATTTCTTAGCGGCCACCTCACATTATCAAGCCTCACTCTCCAAACTTATTTCCTTCTTCCATAAGCTCGAAAAATAAGGCAATATACTCGAGAACTAACACCAGATCGAAAAGCTTGTCAAGATTTTTATGCTCCAGTGTCTTTCTTGTCAAATTTGTAATAAGGCAACAGCAATTTTCATACCGGATTATTATCTGTAGAGAAAGCCTATGATTAAAAGAGTTTTTTTGCTCCCGAATCGTCCTTAGAGTATCAATATAAAAGCAGGTAACGAATAATAAGCTATTGATATTTCAGTTGTTAATAAAAATAATGAAAAAAATATTTTTGTTCCCTGAAAGAAAAGATTCAGAAAAATAATCCCGGATGTTTTTTGTCCGAAAGCTTCCCGCAGGGTGGAAAAAACACAGCTGCAGGTTGTTTTGTGTGTCAACGGCAACACACTTTTGATGTAAATGACGGCAGTATTTGTTATTTATTTTTTTTCCGATGTCTCCTTAATAAAAAAATCCGGTCGGCGCCGGGAAATACGCCGAGGAAAAACTCTAAGGGTTTATTTTTGAAAAATTCAATTATATTAAGAAGATTAGGCCAGCCCTCTTTCTTAAATATTTCTTGACATCAGGGAGATATTAAGGTAGTTCAAAGCGGAAGATAAAATGACTAGTGGTCAATTAGTGACTTCTGTTCATGAGTCCAATGGAATCTTTTAGGATAACTCATAAATAATTAGAGATATAAAAAACGTTTTACCAACGTTTCCAGTCATAAAATTAAACAAGGGAGGTAAAAGTAACATGGCCGATAGTAAAGTTCAATTGAAGGAAGTCTATCCGGTACCGGAAAAAATAAAAAAGACGGCCTTTGTCAGTGGCAGAGCAGCTTATGATAAGCTGTGGAAAAAATCGATCGAGGATTCCGATAACTTCTGGGCGGAAGTGGCCGGCCAGCAGGTGGAATGGTTCAAAAAATGGGATAAGGTTCAGGACTATAATTTCAACATTAAAAAAGGTCCCATCTATGTTAAATTTTTTGAAGGCGGCAAACTCAACGTATCTTACAATTGTCTGGACAGACATCTGAAAACCAGAGGAAACAAGGTGGCAATTCAGTGGGAAGGCAATGAACCCGGTGAAGAGAAGGCCATTACTTACAAAATGCTGCATGAGGAAGTTTGTAAATTCGCCAATGTCCTCAAAGCCAACGGTATTAAGAAAGGCGACCGTGTTTGTCTTTATATGCCGATGGTGCCGGAACTGGCTATTTCCATGCTCGCCTGCTCGCGCATCGGCGCCATTCACGGAATAGTCTTCGGCGGCTTCAGTGCGGATGCTCTGCGGGATAGAATTGTCAATTCCGGAGCGAAGTTGCTGGTGGTCTGCGATGGAACTTTCCGCGGTAATAAGGCCGTTCCCCAGAAAGCTACCGCGGATGAAGCATTGACACAATGCCCGTCTGTGAAAACAGTCATAGTTGTGAACAGAGTCGGCGATAAAATCAAATGTAACTGGACTGCCGGCCGCGACAAATGGTGGAATGATGAAATGGCGAAAGTTGACGCCAAGTGCGAACCCGAATGGATGGATGCCGAAGATCCTCTCTTCATCCTTTATACTTCCGGTTCCACCGGACAACCCAAAGGTGTTATGCACACCACAGGCGGTTACCTGGTTTACGCCTCCTACACTCATAAAATTATTTTTGACTATCATGAAGAAGATATTTACTGGTGCACTGCCGATATCGGCTGGGTCACCGGTCATAGCTACATTGTTTACGGGCCTCTGTGCAACGGTGCAACATCCGTAATGTTCGAAGGCGTTCCCAACTATCCTACGTACAGCCGCTTCTGGCAGACCGTCGAAAAATACAAGGTCACCCTCTTCTATACCGCTCCGACCGCCATTCGCGCTATTGCCAAGGAAGGCGATGACTTCGTGAAGAAATGCGACATCTCCACTCTGCGCATTTTGGGAACCGTCGGCGAACCGATCAATCCCGAAGCCTGGAACTGGTATTATAATGTAATCGGCCGCGGCGAATGCCCCATCGTGGATACCTGGTGGCAGACCGAAACCGGCGGAATTCTGATTACCCCGCTGCCCGGTGCAATCGATATCAAACCCGGTATGGCCACGGTGCCTTTCTTCGGCGTTGAGCCTGTTTTGGTTGACGATGAAGGTAAAGAGTTCAAAGAGATTGAAGCCAGCGGAGCTCTGTGCATCAAGAGACCATGGCCCGGAATCATGAGAGGCGTCTACGGCGATCCCAAGAGATTCCAGGAAACTTACTTTGAACAGTTCCCCGGTTATTATGTGACCGGCGATGGTTGCCGCCGTGACAAAGACGGCTATTATCAGATTACCGGCCGTATTGATGATGTTATCAATGTTTCCGGTCACCGCATGGGCACAGCCGAGGTGGAAAGCGCCCTGGTTGCCCATAAGTCGGTAGCGGAAGCGGCGGTTGTCGGTATGCCGCATGACATTAAGGGCCAGGGAATTTATGCGTATGTTACTTTGAAAACCGGAGTGGAAAAATCCGACGCATTGAAAAAGGAACTTGTCGCCCATGTTCGTACACTGATCGGACCAATTGCCACACCTGATAAGATTCAGTGGGCGGATGGTCTTCCCAAGACCCGCAGCGGCAAGATCATGAGAAGAATTTTGAAGAAAGTAGCCGCCAACCAGCTGAACGAGTTGGGTGATACCAGCACGCTGGCCGATCCCTCGGTGGTAGATGATATCGTTAAGAACAGACAATAATTAATATTAAAGCCCGATCCTTCCGTCAGAGGAAGATCGGGCTTTTTAATTAACCGGCAATAGGAAATAAAATTCGACAATACCTGTTGTAAAAAAACACCGGGCCAAAAAATGCGAAGCTCGAGTGTAAAAAGAATAAGGAGGTTGAAACTGTGAACATTATTGCATGTGTAAAACAGGTTCCGGATACTGAAGCTCAGATCAAGGTAAAGGCCGATGGATCGGGTATTGAAGAAGGCCAGATCAAATGGGTTATGAATCCTTATGATGAGTTCGGTGTGGAAGAAGCATTGCGACTCAAGGAAAAAAACGGCGGCGATGTGACGATTATATCAGTAGGTCCCGCCCGGGCAATGGAGACAATTCGTACCGCTCTGGCCATGGGTGCCGATAAAGGTGTTCATGTCTGCGATCCCGTCCTCGATAAGGCCGATGCCTATGTTACTGCTGCAGCTCTGGCGGCAGTGATTAAAGGTATGCCTTATGACATTATATTCTGCGGGCAGCGCGCCATTGACGATGATTCCGGGCAAGTAGGTGCTATTCTTGCCGAGATGCTTGATATTCCGCAGTTAACCATTATCACCAAGGTAGAATATGCCGGCTCAACAATAAAAGCAATCAAACCGATTGAAGGTGCCCAGCTTTTAATAGAAACCGCTCTTCCCTGCGTGGTTACCGCGCAGAAGGGACTCAATGAACCCCGCTATGCATCGCTTCCCGGTATTATGAAAGCAAAGAAAAAGCCGGTTGATGTGAAAAATGCAGCGGCATTGGGAATTGCTGTTGAAGCAAAGGCCAAGGTTGTCAAAACCATTCCTCCTCCCGCCAGAGCAGCCGGGAAGATAATTTGCGGCGACGACCCGGCACAGAAAGCAGTGGAGGTGGCACGGCTGTTGAGGGAAGAAGCAAAAGTCATCTAGTATAATTCCTGACTTTGTCAGGTATAGTTACCTGTGAAATTGGAAAGGTATATAACTCTTTATACAAGCGGAGGATTTAAATATGGCAAAAGGAGTATGGATAGTCGCAGAACAAAGAGATGGCGCATTGCGTAAGATCAGCTTTGAGCTCGCTTCGACGGCACGCAAACTGGCCGATCAGACGGGAGATGAAGTCAGCGCCATATTGCTTGGTTCAGGAATAGAAAGTTTAGCCGCACAGTTGGGAAAATACGGTGTGGATAAAGTATATGTTGGAGACAGCCCGGCTTTGGAGCCTTATGTTACGGAAGCCCATGCCGCAGCTGTGGCAAAAATCGTCAAGGAAAACGATCCGGCGATTCTGCTTTTGGGTGCTTCGGTTCAGGGTAAAGACCTTGCCGCGCGTCTGGCCGGAAAACTGGCCACGGGGCTGGCCACGGATTGCACGGATGTGAAAATTGCCGACGGCAAACTGCTTGCGGTGCGTCCGATGTATGCAGGTAAATGTTTTGGTGAGATAGTCACCGGTTCTAACCCCCAGATTGCTTCTCTGCGCCCGAATGTATTTCCCGTAGCGGAAAATGCCAAGGCGGCACAGGTTGTCAAATTTGATCCTGCTGTTGATGCGGCGCAACTCAAGAGTAAGGTTTTGGAAGTACAGAAAGATACAAGCGGCAAAGTGGATTTAACCGAGGCCAATGTTATTGTTTCCGGCGGCCGCGGTATGAAAGGTCCGGAAGGCTATGCGATTCTGGAGGAGTTGGCCGATACTCTGCACGGTTGTGTCGGTGCATCGCGGGCCGCTGTTGATGCCGGCTGGCGTCCGCAAAAAGACCAGGTGGGGCAAACCGGTAAGGTTGTTTCTCCCAACCTGTACATTGCCTGCGGCATTTCGGGAGCAATTCAACATCTGGCCGGTATGAGTTCCTCTAAATATATCGTTGCCATCAACAAGGATGCGGAAGCCCCGATCTTTGCAAAGGCCGATTACGGCGTTGTGGATGACCTTTTCAAGGTGGTTCCCGAATTAAACAGCGCCTGCAAGAAGCTGCTGGCGTAAACAATACAACTCAGGCTGAAGACTAAAGACTGAAGGCGGAAGGAGAAAATCCGGCCGTCCTTCAGTCTTCATTCCTTGGTCATTTCATCTTCAGCTTTTTATCCTAAATACTTATTCTGGGAGATTTAATGGAACACGCAAAACCATTAGCAGTAGGCAATGAAGGGCGTGAAGTTTTCTGGAACGCTCAGTCCTTTGAACCTGTACTTTTTTTGCTCACCGCCCTGGCCATGGCCATTTTTATCTATGGCGTCTACCAGCGCTGGCAAATGTGGAGTGCTCTGGGCAAGCCGGAAATCCGCTGGGACAATGTCGGCGAAAGAATTAAAGCTCTTTTCTTAAACGGGTTTTTACAGGTCAAAACCTGGAAAGATCCTTATCCGGGAATCATGCACGGCTTAATCTTTTTCGGTTTTTTTGTGTTGATTTTCGGAGCCGCTTTTGATGCCGGTGAATTCCATATAACCGAGCCTTTGTTCAACTGGTCTTTTTTGCGCGGTGACTTTTATCTCGGCTTTTCCTTCCTGATGGAAGTTTTCGGCCTTTTTGTTCTGATCGGCATAATTATGGCGCTTTTCCGCCGTTATGTCACTAAACCTGATCGCCTCGGATACAAAGGAACACCGGACAATACAGCTGATGATGCCATAGTTCTTCTCTTGATCGGGGCCATCATTGTCACCGGATTTATCATAGAAGCGCTGCGTATTTATGTCACCAATCCTTCCTGGGAAGTCTGGTCGTTTGTCGGCTGGTGGATTTCCCGCGGTTTTGCCGGGCTTGATTACGCTACGGCCAAAATGCTGCATAAGCTGAGTTGGTGGTTGCATGCAATACTGGCACTGGCTTTTATTGCTTATATCCCGTATTCCCGGCTGCTGCATATGATTACTACTCCGGCCAATCATTTCATGATGTCGCTGAAACCCGCCGGTTCACTGGAGCCGATTCGCGATTTTGAGACGGCGGTTTCGTTTGGCGCCGGTAATCTCGAAGATTTTACCTGGAAGCAGATATTTGATTCCGAATCCTGCACACGCTGCGGCCGGTGTCAGGAAGGTTGTCCGGCATATCTTTCCGGTAAACCTCTTTCTCCCAAAAAAGTTATTCAGGATATTAAAACCCATTGGCTTGCGCGTGTTCCCGCGGCGGTGAAGGCGAAAGCCCTGGCTGAAGCAAGAGCCAAGGCCGGAGCGACTGATGCGCAATCAGCCGAAGCCGCCGCCTCTCAGGAGGCTGCAGCCGCTGAACTTCCCGGTAAGGTAATTGATTTACATGAATTGTGGGCCTGCACCAACTGTATGTACTGTATGGAACATTGCTCAGCCTCCATCGAACATGTTCCCAAAATCGTCAATATGCGGCAGTACAAGGTTTTGACCGAGGCGGATTTTGCTCCGGAACTGCAGCTTACTTACCGGAATATGGAAAATAATTCCAATCCCTGGGGGATTGGCGCCCATCTGCGGGGAGATTGGGCAAAGGATCTGGGGATTAAGACTCTGGCGGAAGATTCCAATGTGGAATATCTCTTCTATGTCGGCTGTTCCGGTTCTTTTGATGACCGCGGTAAGAAAGTTTCCGTTGCTTTTGCCAAGATTTTGCAGGCGGCAGGCGTGAGCTTCGGTATTTTAGGCAATGAAGAAGGATGCTGCGGTGATTCCGCAATGCGCGGCGGCAATGAATATCTTTTTCAGGCATTGGCTCAGGCCAATGTCGCCGTTATGAACGGGTACGGCGTGAAGAAAATTATTACAACCTGTCCGCATGGTTACAACGCTCTGAAAAAAGATTATCCTAATTTTGATGGTAAGTATGAAGTTTTCCATCATACGGAAATTATTGCCGATTTAATTGCCAAGGGGAAAATAACTCTGCCCAAATCTTTAGAAGGTCAATTTACTTATCATGATTCCTGTTTTCTTGGGCGCTATAACGAAATTTACAGCGAGCCGCGTAAAATTCTTTCGGCAATTCCCGGGCTCAAGTTTGCGGAGATGGAACGCAATCTGGATAAAAGCTTCTGCTGCGGAGCAGGTGGTGCCAGGATGTGGATGGAAGAGGATCAGGGCGAAAGAATTAATGATATGCGCACGGATCAGGCCATTGCGGTTAAAGCCGATACCGTTGCCGTTGCCTGTCCTTTCTGTCTGACGATGATTTCCGACGGTATCAAGGATCGGCAAATGACGGAAAAAATGGTTTCTCTCGATGTTGCGGAAATTGTTTTAAAGGCCATGGGTATCGAAGAAACCAAACCTCAGGTTGATGTCTGCACAACCTGAAATTATTAGGAAGAATTATTAATCGCACGATAAAAAAGCCCGATCTTTAAAGAAAGGGCTTTTTTTGTAGCAATATGAATAAATTTGGTTTAAGATCATTAACTGGTGGAGGTTGTAGCGCAGATGTAGAGTTGGCCGCATAAGGGCTGTATTCCAAATCCTTTAATCGGAGAAAAGGGAGGGTGCAATTATGGCAGGTGAAAATATTTACCAGAAAAAACCGTGGCTCAAATCTTATGAGAAAGGTGTGCCGGAGCATATTGACTATGAAGAAATCTGCATGCCGGACATTCTTGATCGCGTATCGGCAAAATTTCCGGAGAAAACCGCTTTAATTTTTCAGGGATACGAAGTTACTTATGCACAATTCAAGGATATGGTAGATCGATTTGCGACGTGCCTTGCCGCCTTCGGGGTGAAAAAAGGCGATGCGGTCGCTATTTTACTGCCTAATATGATCCCCTGTGTGGTGGCTTATTTTGCAGTTTTAAAAATCGGCGCCATCACAGTGATGAATAATCCCCTTTATTCCGACCGTGAGCTGGAATATCAATTTAATGATGCCGGCGCCAAGGTGCTTGTAACCCTTGACCTGCTCGGAAACCGGATGATCGATTTGCGTTCCAGCACCAAAATAAAACAAATAGTTATCACTTCTATCGGTGACTATTTACCTTTTCCCAAAAGTCTGCTTTTCCCGCTTGTGGCCAAAAAGAAAAAACTGGCGGCGGATGTCAAGACCGCGCCGGATGTTTTCCGCTGGAAGGAATGCATCGCCAAATATGAACCCAATCCACCCAAAGTTAAAAATTCTTTCAGTGATGTTGCTATGTATCAGTATACCGGAGGTACAACGGGAGTTTCCAAGGGGGTGGAATTGACTCATGCCAATTTGAGCAAACAGGTTCAGCAGATTCGCGCCTGGTTTCCCACTTTCGAAAAAGGTACGGAAAGAATGCTGGGCGCTTTGCCCTATTTCCATGTATTCGGCATGTCGACTTCCATGAACTATTCGGTATTCATGGGCTGGTCGCAGATTCTTGTGCCCCGGCCGCAGCCGGAGCCGCTCTTGGAAACAATAAGAAAATTCAAGCCTACGTTTGCACCCTTGGTGCCCACGATGTATATCGGGATGCTCAATCATCCGGATTTGAAAAAGACCGATATGAGTTGTATAAAAGGTGCTTTTTCCGGCAGCGCCCCGTTACCGGTGGAGGTTATTCATGATTTTGAAAAAATGACCGGAGCGGTCATTGTTGAGGGATTCGGCATGACGGAAACAACACCGGTCACACATGTTAATCCTTTTGCCGGCGGTGCGAGAAAAGTAGGTTCTATTGGTCTTCCCATTTCCGATACACTGTGCCGGATTGTTGATCTGGAAAAAGGGATTCAGGATATGCCGGTAGGTGAACCCGGAGAATTGATTATTCAGGGGCCGCAGGTAATGAAGGGTTATAAAGGAAAGCCTGCGGAAACCGCAAATACTCTGCGTGACGGCTGGTGTTATACGGGTGATATCGGGAAAATGGATGAAGACGGTTATTTCTATATTGTGGATCGCAAAAAAGACATGATCATCAGCGGCGGTTATAACGTTTATCCGCGGGATATTGATGAAGTCTTTTACATGCACCCCAAAGTTCAGGAAGCCTGTGCCATCGGAATTCCCGACGCGAAACGCGGAGAGAGCGCCAAGGTCTTTATCGTCCTGAAAGAGGGAGAGTCGGCAACTGAACAGGAATTGCTGGAATTTGCCAAAGCAAATCTTGCCGTTTATAAATTGCCCACGGAAATTGAGTTCCGCAAAGAACTGCCGAAAACCAATGTCGGTAAGGTATTGCGCAAGCAATTGCGGGAGGAGGAAATGGAAAAAAGAAAGAAGGCTCAAAAAGGCTGACCTGAAATTATAAAGTGAAGAAAAATTTAACGCTCTGCGGCTTATGCCGCAGAGCAAATTTATAGAATTAAAGGAGAGAAACAAGATGGAGTATAAAAACATTCTTTTCAGCGTAGAAGAAGGAATCGCCACGATTACTTTCAACCGTCCCAAGGCTTTAAATGCAATGAATCCTGAAATATTATCAGAATTTCTGGATGCCGCTACTATTTGCAAAAAAGACGATAATATCAAAGTTTTAATTTTAACCGGCTCTGGAGATAAAGCATTTGTCGCCGGTGCTGATATTTCCCATATGCAGAATCTTTGCGCGCAGGATGCTCTTGCTTTTATGGAAATGGGTCACCAGACTTTACGTCTTGTTGAAGAAATGCCCAAGGCTTCCATCGCCGCAATTAATGGTTTTGCCCTGGGCGGCGGTACGGAAATATCCATGGCCTGCGATATAAGGATTGCCTCGGAAAAAGCCGTGTTCGGTCAGCCGGAGATTTTAATTGGTCTTATTCCCGGATGGGGCGGAACGCAGAGACTGCCGCGGCTTGTCGGAATGGGTATTGCCAAGGAAATTATTCTGGGCGGCGGACAAATTGATGCCAAACGTGCTTATGAAATCGGCCTGGTCAACAGGGTTGTTCCGGCAGCCGATTTGATGGTGGAAGCGAAAAAATTTGCCAAGAAGCTGGCTTCCATGCCTCCTTTTACAATGAAGATGGCCAAATACAGTATCAATTACGGCTATGATCTGGCGCTTGATAACGCCAATAAACTGGAAGTGGAGTGCTGTGCCCAGTGCTTCAGCACCGCTGACCAGAAAGAGGGAATGAAGGCTTTTCTGGAAAAGAGAAAACCCAATTTTACCGGCAGATAAATAGTTGTACACATGAATAAATAAAAATAAAAGAGAGGAGCGAACTATGAATTTTGCACCAACGGAAGAACAACAGATGGTCAGGGATATGGTGAAGAAGTTCGCCGAAACGGAAATCAAACCAATTGCGGCAGAGCTCGATAAAACGCACCGTCATCCGGAGGAAATTTGCCGCAAGTTGGGCGAGATGGGCATTATGGGAGTGGCTGTTGCCGAGGAATACGGCGGAGCAGGGATGGATAATGTGGCTTATGTCATGGCCATGATCGAGATTTCCAAAGCCTGTGCCAGTTGCGGAGTTATTGTTTCGGTAAATAATTCTCTTTATGGCTTCCCGGTTAAGACTTATGGAACGGAAGAACAGAAACATAAATTTCTGACTCCGGTGGCGAGCGGGCAGGTGGAAGGATGTTACGCTTTAACTGAAGCCAGTGCCGGCTCCGACGCCGCATCGCTGAAATGCCGGGCGGAACTGAAAGGCGATAAATATATTGTCAACGGTACGAAAACTTTTATAACCAACGGCAATGTTGCCAATTATTGCGTGCTGGCGGCAACAACCGATCCGGCCGCCGGATATAAAGGTGTTATCAATCTGATTGTGGATTTGAAAAACACCAATGGTTTCAAAGTTGGCAAGGTTGAGGAAAAAATGGGAATTCTTGCATCCGGTACGGCGGAGCTGGTGTTTGAAGATGCCGAAGTTCCGGCAGCGAATCTGTTGGGTAAACCCGGCCAGGGTTTTAAGCAGATGATGGAAGGGCTTAACGCCGGCCGTATCGGGATTGGAGCACAGGCTTGCGGTATAGGCCGTGCGGCAATGGAAGATGCCATTAATTATTCCAAGGAGAGAGTACAATTCGGCAAGCCCATTAATACTTTTCAGGCCATACAGTTTAAACTGGCCGAAATGGCCACCGAACTGGATGCTGCGGAATTACTTTTGCTGCGTGCCGCCTGGATGGAAGACCATAAGCTGGATCATGAAAAAGAATCCGCGATGTGTAAATACTATGCCGCTGATGTAGCGATGCGCGCCGCGATTGAAGGTGTGCAGATTTTCGGCGGATACGGGTATATTAAGGAATATCCGGCGGAACGTCACATGCGTGATGCCAAAATCTGCCAGATTTATGAAGGAACAAACGAGATTCAAAGAGTTGTTATCGCCCGGAAACTTCTGGGCCTGAGATAAAAACTTTTAAAACGGCGAGGATGTTTTCCCTCGCCGTTTTTTTGTCTTATTTTATCCTGCCGATGGGAAAATCATTGCCGTTTACGGCCTTCGTCGGATACTGCGCCTTTTTGAAAACGTTTTCCGCCAGTTCCGGTACGGTTTCTTCGACATAGGCGGCCAGAGCGGAAGTTTTAATATAACCGGTGCGGCCGGGATCCGCCTTACCCCGCATGCCTTCGGTAAGAACATAAGTAAACAGGCCGTGATTCTTATATCCTTCCAGCGCTTCCTGCAGAGAAGAGGAAGCCGATATTATAGTCGAACCGACAGCCCTGCTTAAAATTTTCATGGCGGTATCTTCACTCATGCCTCTGGTCAGCATCGCCATCTGCAATTGTTCGCCCAACTTTCCCGCATTGCAGGTATCGATAACGATCAGCTTCTTGGCGGCGGGTATGTTGGCGATTGCTTCGCGCAGTTCCTTCTGAGTGACGGCATCTGTCTTCAGTTTGTCGGTGCTGAGCGCCCCTACGTTGGAAGTGATCAGAAAATATTCTCCTTCATCTACCGTACCGTGGCTGGCAACATAGAAGGCAAAAACATCAGCCGGATCGAGTTCTTTATATTTATTCAATTCTTTTAAAATATTACTTTTTGTCGATTTCTCCCGGAGAATCAAACTGGTAATTTCCACTTTGTCAAAAAGTCCTCCTGCCGTTTCCCGCAGAGTCGATGAAAAAAGATTTGCATCCGCTACCGCATATTTCAGTGTCAATTTGGGATTTTTATATTCATTGATGCCGATGACCAGGGCATAAAGCGCTGGCTTTCTCTTTTCTTTGTATACAGCAGTAATCTTATGAACTGCGGGGTTACTCTGGACGTTGTTTTCTTTATCGAAGGCAATTGCCTTGATTACATTTTCACCTGGAAGCAGCTTCAGCGTATAACTGCGGACAAATTCGTTTCTGCCGGCAACGGCTTTGATGCTTACGGCCCTGGTATTGTCAGTCATCACCGAAGTATCGTTCAGAAAAAGTCTAATTTCGCCCACGCCGCCGCCCTGGTCTGTTATGCCGACATTTATTTTTACGGAATCGGTTGCCACTTTATCCGGCATGTTTTCTATCCGTACGGAAGGAGGATTGCCCACCTGGGCCAGATTTTTATAACCTTCCAGAGCATTGCCCTTGATGGCTATTTTTACCAGATCGGGACGGAAAAACGCCTCGCGGTAGTTCTCAATGCCGTAAACATTATTGTTGATCCGCACGCTCAGGTATTTGTCGCCGTTGGCGGACGCGCTGTAATAGCCTTCCGGCGTCATGATGATCCACTCGCCGTCGGCAAAGGCGTAAAGATCAGCCAGCAATTTTCCGGTTTTTTTATCTTTCAGTACCAGCTTGTGCTGCAGGGCATCGGTATGAAATCTTAATTCGTCTTTGGTAAGGAAAATGATTCCCTGAATACGGCCGTATTTTTCATGCTGTTTGTAATTATCCTTCAAAAATTCACGCGGGATTGAACTGTAGAGTTTTTCCGGATCGGTGGAATACCAGGCGGTGCCCGTATATTGGGCGGTAATCCTTTCGGGTTTGGAATACAAACCCGTGGAGGCGGTCACATTTACTTTTTTCAGACCGGCTCCGCCCAGGTCCCAAAGATTAAAACGCTGGGTGATAATTTTATCGGAAAAAGAATATTCATCCTGATAATTGAGAAGCAGATCGCCGACATTATGGGAAAAGGAAAAAACCACCGGTTTTACGCCGAAGCTTTTAATTTCCGCTCCGGTATTGCTGTCGATCATTTTGACATCACCGCCTGCAAAACCCGCGAAAAGCGTACTTTTGTCCGTAAATAAATAAGGGCTTACCTGGTACTGGAAAGCTATTTGGCCTGTCACATCATCCAGTATTAGTTTCTTTTCCGTATAAATTCCGTTTTTAATGGAACTCACTAAAACCATTTCCGATCGGGCGCTGATAGTTCTGTTGCTTTTCTGCCGGTCATATTCGATACGTAGCCTGCCGTCCGGCAAAAAGCCGAAATACAGAGTTTCGCCGGCCAGCCCCTCTTTTTCCGGTTTGGCCAGGGCTCTCGTCTGATAGGGAATAGTAAGCTCAGCGGTTGCCAGATTAAAAACCAGAATTTTGTCCTTACGGTTCCCGGCTTGATAAGCTAAGTATTGCAAATCCGGTGATATCTGAAAAGCGCTGCCGTAGGCAACATCCGGAATTTTTAAAGAACCTTTTTTGCGAACATCCAGGTTATCATCGTAAATTACATAATCGACATTGCCTCGGGAGGTTTGACCTTTGTAAAAGACTCCGTAATAGCCATATCCCAGATCCGCTACGGCCTGGTGATATATTTCATAACTCTTGAATCTTTGCAGTTCCGGCAGGAATATTTCCGCGCCGTCTTTCATGCCGTATATTTTAGTTCCCATAAAGGTCTTGTCGAACAGATACCTTTTGTCTTTATCTATTGTCATCATTCCGAAGAGCATGCTTTTCGGAAGGGGCAGAGTTTGTATTTTCTGACCGTGTAAATCGTATATTTCCGCAGATTTACGATAGATGACGATGAATTTGTCATCACTGATAAAATGAATATTGTTGGCCATTCCATGCTCTGTTTCCAATTTGATGGTTTTTATTTCCCGGCTGGCGGCGATATCCCATATTTTCATAAATCTGGAAATCTGCCCATCTTCCGTTGTAACCAAATGAGAGCCTCCGGGATTCATGGCCACAAATTTGACGGGGCTGGAATGGCCCGTCTGGACGAAAATTTCCGGTGCAGGAGCAGCCTGGACGGCTATTGTGCTGTAAAAAAACAGCAGGAATAAAATAAGTATTTTTTTCATAACATTGATTAACTCCTGTTTACTTGGGAAAGTGTAGTAAAAACTAACATGTGAGTCAAGGCCGTAATCCTTTGCTTTTTCCGGATGCGAAAATGTAATTATCGGGGGCACGAATTGCCGCTTGACAATTTGCCTGCTTCTTATTACGACATAATGCATTAAATCAATGACACTCGCTGAAAACGAATGCAATGAAGGTTGAAGCGAAAGTGGAATTGATCCCGAAAGCAAAGCCCAGCGTATGCAGGGCGAGCGAGTTTGGGCGAAGCTATTCGGGATCCCGGGGTCGTGTTCCCCGCAGTTTACTGCGATTGGAGAAGAACCGTACACTTTATGATACCCCGCTGCTTGCGGCGGGGTTGTTCATTATTAATTTAAGGATTGCTTATGCCGGATGACCTCATTACTCAACTGATACGGAAAAACGACAAGAAAATAATTTTACTGGTTATGGACGGATTGGGCGGACTGCCGAAAAAGCCAGGCGGACTGACGGAGCTGGAGACGGCTTATACGCCTAATCTGGATCGTCTTGCCGCTTCCGGAACTTGCGGCCTGCTTGATCCGGTAGGTCCGGGAATTACTCCGGGCAGTGGTCCCGCTCATTTTGCTCTTTTCGGATACGATCCCGTGGAATACAATGTGGGCCGCGGCCTGCTTTCCGCCGCTGGTCTCGGATTCCCGATGCAGCCCGGCGATTTTTTTATGCGGGCGAATTTTGCCACACTGGATAAAAACGGATTGATCACCGATCGGCGTGCCGGACGCCTCGCTACAGACAAGAATGAGACACTTTGCAAAAGACTTCAGGAATCAATTAAACTTCCGAGCGTTGAAAAAGTGTTTTTCCGTACGGAAAAGGAGCACCGTGCCCTTGTTGTTTTGCGCGGCGGGAAGTTTTCCGAGCAGATTACGGAAACCGATCCTCAGCAAACCGGAAAACCGCTTGTCCGGGCGCGGGCACTGGTTCCCGAAGCCGATTTCACGGCGGCGGCGGTTGGCGAGCTTTCCGACAAAATTATTAAAACTCTGGCCGGAGAGCAGCAAGCCAACTGCATGCTGCTGCGCGGTTACGCCGGCTATCGGCTCTTCCCCGGGATGCCGGAGCGCTTCGGTCTTAATCCTCTGGCGATAGCGGCTTATCCGATGTACAAAGGTATTGCCGGCCTGGTTGGTATGACCGTTGCGGAAGGATTGTCAACCATTGAAGATGAAATTGCCGCACTGCAAGCGAAATATAAAGAATACGATTTTTTCTATGTCCATATTAAAGCCACGGATTCCCGCGGCGAAGACGGTAAGTTCGACGATAAGGTCAAAGTCATAGAACAGGTGGATAAACTGATTCCGGAAATATGTGCTTTAAAGCCGTATGTTCTTGTGGTTACCGGGGATCATTCCACGCCGGCTTCCCTGTCCGGTCACAGCTGGCATCCGGTTCCCGCCTTGATTGCGGCGCCAACATGCCTTCCGGATTTGGTTACAAGCTTCGGTGAACGGGCCTGCCTGGCCGGCGGATTGGGCCGAATACCCATGAAATTTTTGCTGGGTGTAGCGCTGGCGCATGCAGGAAAGCTGCAAAAATTCGGAGCATAACAGGATAGGGGTTTAGACTTAGGACTAAAGGCTGAGGGCTGAAAAGATGAAAAAAAGGGCGGGGACAATCCCGCCCTTTTTGTTTATATAGTGGGTTGACCAGATCAGTTTATCAGGCTCTCTCCAAGACAAGCGACATTCCCTGTCCGCCGCCGATGCAAAGTGAAGCGAGACCCAGCTTCAAATTCTTCTTTTTCATCTGCATGGCCAGTGTATAGGTAATACGGGCGCCGGAACAACCGATCGGATGCCCGATGGAAACCGCTCCACCGTTTAAATTACACTTGCTTGCATCCACGCCCAGTTCTTTCATGCAGGCCAGTGACTGTACGGCAAAGGCTTCATTCAATTCCGCCAGATCAATGTCCTTCATGGTCAAATTCAACTTCTGGAAAAGCTTGCGGGTTGCCGGTATCGGACCCAAGCCCATGTAGGCCGGATCAACGCCACCGCTTGCCCATCCTTTAATCTTCGCCAGCGGCGTCAGACCCAGTTCTTTGGCCTTATCCGCACTCATGATGACGACAGCGGCCGCTCCGTCGTTTATTCCCGAAGCATTACCGGCTGTTACCGTCCCGTCCTTTTTGAAAACCGTCGGCAGCTTGCCCATCTTCTCCAGCGTTGTATCCATCGGACGTTCATCAACGTTGAAAACCTTGGGATCTCCCTTCTTCTGGGGAATCAGTACCGGAACTATCTCATCGGCGACAGCACCGCTTGCGTTTGACGCCCTTGCTCTCCTGTGGCTCTCAAAGGCAAATTCATCCTGTTCCTGACGGGATATCTTGTATAGCGCTGCTATGTTTTCCGCTGTCATCCCCATATGATAGCCATTGAATATCTCGTAGAGACCGTCATAAACCATCAAATCGGTGACCTTACCGAAAGGCATGCTCATCCGGTAACCAAACCGCGCGTCCGTAAGCGCAAAGGGCGAATTGGACATGTTTTCCATGCCGCCGGCCACCATAATATCCGCCTCACCAGATATGATCGCCTGTGCCGCCAGGGCTATCGCCTTCATTCCAGAAGCACATACCTTGTTTACCGTATAAGCATTGGTCTCTTCCGGAAGTCCCGCCATAATGGAGGCCTGCCTTGCTACATTTTGTCCCTGGGCGGCCTGCAAAACATTACCCATGACCACTTCCTCGACATAAACCGGCTTTAATGACGAATTAAAATCATAATATTTCTTGTTTATCTCCGTCATGTCGAAATTGCCGAATGCCTTGGGGCGGCAGCTCTTCAGCAAATCACTCACCGCCGGTCTTAAACCCGCCCGCTTCAATGCTTCTTTAATTACCAGTGCGCCCAGGTCAACCACTCTTATACCCTTCAGCGATCCGCCGAATTCTCCTACAGCCGTTCTTGCCCCGCTTACTATTACTGCTTCTTTCATAATCTATCTCC
>Ga0228535_1001083_pt1 | contig 51007 bp, 48 predicted proteins | sample SJ1metagenome_FD_168457 | JGI IMG/M metagenome (GOLD analysis project Ga0228535, IMG submission 168457) | Enriched culture of PCE-dechlorinating microbial communities from Ithaca, New York, USA - SJ1 | ecosystem: Engineered > Modeled > Simulated communities (microbial... > Unclassified | place... | reverse complement strand
AGAGTGCTAACCAGCGGTTCCCCGTTGAGGATAGAGACGATCGACGAAATCAAGGCTATAACGATGCCGGCAAAACCCATCATATTAAACAGCCGCACGCGTAAAGGCAAGTGCCGCCCTAAAAATTCTGCCTGCATCCGCCTCAAAATAGTTTTCATTATGTGTCTCTCCGTCTGAGAAAGATCTAATTAAATTAGAGTGTTTATATTAGAATTATACAAACAAACTGGGCAACCATCAATGATCTGCCTTTATAGGCTAGTGGTCTGTAACACCTAAAAGTTTAGGTTATCCGCCGAGAAAAATTTTCGCAGGACAAGGCGGAGGAAAGAGTAATACTGGACGTATTGTGATTGACGACAACGCAGCCCTGCGGAAATTTGGCCGGTGGGAACCAAATTTTTAGGTGTTACAGACCACTAGATCAGGGGGTGAGGCGGTTAAGACTTTGGCTTCCCGCCGGAAGTCTACTTTACCCCTCCACATCCCCACTTTCTTTTACTTAATAGCTGAAATCACATACATAGTAACCCCTGGCGTCCCAGAACACATCCACATGATTGAGTTCAAAAGGGTTAAAGAAGCTGTAACTGGGGCTGGTATCCCCGTCGACATCCTCGATGTACAGGGTCCATTCTTTGGTTCTGGCGCTCGCATTTCCTTTTACGGTAGTACTATCACCATTCGGAAGGGTTGAGTCTTCCAATATGTCGACGTCTTCATCAGCAACGCCGTCGGCCGGGCCCATATAAATCGCGTAAATCTCATAACCGGATTTATTGTAGATTTTAAACTGATAACTGGCCTGCTGCGGACTGGCCTGCGTTTGGCCTTGTTGACTCGGAGTTCCCGATGCCGGAGTATCGGCAGGCGACTGCGCCGGTTTGTCGTCCTTGCACGCCGCTAACAGCCCCGATAAAAACAGGCACATCAAAGCGATAGTAACTACCTTAAAAGAACTCTTCTTCATTTATATTCCTCCTTGTTATCAAATATCTTAAAAAGATGCCTTGTACTTTCCTCCTTTTCCCAAGTTTAATCTCTGTTTAAATCACTTGTCTTAAATAAATCCTAACCAGACTGCCGCACCTGGAATAGTATCCAAAAGTTACTTGTTGCACGCTTTTAACTTTTCACTTCCCGCCTCTCACATCGCAAAGAGTAACTTTAAGATACTAGGCGCAAACATAAAATTTAGTCTAATTTAAAATCAAAACTTAAAGTGAAGTGATGATTAATGGTAAGCGGCGGTTTTGGGGAAGCAGCTCCGAATATGCTGTACGCTAATGTGCATATACGAAGCCTGCAAGCCAACGCGGGCAGTTCGGTACTTAATTTAAAAGTGGTATATGCGGGAAGGGAATATCAGGACATCATTTATCTGGATGTGCTTTTCAGCCGTTTAGATGAATCCTGTCAAGGTTTTGATATCGTTTATGCTGAGGAGCTTATGCTGGATGATCTGGTCATGCCCAAGCACCAGAAGGCGCTTATGCAGTTTTTGTCGGCGGCGGAGCATATGTCCGAAGGTTTCTTAACCAGGATATATGAAAATGGCTACCGTTATTTCGCCCAATATGATGATAAAGGCGAAGAGTATCTCATTGTAGCCAAGCGTCTGTTTATCGGCAAAGAACTTTTGCCGCGCCTATAGAGAAGGACAAATATGACTTACTGGTTTATATAGTTTTGGGAGTGCCACTCATATATGGTATTTCATAAACTCCCTCATAAACTCCCCAATTTCTCCCTACCAACCTCTCGCTTCTACATTCTCCCTTCCAACTTCTCGCCCCACACCTCTCAAATAGTAACTTTAAGACACTATTCCAAATAAAACCGGTGCTATACGATGAAGCCAGATTTTAATTTTGGAAAAGCGTGGCTTTTTAAGCGGTTCCATTCCAATTTATAAGGCCACATTGAATAGTTAGGAGGTTTAAGTAATGGAAGAGGACAAAAAATCAAACCCGGGCGCGCCGGCGACTGATACTACTTCGGCTTTATTTGTGTCCGCCCGCAAAAAGCAGCTTCAGCAGCAAGAAGAAGAGCAGCGGGCGCGGGAGAAGGAAGAGAAACGTCTGGAGGCGGAGGCGGAGGTGCGCCGTTTGGAACAGGAGGTGGCGGAACGCAAACGCAAGGTGGAAGAGGAAGCGCGCAAGGCTGAGGAAGAAGCCCGGCGTATAGCGGAAGAAGCCCGGGCTCGTAGAGCGGAGGCGGAGGCTAACCCGGACGCGATATTAGGTAAGGCGCCGGAAGCGCAGCCGGCGGGCAAAGGATTTCATATGCCCAAGATAGGCGCAGGGAAGCCCGGCCGGGATAAAGCGGCTCCGTCTCCGGACCCGGGACGGAAAACAGCGCCTGAAGCGCAGCCGGCGGTAGATCCAGTCGCAAAAGACGGCAGGACAGCAAAAGTGAACCAGAAAATGATCCCCATTATCGGCGGAGCTGCTGCCGTGGTGCTTATAGCCATCATCGCTATTGTGATGATGACTCGTTCCAGCGGCCTGCCCGATGGTTTTAAGGAGTATGCGAGCACCGACGCGGGCTTAAAATTTGCGGCGAACGAGACCTGGAAGCAGGAAATTGAAACCTCGGACAGTTTTTACTACCCTATCTTGGGGGTTTGGGCGGTGAAAGACGAATATGGCATATTTTTTGTGAATTTTAGCCGTGAATATCGGGAAATGGCTGCTGAGGGGCTTACAGGCAACGATATTCTGGGTGAATTCGTCTACCTGTTATCGGATGATATTCCGGATATTGAGTATGCTTCGGATATCACCTACCAAAAGACAGGCCAGGCTGACCGCTATGCGGCTAAGGTGAACATAGACAACCGGCCTTATTCAGCCTCGATCAGCATATATCCGAACGGCAGTTGTGTGGCGGCATTGGTTTCCAGCAACACGCCGGAAGACAAGAATCTGCAAGTGGTGCTGGATTCCGCCGCTGTATTGCAATAAAGCCGGTTATAAGGAGGTAAATGATGAGTTTGCTGATGACTGCCGTTTTTGAAAACGGCTTTCAGGAAATATACCTTCCCAATATAAATAACAAAAACACGCCCATAGATATTCGCCCCCATATCAGCGGATGGAAGGAAGATATCACCTTGCCCCTGCAGGTATGGGATGATGTATGGCAGTTGGCCGGCAGCCGCCAGTTTATCATAACCCGGGACGAACGCCCGCTGGAAACCGTGGAGCTTAAACCGGGGCTGCTTTTAAACTGCGAATTGTGCAATAGCGACCAGGTATTTTCGGTCACCGTGGATGAAGTGGACGAAGGCCATACCAATTTCGGAAAGTATTTGCTGGATTTTTCCCTCTGTCCCCGGATAAAAATCGGCAGCGGGGAAGGTAGTATCGCGCGTTACGGCAATCAGTTCTGTTCCCCCCAACATGCGGAAATTGTTCGGGAAGACGGCCGGGCGGTGGTAAGGGATTTAAACAGCGTAAACGGTACCTTTGTCAACGGGCGCAGATTGAGCGGCGATTATACCTTGAAGTACGGCGACGTCATTTATATCGTCGGGCTAAAGATCGTATACCTGGGCAATGTCCTGGCCATAAACAATCCCAAAGGAAGCTGCACGATCGATCATCTGCAGCTTAAGGCTATACACATCGAATTATCCGGCGGGGCGGAAGCAGAAGAGCATGCTTATGAAGCGGAGGAAAGCTATTTCCTGCGCACGCCCCGCAAGGTGGAAAAACTGGATGATGAAACCTTTATTATTGAAAAAGTCCCGCCCCGGAACAGGCAGAAAAGACAGCCCATGATATTTACCGTCGGCCCGGCGGTGACGATTATGATCCCTATGGTTGCCGGTTCAATTATAATGAGCAGCGCTGGCGGTGGAACTTCCATCGCGGGCGGACTGGTTATGTCGGTCGGGGCGGCCCTCATCGGCGGCCTGTGGGCTTTTCTCAATATACGCTACCAGGATAAGGATGAAGTTCAAACCGAAAGCACGCGAGTGAATACCTATAACGCCTATATAGCCAAGGCCAGCGGGCGCCTGCAATCCAAAGCCGATTATAACCGCCAGGTTTTATACAGGATGCTGCCCGGTGCGGCGGATGTAAGCAGTTTCCCCTTGGAAGGCAACTCCCGGCTATGGGAGAAGAGCAGCACCCATGACGATTTTCTGACCATCCGCTTAGGCATAGGGATCATCCCCTTGCCCAATAAGATAGAAGTGCCCAAAGAACAACTCATGGCGGAGCATGACCCCTTAAACGACAAGGTGGAGGAAATATACGCGTCTATGTCCAGCCTGCGGCAGGTACCGGTGGGTATTTCCCTTTACAACAACCGCTCGTGGGGGATCGTCAGCTTGGAACGCGCCCAAGCGATTAATCTATGTAGTTTGTTCAGTGCGCAGCTGGCTGGTTTGCACCCTTATACCGATGTGCGCCTGTGCTATGTCTATTCCATGCGCGAAGCCGACAGTTTCGATTATATTCGCTGGCTGCCCCATGTCTGGACCCCGGACGGCAAAATGCGCATGATCGCCAATGATAAGAACACGGTGGGCGATGTCATGTATTATCTCTCTTCCGTGATCCGGGAGCGGCTGGAAACGGCGGCCGATAAAAAAGAAGAAAACCTCAAGCTCCTCCCCCATTATGTGGTGATCGTTGCGGACTGGTCTTTGGTGGAAGATGAACCTATCGCCAAATATTTAATGAACCCGCAGCCGGAACTGGGAATCACGGTGGTATTCCTGGTAGACGCGATTGATAAGCTGCCCAGCGGCTGCACCGCTATCGTACAGGATGATGCGGGCCAGCGGGGCTATTACAGCACTTTAAACCTGTTCCCCGCGCAAGAGGCGGTGGACTATGACACGCTGGGCCTGGAGCGGATGGAGGAGTTCGCCCGCAGCCTCTCCAATTACAAAGTGCGGGAATTGAATGTTTCCACGACCATTCCGGATACGCTCTCCTTCCTGGATATGTATAAACTCTCCCGTCTCGAGGACCTGAACATGCTGCACAAGTGGCTGGAAAACCGTACGTATGAAAGTATGAAGAGCCTGATCGGCTACAAGTCAGGCAATCAGCCCCTGTATCTGGATATTCACGAAAAATACCACGGACCCCACGGCCTGGTGGCCGGAACTACCGGCTCCGGTAAATCTGAAACACTGCAGAGCTACATATTGTCCCTGGTGGTTAACTATCATCCCCACGAAGTGGCCTTTATCATCATCGACTACAAAGGCGGCGGTATGGCGCAGAGCCTGGTCGGACTGCCCCATTTGTCCGGAGTGATTACCAATCTGGGCGGCAATGCGACCAACCGGGCTTTGCTGTCTATCAACGCCGAGATTAAAAGCCGCCAGCGGATTTTTAACGAATACAAAGTAAAACACATTGACGCTTACATCGAACTGTACCGGTCCGGGGTCGCGTCCGAACCCATGCCTCATCTGCTCATCATTGCCGATGAATTTGCCGAGCTGAAGAAAGAACAGCCCGAGTTCGTCCGGGCTTTAGTTTCCGCCGCCCGGGTGGGGCGTTCGCTGGGAGTTAACCTGATTCTGGCTACCCAAAAGCCCAGCGGCGTGGTAGATGATGAAATCTGGTCTAACACCCGCTTCCGCCTCTGCTTAAGAGTAGCGGACAAACAGGACAGCATCGAAATGCTGAAACGCCCTGACGCGGCGGCTATCACCGGTACCGGGCGCGGTTATTTCCAGGTAGGCAACGACGAAATTTTTGAAGAATTCCAATCCGGCTGGTCCGGGGCGGAATATGAACCGGACATCGCTTTTAGCGAAGATAAAAATGCGAAAGTCGAGTATATCAACATCATCGGCAAAAACGCCGTACCCAAGAAAAAATCAGAGAAGAAAAGCGACAACATCGCCAAGCTGACCCAGCTGGACGCGCTGGTCAAATACGCTGCCCAGTTGGCGGAAGAAAACCGCATACCAGCCATCAAGCCCATATGGATGCCGCCGCTGCCCAAGTCGATTTACCTGGAAGACTTGCCTGAAATGCCGAAGCCGCAAGGTTTTTCCCTGCTGCTGCCGCTGGGGCTGGTGGACAATCCCGACGGGCAGAATCAATACCCCTGTGCGGTGGATTTCATCGCCGACGGACATCTGCTGGTTTGCGGAACCGGCGGTTCGGGCCGCACCACTCTGCTGCAGACCCTCATCTACAGTGCGATAACCCGCTACTCGCCGGAGGAAGTCAATATTTACATCATCGATTTTTCCAGCCGCACCATGGGGGTATTTTCCGACCTGCCGCAGGTAGGCGGAGTGTTCATTGACGGGGAAGATGAAAAAATCGCTGAAGTTTTTGAATTTCTGCAAGAATCCCTGGCCCGTCGCAAGCGCGATTTCTCTAAACAAGGGATTGGCTCTTTCAAGGAATATGTGACCCAGAATAACGACTGCCCGGCCATTGTATTTATCATCGATAACTATGTGGCTTTTATCGAGAATTATGAATCGTATGAAGATACGATAGCCCAACTGTCCCGGGAAGCCGCCAGTTACGGTATTTATTTAGTCCTGTCCATGAACAATTCCGGCGAACTCAGAAGCCGTATCCGGCAGAATTTCATTACCGGCATCGCTTTGCAAATGCCGGACCGCTTCGAATATGAAGCAGTCGTAGGCGACCGCACCGAGATTATACCGGAAGGCAGGACCCCGGGCCGCGGCCTGATCAAAGCCCCGCTGCCGGTGGAATTCCAGGTGGCCTTGTGTGTCAGGGAAGACGAAGGCTTATCCCTGGCCCAGACTTTGCGCCGGCGCTTTGCCGCCCTGAAACCGCAGGCGGGCGCCGGGGTTAAAAAAATCGGCGAGAAGCTGGAGCATTTACATTATGAGGAGCTCATAAACCGGGCGGACGTTCAGGGACTGCCGGAGAATATACTGGCGCTGGGCCTGGATCAGGAAAGTCTGCAACTGCTTACCGTAAACCTGGATGAGGAATTCTGTTACACCATCAGCGGCACCGGCCGCACGGGCAAGACCAATTTACTGGCGGCGCTTGCTAAACAGGCGGCCGCCCAAGGCCTGCGCCTGTTCTTGTTTGACCATGAAGGCGGCGAACTGGAAAGCATCATTCCATTTGAACGGGTAGTGCATAATGATGTGGAGCTGTTTGAGCTGATGGAACAGGTCATCGTGGGTGAGTTCACCACCCGCAACGGGGCGGTGAACGATGCCCGCGACGCCGGCGGCAGCGTAACCGACGCCATGGCTGGCTATCAACGGATCATCTTTTTGGTAAACGATATGCGCGCTTTTATTTCCGCCCTTTACAGCCCCCAAAGAGATATGGGCGGCTTCTTTGAAGTAGCCCTGGAAAAAGGGCGCGAGCATAAGATTCACTTCTTTGCCGCCGTAACCCCGGATGACCGCAATGACATGGCGCGTTACGCCGCTATGCGTATCTGGGCCGCCTGGGGAAGAGGGCTGCATCTGGGCGGCATGTTTGACCAGCAGAACATACTGAGCTTTGATTTATCGGCGGCGGATAAGGTGCGTTCACTTCCGCCCGGCATCGCCTACGCCCTGGAGCAGTCCGGCGCGGCGGTTAAGCTGGTCACCCCTCAGGTTTTAGGAATGAAGGAGGCTTTTAACCATGAGTAAAATATTTCTGGACGTAGAGGTTCCGGGCAATGCCAGAATCTATGAATTCACCGCCGACAGCTTTATGACCGTGGGCAAGGTGAAAGAGCAGTTCATCGCCCAGATTTCCGCGGTGGAAAATCAGAAGATCTTCGCGGATGAAAGCCAGGTCCTGTTTTGTTCCACCCAACTGGAAGGCCTGCTCCAGGACCAGGAAATCCTGGGTGAAGTCGGGGTGAAGAGCGGCGATACCATCATATTGTTGTAAAAGAAACGGCCCGGTTTTTAAAAGACTGGAGGAGGTAGAGATATGGCGGATGTAAGCAATGTGGATGCGGAAAAGATCAGAGCAACCGTGCCCCAGTTGGAACAGGTCGCTGCCGGTCTGACCGCTCAGGTCAATAAAGTCAAAGACGCGGTCGCTAATCTGGATAGAGGCTGGATTTCAACCGTAAAAGCTGAATTTATGACGCGCTACCGCAAAGACGAAGCAGCGATGCAGGAGATGTTAGAGCAATTCCGTGAATTGAACGATTTGCTCAAAGAAACCGCCAACGACTTTGAACAAACGGAAAGGGAAATTTTAAGCAGCCTTTCCGTGCTGAAATAAGGAGGAAGATACATGGCGACCGGCAATGAGAGCAAAATCGATACGAAACTGTTTGCGGCTACCGCCGACACCATCCAAAGCGCAGTCAAGGAAATAGAGAGCTTGTGCCGGGAATGGGCGAGCGCCATGAACGGTTTGCGCAGCGCCTGGCAAGGCGATGTTTCTGACAATATCAAGAATACCGCCGAGCAAGTAGCCAAAAGCGCCGCTGATTTACTGAGGGCCTTGGGCTCTTATCCGGCGGCTTTAAGGGAAATAGCCGGCATCTATGAAAAAACCGAAGCCAATGTTCAGGAAACCAGCAAATCCTTGAGCTTTGATAAGACATTCCGGTAAAGGAGGGCGTTATGACCATAAAATTCAATTATGAGCAAACCGTAGCCCAGGCCAGGCTGCTGGATGAACTGGCCAATGACATCCAAAACCAGAGCGTCAAAAAACTGGCTGAAGTGGGCGGAAACATTGAAGCGGCCTGGTCGGGGGAAGCGGCTAAAACCTATATCCGCTATATTCGGGGCGTACAGGATGATATCGGCAAAAAAGCGAAATACCTGCGCGATACGGCTGAATACCTGCGCGCCGCCGCTAAAAAGATGCAGGAAGCCGATGCCTCCGCCCGGCAGTCGGCGCAAAGAATATAAGAAAGGTGTGACATAGGAATGGCGCAAAGCACGGTTGATATACAAAAAATGCGAAGCGTGGCGGCGGAACTGGATAAAAACTACGCCACCATCAACGCGCAACTGAAAAAATTAGACGAACTCATGTCAAATTTACAGCAGCTTTGGAAAGGCGAAGGGGCCGTAGCGTATCAGAATGCCTATCTGCAAAACACCCAGAATTTTGTGAAGCTGGCGGAAGCTATCCGCAGCGCTTCCGCTTCGCTCACGGCGTTTGCCGGCACTTACAGCAAGGCGGACACGGCGGCGGCCGACGCGATTAAATCAAAAATGGGAGGGAGATAACAGATGGCGAACGAAATTCAAGCCGACCCCGCTAAAATCAGACAAATAGCTGACGGTGTGGGAGGGGTTTATACTTCCCTGCGCAACACCCTGTACGCATCCAGCGGGCAGGTAAACTCCCTGAAAGGCATTTGGAGCGGCGCGGCGGCGGAGGCTTTTAACGCCAACTTTCAATCTCTGCTGGATAACTGCTCCCGGAGCCTGGAGGTGGTGGGACGATTGGAAAACGCGCTCTATGAGTCGGCTGACGCCTATGAACGCAGTGAGAAATCGATTGAGCAGGAAGCGTCCAATATGCCTAAACTGCCGGAAAACACCATGCGCTAAGCGGACCGTTGGACGCCAAGTGCGTCTGCCCGGGCTTTCTTAGCGGAGAAAGGAGAGGGTTTATGGCGAACTACAAGGTATCCTATAAGGTCTTAAAACAGCAGGGCGAGGAACTAAAGGCGGTCGCCAAACTGCTGGACGGCTATAATGAACGCTTAAACCAGGTCATCAGCCGCCTGGGTCAAGACGAAACCCTGACCCAGATCCGGACCAACCTGCAAAAATTAGGGGTGCAACTGGGTGAATCCCGCGCCATCATCAATACCGCCGGGGAACTTCTCAGTAAGAGTGTGGAGAGCTATTCCAATGTGGAAACCCGGCAGGTAAAGCGGGTAGATAGTTTGAAAGCCCATAACCGGGATTTCTACCAAAACCCGGTAGTGGTGGCTTCGGTCGGCGGAGCGGCTGGTATAGCGGCGGCCGCAATGTCATCGAGCTCGGCTGACGCCTCCCCAAGCGCTGCCGCCAGCTTCAGCTATAGCGATAGTGCCAATGTTCATACCATCGACTTCATCGAACCGGGTACAGCGGGGGTGGATTTAACTGCGGCGGCTGGTACGGTTGGAAGCGGCGGGGTTTTTAGCCATATATCCGACGCCACCGGCATCAGCCCGGAAGCGGCGGCGGGAATAGGCGGCGTAGCCGCCGGAGCGGCTATGGGCGTTGGCGGCGTCATCGGAGCCCAGCAGCTTAAGAAAAAAGCAGATGAAAAAGCAGCGCGGGAAAACCCCGATCAGAGAAAAACCGACGCGCCCGGCCATAAGCCTCAGCCGCCGTCCCCGAAAAACGACGCCGGCAAAAGCAACCTGGGCCGACCCGGAGCCGGTACGGCGAACACGCCGCCGCGGAAGGAGGAGAGGAGGGCGGCGCCGCCCGCAGCCGCGGAAGACCTTGAGTTAACGGCCCTGGAAGCGAAGCTAAAAGCGGCGCGGGAGAAAGCGGAAGACTTGAACGTAAACTAACTCATTCCCCAAAAAAGAGCTTATAACTTTAAAAAGGGCAGCGGTAAAAGATAGATGCCCGCTTAATGACAAAAACAAAGGAGACGATACCTGATGAAAAAATCTCGAAAATTGCTGGGGCTGTGCCTGGCCGTGTTTTTAATCTTATCTGGCGGTGTTACTGCTTACGGTGCGGATGAAATCTCCATATATGTGGACGGCAATAAACTGCTTACCGACGTGCCGCCGCTCATTATGGAGAGCCGTACTATGGTACCCCTGAGCGCGGTGAGTGAAGCGGTGGGCTGCAAGGTCGAATGGGTGGCCAAAGACCAGGAAGTGCTGGTGTATCTGCCGTCCGGGGGCGAACCGATGATCATGCACATTAATGACCCCAACGTAATGATTCACCGTTATAACGGTGATACCGGCGAAACAACGCCAGTTACCGTCACGATTGACGCGCCGCCGGTTATTGTAAACAGTCGTACCATGGTCCCGCTGGGTTTTGTGGCTGAAACCATCGGTTTTAAAGTGAACTGGGATGCAGCGAGCCGGAGTGTGTATCTTTACAGCGCTCTCTATGACCCGCCGGATAACCCTCCGGCCATTACCAGTGACGACGAGATAAAAAACGCCGGTTTATGGCTAGGGGTGGACAATTTCCCGGATAAGGCTATTTTGATGGACTCGCAGATGAATTATGCCGGTGCGGCCGCGCAGACTTATTCACTGGACGACGGGCTCCTGCTGCTGATCATCGAACGGCTGCCGGCGGTGGCGGCGGATACGCAAGCGATAAAAGAAGCCATTGCTGAATATCAGGGTATTGCCGCTGATAACATCAGCATCAGCCTTGATGAAACCTTGAGCGCCCAATACACCTACCCTGCTTATCTGCTGTCCTACCAGACCGGAAGCAACGAGGATCTGAAATATCATTTCGAGCTGTATATGCAAACCGATGAATGGGATTTCCGGGTCCAGGCCGCGGCCGCGGCTGATGCTGCCGACGAATACCGGGAAGATATCGATAGCTGGTTCAGGAATATTGAGTTCACGCAACCTTAAAGAAGACTATTTTAAGGAGGTCGTATTTTAATGAAAAAAGCTGTTTCTTTCTTATTGGCTGCAGTGATGCTGCTCACGCTGGCGCCGCTGGCCGGGGCGGCGCGTGGGGGCGATATCGACATCTATGTGAACGATGTATATCTTTATAGCGATGTGCCTCCGATGATTGTCAATGGGCGCACCATGGTCCCGCTGGCCGCCATCTCGGAAAATCTGGGCTGCCGGGTGGAATGGAACGCCTCGCAGCGGAGCGTGGTCGTTTATTCCCCGATATATGATTACGACGATGCTTTGCTGGTATTGACCATTGACGATCCTTATGTGACGGTAAATTGGTATGATGACAGCGGAGATTTTGGCGGCAATGTTGTGAAAATCGACGCCGCGCCCATGATATATAAGGGGCGCACCATGGTTCCGCTGAGTTTTATCGCTGGACAATTAGGCTATAGCGCCAGCTGGGACGGGGACAACCGGATCGTCTACCTTTCCAGCGCATTTTCCGATGCCCCTGCGGACGGTAGAGGCGATTTGATCGACGATAACGGCAATGTAATAGACCCTGATCCTGAGCTGATAAGCCAGGCCGATGCCGAAGAACTGGTGTGGCAGATATTGACCGAACAGGAGAAAGAAGGGCTGAGCTTGGTTGGCGGCGGAGAGGACACCGTTAACGGAGAATACGCTATCATAGTCATAGCGGGCAATAAATCTGCCGACGGCAAAAAATTCACCGGTCTGTACCATTTCGCAGTCACGGACAGCGGCAAGGTCTATTATATGGACCCCGTACAGGGTTCGGACTGGATCTTGTATGAACCTGCATAGGAATAAGCTGATGATTTTCTGTCATCCTTAAGCGTTAAATTAGTAATATAGGAGTGTTTATTGTGAAAAGAGCCGTCTTAATCTGCATGACTATTTTATTAATATTTGTGCTGTGCTCCTGTGAAAAGACTTCTAATACCCCTAACGTTTCCCAGAATAATGTACCAGTGCCTCAGAAAGGCGGCTCTGCTCCCTCTAGCCAAAAAGAAAGCCTCGGTAACCAGATGAAGGCTTCCGCGCCGTCAAACCTTGCTCCAGTAAACCCTGGGCCGGGTGATCCCGGTGATACCAACCAGCTCCAATGGTGGGGAACGTATAAAAGTGATGACCTCGGATTTTCGATTGAGATAAGCGAGTATAGCGGAACCGATTTTTGGGTCGAGATTTACCTGCTGCGCAACGGCAGCACGGTTTTGGCTGGAAGAGCTGCACTGAGTGACGATGACAAGTATCTGGCTATATTCGGTGATTTGGGGCTCTACCTATACGAGGATTTTAGCGCCATTGACATTTTTGCTTCCGAAAGCTCTGAATGGACCCATATGCGTGGGCAATACATAAAAATTGAATAAAAGGGGCCTTAGCATGAAAAGGATCATATGCTTGAGAGCCAGGAAACGGAACCTGTATGGTTTTCGGCTTTTGGCTGGCGAAGGTGCCTGTCAATGCGCGCTACAAGCGTGCCTTCAAGGAAGAGGTTGTGGCCAAGGGGCTGGAATCGGTTTTGAGCAATATGGATTTTAGAGCTGAGGAAAAACTGGCGGAAGCTCTGGTCAAAGAGTCAGCGCTGTTTCCTCACCACGATATATACAACGGCAACGATTATCTGTCAGCAGAGTATAACGGACGCATTTCATCCAGTCGGACATCCATTTGCAGGAGGAGCGGGAGAAAACTTACCGGGACAAGGACGGCAAATTAGAGACGAGAACAGTGTATGTCAACATTTTCCGCGGGCGGCTTATGGTATTTGACTACGATGCCATCTCTAATGAACCGGTCGCTGTTTATGACCGGCACGGCGGCAAGCCGAAAAGCACCGAAACGATTCAAACCGAGCTGGATGCCTTCAACCGGAAGTTTTATGTCGTCGCTCCCAATCCGACGGCGGCTTTGCGCATCCTGACCCCGCCCGTTCTCGAAGGCACTCACCACCACCAGGTGCTTGCCGGTAATCATAAATAATCACCCCTCTAATCTTCTTTCGGCCCCTCAATGGCATCGGACGGGCAGTTCTCCGCACAGGTTCCGCAGTCGGTGCACAACTCGGGATCAATACGGTATTTCTCCCCATCCTCCCGGATAGCTCCGGTCGGGCATTCGTCAACGCAGATTCGGCATCCCAAACACAATTCGCTGATCACCTGCGCCATGTTTATTTCCTCCTCTCCTTTCTTGCTCTGCTTTTCTCCAGCTATGCGCAGGTATTATTTTCCCCCGGCCAGTTTCTCCTGGAAAGATCTGCGGGCTGGATCAGTCAGGGGCAGGGGAGCGAAAAACTTTTCATCTTGAGGCAGGGCTGGTTGGGCGCCGGGTTCTGCTTCCCCCTCCGCCGGGATCTCCCGACCTGCCAACGGTTCATTTGAACCAAGCGCCCCGGTCAGACGGGATATAATAGTCAGATTGTCAAACCCGGCGGGAGCTGGTCTAACTGGAGAAACAGCCTGGGCCTGGCCGTCACAGCGGATGTAGGTACCCGGTGTCTCCAGCGGCGTGGCAGCCGGCAGCACTACGTGGGCGGCAGCCGCTGTGGCTGTCATAAAGGGAGTCTGTACAACGGCAAGTTCAATCCCGCTTATTTGTTCGGGGCCGAGCACCCCGCCGCCTACCGGGTCTTCACCCAGGATAAATACGCCAGGCACTTTCCCCCGGCGAAACAAATTGAGCAGCTCGTTATTATAAGCCACCCCCAGCCGGGAAAGACCGTTTTGATTGCTGCCCGGAGTAATGACGATCATTCCATTTCTGGGAGCGCCGGTTTTGCCGCTTAAGGAAGCCATGGCTCCCAATAACTGCACAGCCCCGGCCGTCACTGTATTACCATCCACGATAATCATGGCCTGGCGCGCTCCGGTGTACAGTTCAGCAATCTTTTGGGCTTGGGGGCCCGCCTTCACTTGATCCAGTTCCTGGCCGTACTGCCCATACAGGCCGGCTTTATCCGTACTTTGGCCATAGACCTTATCGATAACGGCCGCCAGAGTCTCTTTTAAAATAGCGATGTTGTTCTCGGGAACCACTTTATAACAAGCCAGGTCATCCACCAGGCCGTCTTGGGGGCTGAGCACTATAATTCGGGCCCCCGCCCGAGCGGCTTCCCTTACTTTCATAGCCGCCACCTGGCTTTCCTGCCAGGCTCCTACCATAAGGATAAGATCGGTACCCTGCAGCTCTTCCAGGCGGTTGATATAGGAAGATGTCAATTCCGGCGTCTCAAGGTCCCGGGCCGGGTTGGGAGTAAAAGTGGAAATCCGGCCGGTGCCCAGAGCCTTTTTGCCCAATTCCACCGCCGCACCGGCTTCTTCCAGCGAGCATGAGGGCGATATAAAGACCGCTGCGGCCTGACCTCCCGGACCCGCTTTGATGACCTTCATCCTATCGTCTATATAATGGAAGGCTTCCTCCCAGGATGCCTCAATAAGTTTACCGTTGCGGCGCAGCAGGGGTTTAGTCAGTCTCTCCCCGGTTTCATAGGCGCTGAAGCCGAAACGCCCGTAGGGGCAGAGCAGGCCTCCCTCTTCCGGCCGGATTTCCAATAGCAGATCGCCATAGCTATGGACCACCTGCTTGCAGCCCATACTGCAGAACGAGCATATACTTGGCGTTTCTTTCATTGCCAGAGGGACGTTTTTAGCCACCGGGTAAACTTCACCCAAGGCTCCGGTGGGACATACGGCCGCGCACTGGCCGCAGCTTATGCAGGGTGTTTCCCGGAGGGGCAGTTTGAACTCCGGCGCCACCAGGCTGTCAAAGCCGCGCTCCACCAATCCCAGAGCGTTTACGCCCACCACTTCGCGGCAAATCCGGGCGCACAATCCGCAGAGAATGCACTTTTCCGAGTTTCTTTCCATAAAAAGAGTCTTCTCTTTTAATTTTTCCCGGCGCTGTTCACCGGCCAGGCGCTCCGGGTTCGCCTGGTACTGCCTGGCTGCTTCAAGCAGACGGCACTCATAATAATCTTTACAACCGCATTCCAAGCAACGGTTGGCTTCTGCTACAGCCTGGAACTCGGACCACCCCAGGTTCACTTCCTGGAAATGGCTGCGTCTTTCCTGAGCGCTCCTATGCGGCATTTCCACCCGGGCCGCTTTCTCGTAGTCTGCAAAATCTTCCGGCCCCAGTCCTTTTTGCTCCACGGTATATGGTTCTTTCAAGGGCCGGATAGCGCCATGCAAATAGTTATTTATGGACTCGGCGGCCCGGCCTCCCTGGGCAACGGCGTCAACTGCTATTTGAGGACCGGTTACCCCGTCGCCGCCGGCAAACACTCCGGGTATGCTGGTGGCCAGGGTGGCCTCGTCAATATCGATGGTGCCCCATTTACTCAAGGCCACTTCACCCATTCCTTCCAGATTCACCTTCTGGCCTATGGCGCTGATAATGCTGTCCACATATACGATCTCTTCTGCTCCGGGGATGGGTACGGGGCTGCGCCGGCCTGAGGCATCCGGTTCTCCCAGCTGCATTTTTTGCAGGCGGAGGGCATGGGCCCGTCCGTTTTCAGCCATTACTTCCAGCGGTGCCACCAGGAATCTGAATTCTACGCCTTCTTCCTCAGCCTCTTTTATTTCAATATCTTCAGCCGGCATTTCCGCCCTGGTGCGCCGGTATAAGACCATAACCTTTGCACAGCCCAGCCTTACCGCGGTGCGCGCGGCATCCATGGCCGTATTGCCGCCGCCCACTACCGCCACCGTTTGGCCCGGCTGCACGTCTTTACGCAGGGCTACTTCCCGGAGGAAATCGATGCCGCCCACCACTCCCGGCAGGTCTTCGCCCTTACAGCGCATTTCCGAACTCAGCCAGGCTCCTATGCCCAGGAATACCGCGTCGTTCTCCTTAATCAGGTAGTCCAGGCTGACATCACTGCCGATGCGGGTGTTAAACTTGAATTCCACACCCATGTCCCGGATCAGCTCTATTTCCTGATCCAGAACCGCCTTGGGCAGCCGGTATTCGGGAATACCGTAGCGCAGCATGCCGCCGCCGGCCGGCATGGCGTCATAGACGCTTATGGCATGGCCTTCCCGGGCCAGGTAATAAGCCGCGGTCAAACCGGCCGGACCGGCGCCCACAATGGCCACCCGTTTACCGCTTTCGGCTTTGATTTCCGGAATATAAGGCTTCCCGCTGGCCAGATCCAGATCAGCGGCAAAGGCCTTGAGGAAGGCAATGGATATCGGTTCTTCCACCAGTTGCCTACGGCAGGCGGCTTCACAGGGATGAGGGCATACCCGGCCGATGCTGGCTGGCAGCGGCACTTTTTCTTTGATGAGTTCCAGCGCCTGCCGGTACTGCTTGTTGGCTATCAAGCCGACATATCCCTGCACATCGGTGTGGGCCGGGCAGGCCTTGAGGCACGGACCCCGGCAGTCTCCAACATGGTCGGACAATAACAGTTCCAGGGTCAGCTGCCGTGACGCGTCAATCCGGGGACTGCTGGTTTTTACGATCATGCCCGGCGCGATTTCGGTGGCACAGGCCCTTAACAGTTTGGGGCTGTCTTCCGTCTCCACCACGCATAACCCGCAGCCTCCGTATACTTTTACTCTTTCGTCATAACACAGGGTCGGGATATTTATTCCGTTTTTCCGGGCTACTTCCAGGATGGTCTGCCCCCTGTAAGCCTGGATTTCTTTTCCGTCAATATTTATCCTGATCATTTGGCACCCTCCTTTCCCTTACTCTACGATTACCGCCGCAAATTTGCCCGGGCATACTTCCAGACAGTTGCCGCATTTGATACACTTGCTCTGATCAATGACATAGGGCTGCTTTTTCTGGCCGCTGATGCACTGGGCCGGGCATTTTTGGGCACACAGGCTGCAGCTTTTACATTTAAGAGGATCAATTTTGTAAGTAATGAGGGCTTTGCAGTGTTTGGCCGGGCATTTTTTATCAATAATATGGGCCTGGTATTCCTCAGGGAAGTATTGGAGGGTGGTGAGTACGGGATTGGGAGCGCTCTGCCCCAGGCCGCACAGAGAAGCTTCTCTGACTTTACGCCCTATTTCTTCTAATAATTCTATATCTCCCGGACGTCCCTGTCCCTCGCAGATGCGCTCCAATATCTCCAGCATGCGTTTGGTTCCGATTCGGCACTGAACGCACTTGCCGCAGGACTCCTTCTGGGTAAAATCCAGGAAAAAGCGGGCTACATCCACCATACAGGTGCTTTCGTCCATGACCACCATCCCCCCGGAACCCATAATGGCACCGGTTTTGGTGATGGCTCCATATTCCACCGGGGTGTCTAAAAGACTGGCCGGTATACAGCCTCCGGAAGGACCGCCCAGCTGGACGGCTTTAAAGTTGCGGTCGGCCTTGATGCCCCCTCCGATATCGAAGATGACTTCCCGCAGGCTGAGTCCCATGGGCACTTCCACCAATCCACCCCGTTTGATTTTTCCCGCCAGGGCAAATACCTTGGTTCCTTTGCTGTCTTCGGTGCCCATGGACGCGAAGGCCGACCCGCCGTTGGTAATTATCCAGGGTACATTGGCCAGGGTTTCGACATTATTGATATTGGTGGGTTTTCCCCAATATCCGGATTCAGCCGGATAGGGCGGCCTCAAGCGGGGCATCCCTCTCTCGCCTTCCAGTGATGCGATTAAAGCTGTCTCTTCCCCGCATACAAAAGCACCGGCTCCCTGTTTGATGCGGATATCGAAGGAAAAACCGCTTCCCTGCAGGTTAACCCCCAGCATTCCCCTGTCCCTTGCTTCTTTTATAGCAATTTCCAGCCGGTGGATGGCCAGGGGGTATTCAGCCCGGCAGTAGATTATGCCTTCGCCTGCGCCTATGGCGTACCCGGCGATAAGCATGCCCTCTAAAACCGAATGGGGATCGCTTTCCAGGACGCTGCGGTCCATAAAGGCGCCGGGGTCGCCTTCATCGGCATTGCAGACGATATACTTGACAGCCCCTGAGTTATTGCGGGCGGCATTCCATTTGAACCAGGTGGGGAATCCCCCGCCCCCGCGGCCGCGCAGGCCGGATATTTTTATTTGCCCGATGACTTCTTCCGGGCTCATGCTTTGCAGGACCTTTTTCATCCCCTGGTAGCCGCCCTGGGCGATATAGTCACCGATCTTTTCAGGGTCGATGCGGCCGCTGTTGCGCAAGGCCACCCGCACCTGCCGGGCCAGAAATTGGTTGGGTTGATCTGTGCTGTCAACCAGGTGCTCCTCAACCGGCACTCCGCCTATCAGATGGTTTGCAACAATGGCTGCAGCACTAGCTTCATGAACATGTCCATAGGTAAAAACCCGGCCATCATCCTCCAGCACATCCACCAGGGGTTCATTGTGGCACATCCCCACACAGCCGGTTCTTTGAATTTCGATGTCCAGCTTGCGGTTCGTCAGTTCCGTCTGCAGGTAATCCATGACCTTCTGAGCACCCGCCGCCATACCGCAGCTTCCCAAACCTACGCGTATTTTCATTGCTGCCCGCCCCCTTCCGGTACCCGTTGTTCCCGGGCATGCAAATTCTTGATGATGCCCACCGCTTTATCCGGAGTGAGAGGGCCATGGGCCTGGCCGTTGATCATCATGACCGGCGCCAGGCTGCAGCAGCCCAAACAGGCTACATTGGTAAGAGTAAAGAGCCGATCGGGAGTCGTTTCTCCCGGTTTTATTTTAAGTTCCTCACATAGGGCGGTCTCGATGCGTTCCGATCCGTTGACATGGCAGGCCGTACCCTGACAGAGCAGGATCAAATATTTGCCTACCGGACTAAAACGGAACTGGGTGTAGAAAGTGGCCACCCCGTAGACCTGGGCTGGTTTGACTTTCATTTCCACCGCTATATGCCGCAGAACCCGCAGCGGTAAATAGCCGTATATGCCCTGCGCTTTCTGCAGCACGGTCACCAGGCTGCCCGGCTGGTTCCGGTACTCCTTTAAAACAGCGTCCAATTCGCCTGAATCAAGTAAATCACCCGGCGTCTGAATTTGATTTTTTTCCTGACAATCGCAGCCGCATTCCATATGACAACACCTTCTCCTTTCCGCAAATTTCCGGTTTTTATGATATCCGCTTTCCGCAGCGCCTGATTTTCTTCATGCAGGAAACCGGATTGATCTGGACAAAAGTCACTGTTTGCGCTGATTTTTCTATCAAAACCCGATCCCTCTGCTCAAGATCCATCTCCTTTTCCCCATCCAGTGAAATCCCCGCGCCATAATCTGACTCAACGGTCAACTCCAAGAGCGCCTCCGCGCTTACCACCAGCGCCCGGGCACCGGACAACTGGGGACAGACCGGGGTCACCGCAATCGCTGCCAGGTCAGGCGCTAACACCGGCCCTCCGGCCGAATAGGAATAAGCGGTGGAACCGGTGGGAGTGGCTATTATTACCCCGTCCGCCCGGTATATCGCATAGGGGCTGCCGTCCACCGCCAGGTTCAGGCTCATGATGTGCAATACCTGGGACCTGATCACGACATCGTTCAAAGCGCTGCCCAGGAGATGAACCTGGCCGTTCCTGATGATCTGCGCCTCAAGCATCATTCTCTGTTCCAGGCTGTACTGGCGCTGCATGAGCTTTTCCAATGCCAGCGGCCAATCCTCAGGTTCAATGCTGCTTAAGAAGCCTACCTTGCCAAAGTTGATTCCCAGCAAGGGTATGCCGCTTCCCGCCAGATGGCGGGCGCATTCCAATATGGTCCCATCGCCGCCTAAAACCATCAGCAGGGTATAGCCCTGCAGGAGCTGCGGTTTTATGTGGTGGCTTTCCTGTACGCGGGCCTCTACCTTTCTAACCCGGAAATCGGATACGATCTTATAGGCCAATTCACGAGCTTTCGATTCATTTTTATGCAGAATAAGCACTTTCACAGGCGGCGCTCCTTTCCCGATCAATCCTCTGCCCGTACCCGGATTGCTTAGGCTTTCATCTGGGCAGGATAATCATAAACCCGGGTTTATGATTATCCTGCAATCTTTAACGGGCCGAAAAGCCCGTTAAAGACTGCCAGACGAATTTTCCGCGCCCTATCCGCTTTTATTGCCTCCCGGCCAAGGGGTCCTCTTCCCAATGCTAGTAAAGTCCGAAAGGCGCTTCATCCAGGCTGATGTAAATGTTTTTGTTCTGGCTGTAATGAGCCAGCATCATCTTGTGGGTCTCGCGCCCGATGCCGGACTTCTTGTAACCGCCAAAAGGTGCATGGGCGGGCAGCTGGTTGTAGGTGTTCACCCACATACGTCCGGTTTCTACAGCCCGGGCCACCCGCAAAGCACGGTTGATGTCCCTGCTCCATACAGCGCCGCCCAAACCGTATTCGTTGTCATTGGCCATGGCGATGACTTCATTTTCGTCCTGGAAGGGGATAACCACTGCCGCCGGTCCAAAGATTTCTTCCTGAGCAACTCTCATCTTGTTGTCGACATCGGCCAGGATGGTGGGTCTGACAAAATTGCCCTTATCCAGACCGTTTTCAGTGATCTTGTAGCCGCCGCAGGCCAGCCGGGCGCCCTCTTGCTTGCCGATCTCAACATAATCAAGAATTATATTTACCTGGCCTTTATTGATCTGGCTGCCCATCTGGGTGTCTTCCTCCCAGGGCAGACCGACTTTGACTTTATTAAACTTGTCGACCATGGCAGCCAGGAATTTGTCGTAGATGTCTTTGTGAACGAAGATTCGGGAGCCGGCGCAGCACACCTGGCCCTGATTGAACAGGATGCCCAGCATGGTTCCTTCCACCGCTTTGTCCCAGGGGCAGTCAGGGAAATAAATATTCGCTGATTTGCCGCCCAACTCCAAAGTGGCCGGGATTAATTTTTTGGCTGCCGCATCGGCGATCTGATAACCGATTTCTGTGGAACCGGTAAAGGCCAGCTTGCGGAACCCTTCGTGTTCCAGGACATAAGTGCCGGTGGTGGAGCCTTTTCCGGTGACCACATTGACCACCCCGGGAGGAAGTATTTCATCGAAAATCTTAACCAATTCCAGAAGGCTGAGGGATGTCTCGGAAGAGGGCTTCATCACAAGGGTATCCCCGGCTGCCAGCGCCGGTGCGATTTTCCAGCAGGCCATCAAGAAGGGGAAGTTCCAGGGAATAATCTGGCCCACCACTCCGATGGGCTCTCTTAAAATTATGCTCATATGGTTTTTGTCAATCATCACCGCCTGGCCTTCTTCAGTTCTAATGGCACTGGCAAAATAGCGGAAGTGATCTGACCCCAAAGGGATATCGATATTTCTGGTTTCCCGGATGGGCTTACCATTGTCCAGGGTTTCGGCCATGGCCAGTTTTTCTGCATTTTCATCAATCTTGTCCGCGATCTTGAGCAGGTAGGCCGCCCGTTCCTGGGGGCTGACATCTTTCCAGGTTTCATAAGCCTTCCAGGCCGCTTTGACAGCATCATCAACATCTTCCCGGCTGCCGTTTATACAGGTGGCCAGAAGCTCTCCATTGGCCGGGCAGTAAGCATTGAAGGTCTGTCCTGCTTTACTGTCCACCCATTTTCCGCCGATATAAAGCTTATAGTTTTTGTCAAAAACGTTTTTCATTGAAATCCCTCCATTAATTGATAAATATTAAGAACCAACCGTTCACCCCCAATATGGCCGGGTCTTCTCTCCCTCCTCTCCCCAGGCGGCCTGCTTTGTTTGCCAAATTCCGAATAATTTTTCTGCCCTTTACTGTGCAGCAACCGTCACCTACACTATCTCTTTAAGACCTTTTTGCTTAAACCTATTTAAAGATCTGTTTTTAAATTATCTATTAAGCAAAAGTCGTGCCAAGTAACAAAATAATTTTTCTTTTTAAAAAGGGCCGGTGAATAGGGAACCGTACCGGCATCTGCCATAGCCCGTTTCCCAATAAAAAAGTGAACACCTGTTACATGTTCATGTGACAGATGTTCACAGTCCCGATTTTTATTTAATTACTGAGCGGATGCTTAACACAATTAGGTGAGTTTTTTAGGAACGTCCGCCCGGCTATTTGAATTCCTTTCCAATATTATAAAACTTCAACTTGCGATAAACCGTGTTGCGGCAAACCCCTAACTCGCCAGCCACCCGGCTAATGTTCCCCTGATGGCGAACCAGCAGATCCACCAACAACTGCCTCTCCGAATCCTGCGGACTATCAGGGTTCGCCCCCAGTCCCAGGCCGTTATCAAGCTCGGAAAAGGCGGGATCATGATGATGTTCCCGCCAGGGACGAAATAATGCGATTTCCTCGGGCAGGTGTTCAGTTTTTATCCACGGTCCGCCGGCTAGAGTAATCATTTTCTCCACTACGTTTTCCAATTCCCTGACGTTGCCAGGCCAATTGTATTTCTGGAGACACTCGATAACAACCGGTTCTATATATTTAACCTCCACGCCCATTTTGCTGCTGATCGTTTCTAAGAAATGATTAAAAAGCATTCCTATATCCTCCCGCCGTTCGCGCAGGGGGGGTATGGTGAGCAATATCACGTTTATCCGGTAGTACAGGTCCTGGCGGAAATTGTTTTTCCTGATCTCCTCCTGCAAATTCTTGTTGGTGGCGCATATTACCCGCACATCCACCGGAATAATATTTTCCCCGCCGATACGGGTAATCTTTTTTTCCTGCAAAACACGCAATAGAGAAGCTTGCTGCTCAAGCGGCATATCCCCTATTTCGTCTAAAAAAAGGGTTCCCCCGGCTGCCAACTCAAATTTACCCGGCCGCCCTCCCCTTATAGCTCCGGTAAAAGCGCCTTCGGAATAGCCAAATAGTTCGCTGGCTATCAATTCCCGGGGGAGCGCCGCGCAGTTCAAGGCGATAAAAGGTCCTTTGCGCCTGGGGCTCTGGTTGTGGATGGCCTGGGCAAAGAGCTCCTTGCCAGTACCGCTTTCTCCTTGTATTAGTACCGTACTGGTGCTGGACGACGCCTGCAGCCCTATCTGCACAGCCTGTAAAAGTTTCGCGCCACTGCCAATAATGTCTCTAAAATGAAAGGAGGCCTGAGCACCGCTCAAACGATTGACCAGTTTTTTAACCTTGCTGATGGGATTAATGAAAACTACCGCGCCGGTCACCAGGCCTGCTTCATCCTTAATAGGCTTGCCGGTTACCAGGCAATGCAGCCGGCCCCGGGAACTGTCCACCATTATTTCAAGATCGGAGAAAGCCTTCGCTTCGGTCAGCATAGGATTAACTTTCCCGGAGCGCCCGAAAACCTCATATATGGAGCTTCCCAGTACGTTTTTACCCAGCATATGCTGGGCTACCGGATTGATCTGTCTGATAATACCATCCAGATCGATAAGCACGGCTCCATCAGACATCGTCTGGAATATATCATTCAGACTGTTGTTCAATACCGTTAACTCGCGGTTCTGTTTATTAATTCGCATCTGGTCGGAAATAGCTTCAACGGCCGCCACTACCATTCCCAGGGTGTGCAAGTGGGCGCCATGGGAAGGACCTGACATCTGCAAGGCTCCCAATACCGTTCCTTCTTCATCAATAATAGGGGCGGCCGAACAGGTCCAGGAGTGGATTTTTTGGCAGTAATGCTCCTGCCCCGAGACTTGAACCGGCCGGCCCAGAGCCAGGGCGGTCCCGATGCCGTTGGTGCCCACTTCCTCCTCCATCCAGCCATAGCCCTTGCTCAAATTGACCTTGTAGGCATTCTCCAGAATATCGTAATCACCCATCACTTCCATTATATAACCGCGTTCGTCGGCTAAAAAAACCACAAATCCGGAACCGGTTACAAATTTATATAATTTGACCATGAAGGGACGGGCCACCTCAATTAAATCCCGGTGTTTTTCCAGCAAAGCCTCAAGTTGGCCCCGATCTAAAAGCAGATGACTGGTGCCGTCATAAGGATCCACATCGCTGACATAGCACCTACGCCAGGAATCGAGTATCTCAGGGCGAATCTCCATCGATTCGGCATTGCCATTGCTGATAAATTTTTTCCAGGCTGCGCCGAGGCCTGACATATTATCCATGACCTTTCTTTACCTCATTAATATACATTATCCCAATTCCATATTATTACTTATTCTGACTATAGACCAGACTTGTCTATATTTTAATTATGACATGTTCAGTTTATTGAAGGAAATATAGATCCCCCGGCCAAACGGATCAAAACCTGCTCCCCGAAGCATCATTGCATAATAGGTCAAAACTGCTCTGTATCCTGCTCAGGGTGGCAGCCGATATGCATACAGCTGCAGAAACACAGTAAGCCCGGGATCACCGGGCTGCATTTCTAATAAACGGCTTTCATTTACCTGGAAACCAAGGGAAAAAGCAAATGCATATATAGGTATGAAGATTTTACTCCCGCAGCAGCTGATAATAGTCGTCTTTAGTTACCACCAGCCAGTCTGTGGCTGTCAAGTCATCCGCGGTGGGGCTCCAGCAGGGTACGGCGGTTTTGGCGTTCCCGCCTACAATGCAGGCGAAGGCTGTGTTGGTGGGCTTGATCCATAGCGGTATGTATTTTTTCAAGGCCTCCCTGGTAATGTAGTTGTTGGTTTCAACAGCCTTCCTCACTGCCTCATGAATCAACATTGGCTCATCTCCTTTGTTTTCCTTAATGTACAAAACCCGTGGCTTTTAACGGACGATAGATTTTTACCTCACTGTCTACGGCCGAAATATATAGCGCACCGTCAAAAAGAAATATTTTACATAATTACCTTGAGGCCTTTTCGACATTGTGATATCCTTTTGGTCTGTTTCGTGATGACACATTTTTGCAGGCTCCGACTCTAATATTAAACTGGCGCTGCATAGCATGTCAATAACTGCCAGTTAAGGAGCCAAGTATTTTTACTGCCAGTTTAGAGGGGAAATACCGCAATCATTAAATTACTATATTGAGGTGTATAACTTGACGCTTGGCAATAGCATAAAATTCGCTAGAGAGAAAATGGGGTTGAGCCAGGAGGCAGCAGCCAAAGAAATAAGAAACCGCTACCGTGTTCGTCTTTCTTCCGCCTATCTCAGTATGATTGAAAGAGGTGAAAGAGTTAATCTAACCACAAAATTGGCACACGCCCTGCGCGAATTTTTCCAGATAGATAGGGAAGCGCCGGTACAATCCTATTATCGCCTTCCCATCCTGGGCACCATCCGCACCGGCATTCCTTTGCTGAACCAGGAAAGCTACGCTGGCTATTTTGATGTACCCAATTACATCAACGCCGACTATGTGATCCAGTTTATAGGCGACAGCATGGCTGGAGGCGGAATCCTGGACGGCGACTATATTATATGCCGGGAGACAGATACGGCTCAAAACGGTCAGATTGTAGTGGTGCTGAGGGATTTGGGCAACGGGTTCTCAGAAGCTGTTCTGAAATATTACTTCTATAATAGCGACAATTTACAGCCCCAGACCGAGTACCGGAAAATTTCAGATGTATCAAATGCTTACGGGGAGCGCATCGCGGGAGTTATGAAAGGCCTGATCCGCAAGGATGCTCCAGGTCGTCACATATACCGGGACTATCTTAATGCGGGCGCTAATGAAGATTGGACGGAAGTTATAGAACTGGCCAGCTCAGCGGGTTTAAAAACCAAACAGGTCAAAGAGATCCTGGCCGGTCAGATTGAAATAGCAAAAAAGTTAAAGGGAAGCAACAACCCGTGGTAGAATCATTATATCAATCCATCAGAAAGGCGATCGGCTATGTTTTCAGACAATTTTCAAGCAATTCCTGTTTAAAAACGAAGTCGAAAAAGCCTTTCACTCCCTTCATCCTTTCTCAACCTTTGTTGCCAGCCATCAGTTCTTCCGCCATTTCTCTCAAGCCGTACCTATCCATGATTATGATAAGCTTTCTCGGGTAATTGGGATCGGTAGCATACCCGCAGGCATAAAGCTGCCGGGCATACTCGTCGGGATCGTCCCCGGCCTTGCGGCAGGGAGCATAGCGGTCTTGGGAGATTAATAAAACATAATCCGCATAACTTTCATCGAAGTTATTATACGCTCTAAATCGGGCCAAAACCCTTTTCTTCACTCCCCGGTAATACTCGGTGGTTATGACCAAAACGCTTCCCGCCGGTCCCTCCCCTTTGATATTAAAAAGGTTGTAGCTGTATTGACCGGTATGTAGGTCGGTGCAGACCTTCTCCCCATACCCGGTTTCAAGGCAGGCCTGGGCGGTAATAGCCGCCGCCGGCAGGTTGTATTGCAGCTGAATGTGGACTGCCGCCTTCATTACCTTATTGATAAATTCGCTGGACAATATCCCACCCCTTCAGGATATATTGGGCAGAGAAACTGCCTAACTTCTAGCTTGAGTCTTGAGCCTTTAATGATCCGTTGGGGCTATTTCTTCTTCTGTTTACGCGAAGCGGGCACCGTATTACGGGAGACATCACCGGCTGGAGTATGATCAAGCCGCCTGCTCCGCCCGGCAATTTTTTTCCCTTTTAAAGAAGCGCCTGACTTTTTGGCCTTTGTACCGGCGGGTGATGCTTTTCGCACTTTGGGACTGAATTCCGGCCCGCTGCAAAACGCGCCCGACAGCTCCGAGGTTCCGGTTCTAAGCCCGGTCGCTTCGGCTTCCATGCCCATGTTGCCCCTGCTGAGAGCATCAATTTCCGCCTGCAGTTGGCGCAGCGACTCTTCCTCTTTACGGATCCTCGCTTTCAGCAGCTGTTCCTGTTCAATCAGGCCCTCAATGTCCGGACTCTGAGCTTTGGATCTGGCCTCCAGGGTTTTCCTGCCTATCGCGCTCAGGCTGTACCAGGCATTTTTGCCTGCATACAGAACCCCGATCAATGATTTGCTTTTCAATCTACCCAGATAATTGACGATATTTTGACTGGAGGTGCCCAGTTTCCTGGCCAGCATGGCCGGGGTAATTTCTTCATTCTCCCTTATCAGCTGCATGATCAGGATTTCCCGGTCTGACAGGCTTCTGGCCAACTGCTCCCGCTCAGAGGGCTGGTTAAAGAAAGACGCCACTTCCGAGAGGGCATGAGCTTTGCCAAGCAGATAGCTGGCCCTATCGCCCGGCTTTATTCCCGACACCGAAGAAATAAGCAATTCATTCATTTTCCCCAGATTATCTATATCCGTTTGCTGCATAAAGGCCGCCATTTTTTTCTCACCATAGGAAATGGCCTGGCTGGCTTCATCCAGATCCGCATCAAAGAGTTCCTTGAGTTTTTCAAGCTTCTTTTTCAATGGCGACGTCCTCCCAAAATGACTTTTTAATACATATATTATACACAAACGTTAAATATATTATAAACTTTATTGAAAATAACGTATAAACTTGCTTCCTTATGATTTCCTGCTTCCAGACTTCGTTGCTATCGAGCTCAAAATCTGATCCAGGGTTATGACGCAATGATCGGCACGATGGTGCTGGGCAGGGGCGCCCGGAGCCACGACTACAATATTGGGTCTTTCCCGGTGCTGTTTCCAAAGGGCATTGTTGTTGCATATGATTATTATGGCTTTGGTCTCGTTGGACAGGCACGCGGCAGCTCGTTTAAATTCCCCTTCATGCGGGTGGGGAGTCATGCTCATCACGAAAACGAAATCCACCATGCGATCGTAGAGCAGGCGCTGCATGCTGGCCAGCAGGAAATCCACACAGATCAACACCGCTATTCTTCCGATCCCGGTTTCAAATATGGAAACCTGATTGCATTCATAGGTGACGTCTTCAACCAGACCGTCGTATTCAAAACGGTTGGCCTTAACCACCGGAGCCAGCACCCTGCCCCGCCGGTCAAAAATGAGGGCGGCATTGTAAAGCGGATTATCCGATCCGGCCATCCGGCAGCTGCGCGTGAGCGGCAGGTGCCGGGTTTGCTGGAACAGCTCTCTCCGTTTCATGTGAAAAGATCCCGGGGCTAACAATATGAGTCGAGATCTACTCCCTTGACCCAGCAACTCGCCATAGACCAGCTGGTAGTTTAGAGGAGTGGCCAATTCCGGCATGATAATCACGGCACAGTCCTTGAGCAGCTCTTTAAGGGCCTTTTCTTTACGCAGATGGTATTCGGGTTCATCGATTCCCGCAAATGCGAATCGCCTTTTGCCTCCCCAAGCCTCACCCGTATCTACCATGGCAATGTTTTGTGGATCCATAATCTCCCCAGGTACCAGGCCGAATTTTACGTCCCGGGAATCGTATTTTGACAGCCTGATGCTTATCGGTATATGGGAAACACGGTAATTGCTGTCCGGCGTGAACAAATCCATATTACTGCACCAATTAGCTATATTAAGATAGTCAACCCCCACCCGGGCATTGTTTTGGGATACAGCACAGCGCAGGCTGTTCAATCGCATGGTCACCTCATTTTGAGGGCGAAAAACCAGCTCACCGCGCGGGGTTTCTATGGAACAATAGTCTTCGACGATCAGGTAATCGCTGTAAAATAGCCCAAAGTAGTCATCCAGGGTGATCAGCCAGCTCATCATGTAAAACAGCAGCTCGATTGGCTTGCGGGCTTTCTCAACGGTGTCATTGTAGAAAAGCCTGATGGGGTCTTCTATATGACAATATAATGAATACTTTAGCTCTTCCGGCATTGCACTGTCCCAAAATGCCTCAACTTTATGCCGGATTTTATTGAATAGAACCCGGTTCTCACGGCTCCGGTCCAGCTGGTAAATGAAATCCCTGAAGTTCCGGCCTTTTAACAGGTAATACAGATTCGCGTATACATCAACACTCCTGCTGATACCGCTGAATATGGCTGTTCGAGGCCCGGTGTATTCCATCTCCAGGCTTAAAACGCGGGCTTTATCACATTGCCAGGACCAAATCCCGGTTTTAAACTCCTCCAAAGATACTTTCACTGGCTTATCCTCTCAATCCAGAGAATTCCATTAACCAATGATTCTTCCAGTTTGTACCATATTCCTGCCATCCCACCCCTTTTCCGTTTCATCTATCTGCTTCGGGCGCCCGGCAAACGCCAGCAGCCAAGCTGCTCAAACGCATCATTTTCCATTTCCACTATATTTTATGCCTATTCCCCGCATTATAATGGATAAATAGGCCGATCAGGGCTAATTATCTTATCTTTTGCGACGTTTTTTCTATGCTAAACCTGTTCATCACCGCCCCCACACCTCTACAAGGTATTCATTGACGGCAGAGAGATCGGTCCTAAGGATTTGCCTGTTCAGAGAAGCATGATGAAGTAGGATGAGGTGCGGAATCAGGAAATAAGCTTCGTGGGCCGATGGAATTAAAAAGAAGAGCGATCCCGGCCGGTCATACAATGACCCTACCTTTGTATTTTCGCAGGGCAAAGGACTCGGCCTGGGATTGGCGGTTTGCCAGCGTCGCCGCCCGGCCTGGAGCGAGTATCGACTGTTGGACCGGGCCGATTGGAACTACGTTTAGTGCCAGTCCCGTTTAAAAGACGGCTGTTCACTCATTCGCGGCGACGCACAAGCTATTTGACTAGCGCACAAGCCAAATGGACATGTTCACTGGCTGAATACCCCCCGCCGCATGAGCTTAGATATCTTCGCTTTATCTCATCCGGCCCCAGGTTTTCTACCAGCCGCAAACCCAAAACGGACAGTTCAGCTTCCAGGGCCCCGGAATCAAAACCGGTGATAATCGGCTCACTTATGCTTCGTGTACTGGCTATTAACGATTTAATCCGCTTTGAGGCCTTCTCCGGGTCAAAAGCCGATTTATCCCAGTAATCAAATACGATTTCGCTGCCGCTGCCCGACATACCGGTAATATCCCTCAAAGTGTCATGTATCGCTTTCACCGGCAGGTAATGGGTAACTCCGGTCCAACTGAAAAATGTCATACGCCCAGGATCATAACCCGAGCCGGCCAAAGCCTGGGCCGGACTTACCTGCCCGAGATCCGCCGGCACCAAGATCAGACCATCGGGCATCAAAAGGCCGGCCCGGGCCAGCAGCATCCGTTTCATATCCTGCATAGCGGGAAGATCCAGTTCGAATACCCGCACCCGGTCTGTCAGATCCGGGCGGCGGAAGGCAAAAGTGTCCAACCCGGCGCCCAATATAACGTACTGGCTTACTCCTTTGCCGACTGCTTCCTCCAGCCGGTCTTCCACGTATCGTGCCCGGGCCAGAATAGGCCCGGCCATGATTCGCACTCCCCAACGCAAAGCAGCGTCAAAATCGTCGCTCTGGGCGTCTTTTTCCGATGCCATTGGGGACGCTGTACCAGCCAGATGCCGTTCAATTCCCTGCCGCACCTCCTCGGGCAGCAGTCTGAACGCCAGGGCGTCATCCAATATTTTGGGATCATCATGCAGGGCGTGAAAGCCGCGCAGATACGCGGTCATAAAGGCAGTCCTGCCGGGACCTTTCATCCGAACACCTCCCCAACCAGCTCGTGATTATTCATTCTTAAGCGCATAAAAGATTATCTTATTCATCATCTTCCTGTAAAACCTGAATAGTCTCCTCACACCATCCTATGGTTGCATCGGTTATGGTCTTCCCCCATTGGATAACTGCCAGCCAGGCCTTGAGTTTTCTTTCTGTCTTGATCCGGCTTTTTATCTCTTCTGCTCCGTTATCTAAATACTCCCTTATCCGCATCTGTTCTTCAATTTTGTTTTCCAGCTTTTCTACCATATTGTCTACCGGAATATTATTGGAGAATAATAATTTGAGCAGCAGTTCCGCCCGTAGAATATGCGGTTCGACCGGAAGCATCAGCCATTTAACAAACTCTTCTCTTCCCCCCGGGGTAATGGAAAAAATGTTGCGCGGCGGTCGGCCCTCAGTTTGTTCTGTTTTTTTTGTGACCAGCCCCTCCTCCTCCATCTGTTTGAGGACCGGGTAGATGTGGCTGTAGTTTTCGTTCCAGAAGTAAGCGATGCTGTCGCAGAACTTTTTGACGTCATACCCGGAAGCCGGCCTTTCATTTAAAACTCCGAGAATTGCATATTTGGTTCTATTCATCTTGGCCACTGCATCACCGCCATTACTTACTAAGTTTATATTTAAGATTTATATATATAATACTTATATAATTAATTTTGCGCAAGCAAAGATTCCCAGCTGCTTCAAGCCGCCTCAAATGAGGCTAATCTTCTCATCCGCGCTTTTTGTTGGTAATATGGGAAATAATAAGGCAGAAAGGAATTTTTCTTGATGCTCACCGCTTCACTCTACGGCCTGATAAGCGGATCAGCTCTCTTTATCGGCGCTCTGATCGGTTTGTATCTGGCCGTGCCCAGATCAATAAGCGCCATTATTATGTCATTTGGTTCGGGAGTGCTGGTATCGGCTTTAAGCTTTGACCTGATGGAGAGAGCTTTTCAGACGGGAAGCTTCTATTCGGTCGCGATAGGCTTCACGGTCGGCACGCTGCTTTTTGTGCTGGGCGACTATTTTATCGACAGTTTCGGGGGGCATCACCGCAAACGCATCCACGGGAAGAAACACGCCCTTAAAAACGGCTCCCTAAAAGAAGCGCAGGCTTCAAGCTCGGGATACGCCATATTCCTGGGCGCTCTGCTCGATGGAATACCGGAGTCGCTGGCTATCGGCGTAGGCCTGGCCGCGGGCCAGGGAATGGGTCTTTCCATGATGATCGCGGTTTTGCTCAGCAACCTGCCGGAGGGTATTTCCGGTTCGCAGGCCATGCGCAACACGGGAAGGTCCAAATTATACGTTATGGCGGTCTGGGGAGTCACTATCATCACTTCCGCCGGCGCCGCCGCCATTGGCTTTACCACCCTGGGGCAATCCTCCCATGAAATAGTAGCCGTCACCCTGGCCCTGGCAGCCGGGGCGATACTGGCCATGATCGCCGATACCATGATACCGGAAGCCTTTGAAGAAGGGGGCAGGTTTGTCGCCCTGGCCACCGCCCTGGGCTTCCTGCTGGCTTTCATCGTCAGCCACCTGGCCAGATAATAAAGCCCATTTAGCCCAGCCACCCTGTACGGTGAAACCGGTAGTACAGCAAACCGGCCAGGACCACTGGAATCAAGCTGTAATCGTACATGGTCTGAAAACTGCTGACGGTCGCCACATAGCCCCACATGATGGTTCCCAGCCCGATGCCCAGATCGAACAGGGCGTAAAAGGTTCCGGTGGCGGCCCCGCGCCGGTGGGCCGGAGCCCTCATGACCGCCTGGGCCTGCAAGACCGTCATACAGGTGCCGAAGCCCAGTCCGTTCATTATCCCGGCCAGGATAAATCCTGTGATAGTATGGGAATGGCCGGTGGTAATCATGCCAGCGGCTATGGCCAGGTGGCCGATCAGCAAAACCTGCCTGGTCCCTCCGCTATCCGCCCAGCGGCCGGCCACCGGCCGGGTAAGCAGCATGGAGAAAGCGGTGGCCGTGAAAAACAAGCCGACATTGCTTATCCCCCGCTCCACCGCAAATAAAGATATATAAGACAGCAGAGCGCCATAGACCGTGCTCAGGCAGAACATCACCCAGGCGGCGGGAAGGGCGCTTTTTTCGATCAGGTTGGACCAGAAGCCGCTAACCTTAACCCCGGAAGTGTTTTCCGGCACCGCAGAAGTCTTTACCATCCAGCTGGATAGAAAGGCCAGTCCGGCCATACCCACCGCCGCGGCGAACAGGAGCCGGTATCCGGAATAACCTGCCAGCCCCAATCCTATTGCCGGTGCGATCGCCATGGATACGGTCGAAGTCAGCCCGAAATAGCCCATACCCTCGTTGAGCCGGGCCATAGGCAGGCTGTCGACCGCGATGGTGGCTATGGCAGTGGAGGCCATTCCGAAAACCAACCCGTGCAAGGCCCGGATACCGGTGGTAATGGCCACGCTGGAGGCCAGATTGTACAGGAGGCAGGTTAAAAACATGAGTAGAAGGCCCCCGATCATTACCCGGTTGCGGCTGTATTTATCGACCAGCCACCCCGCGGCGGGGCGGGCCAGCATGGCGCAGATGGTGTACACCCCCATGACGTAGCCTACGTCGCGGGCTCCCCCGCCGATGGTGAGCAGGAACAGGGGTATGCAGGGAAAAAGCATCTGGGTGCTCATAAACAACAAGAAATTGACCAGACAGAGCAGGATAAAATTGCGGGACCAGATCGGAGCTGATGAGGCGCCGCACAAGTCTTCCCCGGCCGCCCTGCTCTGTGAACCGTTTCCCACGGCCATCCCTCCTCCCCATGCGGTAATAATCATTTCGCAATATTCGACGCGCTCAATCATTCTAACACAGAAAGATGATGAAGACTATTGCGCCGTTTACCGTCAGCCAAAACGAATCAGCAAATGAAAGGGCCGGCCAGGATCTCTTTGCCGGTCCAATTAAAATGAGAACCATATGTTGTATAAAACCAGTCCACACTCGTTTTAAAGTCGATGTTTAGCAGCATTTTATCTATATTGCCTTACAAAATGCAATATGTTATGACCTCCATCTGTAGCTCATCATTTCAGGAAAAAGCCTTGTCCTTCTCCATGTCATCCTTTAACCCACCCGGGCTACCTCCTGCGGGCCTTTATTCTACTTAGTACAACGTTCCGTATATTGGGTTCATAAGTTGGAGCAGATTTTTTTGAAGTACAAAAGCGGAGGGCGGCGGCTCCTTGGCGTCCTGCCATCGCCGCATTACCCTGTGTCCATAGGCGTCAGCTCCTTGCCATCCTGGCACCGGCAGCTCTTTGCCGTCCCTGGCATCGCTGCACTAACCCGTCCGTGGGTGTCGCCGCATTAGCCCGTCAATGGGCGTCAAATGAGTAATACTGGACGTATTGCGATTGACGACAACGCAGTAATTCGGGAAAATCTGCCCAAATTATGGGCGCGAATATACGGAATGTTGTACTAGTGCACCTGCTCCTTGAACCCGCACCGGCTGCAGAAATAATAGTCTATTTGAGCAGCCTCCCGGTCAAGGTGAGGAAACATTTCATGCCCCAACAGCCAGCACATTAAGCGCCTGAACATCGCCTGTCACCACCTGCCGGTCTCAAACCCAACGATTTCTACTAGTATATTATTCGGATGTTTTCCCAGTTGTCACCAAACCCGCCTTTTCGAACTTCAGTTTGTTGAGGATATGCAACAAGGCGCGAAATCCTGCAACAAACTCCGGCTGCTTTATAGTTTGATTTCTCCAGGCCTAGCAAATGATGTTTTGCCAGATGCAAATGCAGAAAAAAGGGGAAATATCGGCAATATGTCCCCACCCCATTTTGTTGAGCGATCTCAACAATTGCTGTAATACTGCAACAAGCACTATAATATTATTGAACAAAGCTTTTCAACAAATCAAACCAATGGCAGCTTTATACGGTTGGTGTATCTGCCCATTGCGTCTTTTTTGAATTTCTGGCACAAAAGTTGCGTGTATTAATAATAAAGATCATCATGCATTTCCACTAAAATAGGCATCTTTAAATCGAAACCAGCTTTACCAAACTCCAATGTACTATTCCTGCAGCCCCATCGCTATCCACACGAAGCCTTGATCTTCTATTCTGGACCTCAAATGACCTGTAGCCGGATCGGCATGGCATAAGAATGTTGTTTCCGTTGCCAACAGATTGGGAGTGAAGCAATGAAAATAAGAGAGATCATGACCCTGAAGCCGGCAACCTTGAATCCTCAGCAGGCCGTGCGCGAGGCCGTCGCCATTTTCATGGAGCAAAACATAGACGCAGCGCCGGTTATCGATGAAAATGGGCTGCTGGTGGGGTTGTTTACCAATAATCACATCTATCAGTGCCTTAATCAGGGAAAGGACCTGGCTGCTCCGATAGGTGGGTTAATGAACCGGGATATCGCCCCCAGCCATCCCGACGACGAGTTTGGCCAGGCTCCGGCTTCAACCCTGCGAGCGCTTCCGGTGGTCGATGACCGGGGCAGCCTGGTGGGGATGGTCACCCGCGAGGACATTGCCAAAGCCTTTTTCAACTCCTACAACGCCATTTCCCTGGAGCTGGACACCATCATCAACTCAACCCACAACATGATCGTTTCCACCGACGAAATGGGCATGATAAAGGTTTTTAACCGGGCCGCTGAACAGGTCTTTTGTGAAAAAGCGGAAGACGTTATGGGGTGCAACATCAAGGACGTCTTCCCGGAAAGCAATATGATCGACGTGGTCAAAACCGGCGAGGCCGAACCTATGCAGAAGGTAATCCTGAGGGGATCCTGGTATGTATCCAACCGCTCCCCGATTAAAAAGGACGGTAAGATTACCGGTGCGGTGGCCGTGTTTCAGGATATATCGGACCTCGATAAAATATCCCGGGAGTTGCAATATGTCAAGGAATTGAATGAAGAGCTCGACGCTATAGTCAATTCCTCCTTTGACGGCCTGTTTATCTCCGATGGAAAAGGCGTGGTTTTGAGATACAACAAGGCCTTTGAGCAGCTCACCGGCATCAACGCCCACGAGTACCTGGGGCTGACCGTTGAAGACATACGACGGGACGGGATCATCTCCGAACCGGTAACCTTTCATGTGCTGAAGGAAAAGAAGCCGATTACCCTGGTGCAGGAAAGCAAGACCGGCAAGATTACCCTGACCACCGGGAACCCGATATTTGACACTAAAGGCGAGATCATCCGGGTGGTGTGCAACGTCCGGGATTTGACTGAACTGAATATGTTGAGGCAGAAGCTGGAACAGGTCCAGGGCTTGAGCCAGCATTATGAGAGCCAGCTCCGCTCCTTGAAAATGACCAGCAGCGAAAAGATGGTGGTCAGCTCCGCCCAGATGAGAAAAATGGTTGATACGGTCATCCGCCTGGCGGCGGTTGATTCCACCATATTGATCACCGGTGAATCGGGAACCGGCAAGGAACTGATCGCGGAAATCATGCACAGCAACAGCGAACGGCACGATAGGCCCTTAATCAAGGTCAACTGCGGGGCCATTCCCGAGAATCTAATGGAGTCCGAGTTGTTCGGTTATGACCGGGGCGCATTTACCGGAGCGAGAAAAGAAGGCAAAGTGGGCTACATTGAACTGGCCAGCGAAGGCACCCTCTTCCTGGATGAGATCGGTGAAATGCCGCTGAACCTGCAGGTAAAACTGCTCCGCTTTTTGCAGAGCAAGGAGTTTATCCGGGTGGGCGGCGAAGGCTACAAAAGCGTCGACGTCCGCATTATTGCCGCAACCAACCGGGACTTGATGGAAATGGTCCGGGCCAAACAATTCCGGGAAGACCTGTATTACCGGCTGAACGTGGTTCCCATCCACACTCCGCCCCTGCGGGAAAGGAAGGAAGATATCCCTGCCCTGGTCGCCCATTTCATACAGATTTTTAATAAGAAATACCGCATGAACAAGACCATAAGCCCGACGGTGGTGGACCTGTTCATGGAATACAACTGGCCGGGCAACATCAGGGAGCTGGAAAACCTGGTGGAAAGACTGCTGGTCATAACACCCTATGACAGTATTACCGAAGAAGAGTTGCCCGTACACATCCGCAACGCCGTGGGCAACCACTCGGCCTATGTGCTGGTGTCGGGCATCATACCGCTGAAAACGGCGGTGGAAAGCGTGGAAAAACAACTTATCGAAAAAGCCTTTGCCAAATACCGGACCACCCGGCAGATGGCCAAGGAATTGAAAGTTGACGCGGCCACAGTGGTGAGAAAGGCAGCCAAATACAATGTTACCAGGCTGGCCCAGGAATAAACGCCAACTTTAAAATCGGTCCGCAATCTTGTTGAGAAACTGCATCAAAACCGTAGGCGGCCAAGCTTCTCCGGGGAATAGCGCCAGGCATTATTCCCCTTTTTTCTATCATCATAGAGGCACACTTGAAAGTTTTAATAAAACGGTAGTAAAAATTCATCATCATACCCTGCTGCAAAGTCTCAACAAGTTTTTAACTTGGCTTATTTAAGCTGCCCCAAGCCAAACGGTAAAATACCGTAAGATAGGCCTCGCTTAAGAAAAGCCCGCCCGCTGCTGCGCTTGGCATGATTATTGCTCTATTAATATAGATAATAATAGATAATCCCGCAGATTTTCCAAACAGGCTTCATTCTCCAACAGTCGTGAAATCCATTCTTTAGAGAGAGATTTTTCTGTTGATGCCGGGAGAGGCGTCATGCAATGAGGGGGGAGGAGTATCATTATGTTTCAGTGCCGGTGCCCGAGATGCAACCGACTGGTTGGGCTGTTAAATGGAATTGCTGAGATAAAATGTCCCCGCTGCGGCCATATCCATCTGTATAGCTTCAGCGGCGAAATTCAGGAAGAAAACTATAATCCGCACAAGAATATCAGGTCTTCCAGCAAGGAGCTACCCCTGGTTAATTCGAAGTCCTGAATACCACGCCTTACTTTTAGCATAACCTTCTGTAGTCCCCATATAAATTAGAGCATCTTCCACGCCTGGAAGATGCTCTTCCTTATAATATACCGTCGTCATAGGTTTATTCCAGCATCTTAAGCGGTTTGCCGGCCAATATCTTCTCCACTTCCTCATAGCCGGCGGGAAAAGCGAAGTTGTAACGGGCCGGAAGAGCAAAAACATAACGCGCATTGCGAGCCAGCTCGCTGGGCCCGATCGGAGCTGCCCCTATATGATACTTGCCGCTTTGCAGTGAATCCCATTGCTGGACCGTGAAGATCATTATGGGGATATCCTGGCGCGGCTTTTCGCTGGTCCATCCCGGATGTCTGATGGAGATCATCGGGCCGGTTTCCAAAACGGCGGAATCGCCAATTGACAGGCCTTTCCACTCATCATTGACTATTGCGTAGCCTTTCCAGCTCTCTGGCAGGGAAAAACTAAAACCGTATTGCGTATTGACGTATGACAAGGTATCATTATTCGCTTGCGGCCGGTTCATCACCACATCATTGATAAGCCAACGCTCATCAAGCTTTTTCACCTGCAGGGTTATCGGGTATTTTGTAGCAGCCCCCCCACTGGCCTTTTCCTGGCTGGTAATTTCAATGACTTCTCCCTTTACCTCATAGGAATCGGGCGACACCCTGCTAGTACTCAGGATTTCGATTCTATCCGGCCAGGGGCTGGAAGTGAGTCTTCCCGGTGCTTGCAGCGGATATTTTATCCATTTTTCCATAAGTCCTGGCGAAACATAACTGCCGTAATTCTCCTGGATGCTCTTTTTTACTGTATCTGCGGGAGCTTGCAGGGAAACCATGGAAAGCTTGGTCCCAAAATCGATTACCAGCGCAGAGACCGCCTTTTGATCATTTTGTTCCGCTTGGGCCTGATTATCATTAGGCTGATCTGTTTTTCCCGCGCCTGTACAGCCAACCAGTGAAACCAGCAGCATCAAGGCAATTAACCATACCGATATTTTTCGCACTATAACCCTCTCCCCTTATTCATTCTGTTATAAATACGCAACTCAAGGGGAAGTTCTTATACAGCTTGACTATCAGTTGGCCAGGTAATTTTTGACATCAAAAAAACCCGCCCATACCTACCACATTTGTCCTTCGGCCCCCCGGTTCCCGGCTGCTCTGCAGGTCCAGCATTTTGCTTATATTAACGCATCATATCAATGCCTTTATCAGCGCTACCAGGGCAATGATAATCATCAGCCCACCCGTACACCTGGCAAAAGTTTTGGACCTTTTTATGCCCAGCATCTGAATGGTCATGGGATTGCAATAGGGAAATTTTATGATAACTGCTCCCAGGAAAGCCAGGGTAATAAAGGTAATATACAACCCATAGCGGGGATTGTAATTCAAAGCAATACCGCTTAAAAAGATCATGAAAAAAATGGCCCCCAGCAGCAGACCCAGAAGCAAGAGGGTATTTTTCCTTTCCTCGGCCATATAGGCGACGATCTGTTCTTTACAATCCTGCGAACAAAAACACATCTCTTTCAGATCCATACCGCTGTCCGGCGAAAACTTTTCAAGCGCCGGTTGATGACAAAAACTGCACTTTGACACAGGTTTCTCCTTTCCGGGCATATTGCCGTCCCGACATGAAGGTTTCCCCCGATTGTACTTAACCCCTATTCAACCATGCCTTTTAATGATTCCACATCCTTAATCCGAATAGACGAACGGTTAAAATCAATGACCCCTTCATCCCGCATCCGGCATAATTCCCGCGACATGGAGGGCCGGGAGACATTGAGAAAATCAGCCAGCTCATCGCGTTTCATGGGCAGCAGAAAGTCAGGTTGGCCATTCATTTTATACTGCTCCAGCAAAAAGGAACTCAATTTGCCCCGCATACTTTTCATGGACAGGTATTCAATCTTTTGATTGAGGGTGAGCACCTTGTCGGAAACATCTTTCAGCATATTTTCAATGATCGTGTGATGCCAGGTGCAGAGGTTGGCGCATTCCCCCAGGACCTTTTGCTTGGGCAAAAACATAACCTGGCAGGGTTCCTGGGCTACAACCGTGGCCGGCCAGACCGATTTACCGGAAAACACCGCACTTTCACCGAAGATGTCGCCCGGTTTAAGAATGGCCATCATCAGCCGGTTTCCAGCCGCGTTTTCCTTGATCAAAGCGGCCTGTCCGGAGAGCAGGATGCCCAGGCTATCAAAGTGGTCGCCGGCCACCGCGATATAGCTGTTTTTTTTAAACCTGCTGAGTTTGGGCTGAAGGCAGTTAAACATGGTGTTTAAATCATCGGAAGTTATATCCTGGAACAATGACGTTTTCATTAAAACCGGTAAAAATTTTGCGAACAATTACGGACACCTCATTTTTGGTAGCTATGGCTACCGAATACTATAATCTATTTTAGTATACTGATTGCAACAAATCCAGAAGCCAGGAAGATAGGGGGCTTTAACATGAAACGAAACATCATCAAAATAGATCGCGATCAATGCGACGGCTGCGGCCTGTGCATCCAGGCCTGTCATGAGGGAGCCTTGCAACTGGTTGGCGGGAAAGCCGAGTTGATTACCGACTCTTATTGCGACGGACTGGGCGCCTGCCTTCCCGAATGTCCGCAGGGAGCGATAACCCTGGAAAAGCGGGAAGCGGCCGCCTTTGATGAAGCTGCCGTAAAAATCCATATCGAAAAATCGAAAAGGCCGGCCATCCCCGTAACCCTGGAATGCGGCTGCGCGGGAAGCCGCGCCCGGACCATAGAAAGGCACCCGGCAGTCGTTCAAAATATTCCGACCCCGGCTGTCCCGGTCCTGGAATCACAGCTTCGCCAGTGGCCCTGCCAGATCAAATTGGTGCCGGTGAACGCGCCGTATTTGGAGAACGCCCACCTGCTGATCGCGGCCGACTGCACCGCTTTCGCTTATGCGAATATCCATCAGGACTTTATGAAAAACAAAATAACCCTGATCGGCTGTCCGAAGCTGGATGAGGAAGATTACTCGGAAAAGCTGACCCGGATCCTGCTGAACCATGAGATTAAAAGCGTGACCGTTTTAAGAATGGAAGTTCCCTGCTGCGGAGGTATAGCAGAAGCCGTGAAAAGAGCCCTGATGGGCAGCGGCAAAATGATCCCCTGGCAGCTTGTTACCATCAATACCGATGGCAGTATCCAAGAAGACTGAGGCGTAGAAGCCCGGCTCCTATATAACTAACGGGTAATTTGGAAAAATCACGCGTTCGACCGGGATAACCGGTAAATTAAACCAGTATACAGAATCAACGACAATATAAAGGAGGAAAAGCCAATGAGTGAAATGTTTTGTTTTCAGTGTGAGCAGACCGCGGGCGGCAAAGGATGCGTTAAGGTGGGAACCTGCGGCAAACAGCCCGAGCTTGCCAACCGGCAGGATGTCCTGACCGGCGCCCTGATCGGGCTGGCCCGGGCGGCGGAAGGAAAAACACCGGGTAAATCAGCCGATCAGGCCATGATGGAGGGCCTGTTTGCCACGCTTACCAACGTCAATTTTGATCCTGAACGAATTGACGCCTACATTGCGCAGGTTCAGGCTGAAAAGGATAAGTTGGGCGGAGCCGAAGATTATCCGGCCGATGCGCTGTGGAGCGGCAACCCGGATATCGTTTCCCTGCGTTCCACCCTGCTGCTGGGTGTTCGCGGAATGGCGGCCTACGCCTGGCATGCCTTCCTGCTGGGCAAAACCGATGCCGATGTTACAGCCTGGTTCTACAAAGGAATGCGGTCTGTAGGCGCCGAGCATTCGGTGGAGGAATGGCTGGGGCTCCTGATGGAATTCGGCCACGTGAACCTGAAATGCATGGCACTCCTGGATGAAGCCAATACCTCAGCCTATGGACACCCACAGCCGACCAGGGTAACTATGAAGGTGGAAAAGGGACCCTTCATCGTGGTGACCGGGCACGACCTCCTGGACCTCCAAATGCTTTTGGAACAGACCGAAGGCAGGGGCGTAAATATTTATACCCACGGGGAAATGCTGCCCGCCCACGCCTATCCGGAACTGAATAAATACCGCCATCTGAAAGGCAACTTTGGAACCGCCTGGCAGAGCCAGCAGAAGGAATTTGCGGATCTCCCGGCGCCCATTTTCTATACCACCAACTGTCTCATGGTTCCCAAAGCAAGTTATAGCGACCGGGTTTTCACCACTGCCGCGGTAGGCTACCCGGGGATGCCCCATATTCCGGAAGGACCGGACGGAAAAAAGGATTTTACCCTATTGATCAACAAAGCCCTGGAATTGGGCGGTTACGAAGAAGACAAAGTTTTTACCGGGATCAACGGCGGTACGGAACTGCTGACCGGCTTTGCCCGTAACACGGTGCTGGGCGTTGCGGATAAGGTGATCGACGCAGTTAAGGCCGGAGCCATCAAGCACTTCTTCCTGGTAGGCGGCTGTGACGGCGCCAAGGCGGGCCGGAATTACTACACCGAATTCGTGAAAAAGACGCCTCCGGATACGGTGGTTCTTACCCTGGCCTGTGGAAAATACCGCTTTAATGACCTGGATATCGGAGAGATCGGGGGGTTGCCGCGCCTGATGGATATGGGCCAGTGCAACGACGCTTATTCCGCCATCCAGGTAGCGGTGGCCTTAGCTGACGCATTTAATTGCGGTGTCAACGACCTGCCTTTGACCCTGGTGCTTTCCTGGTATGAACAAAAAGCGGTCAGCATCCTCCTGACCCTGCTGGCCCTGGGTATCAAAAATATCTATGTCGGGCCGACGATTCCGGCTTTCTTCTCCCCGACGGTGCTGAATGTGCTGGTGGAGAAATTCAGCCTGACCCCGATTTCCACCCCGGAAGAAGACCTGGCTAAAATTATGCAATAAACCGGCGGAAAGCCAAACCCAGTTGAGTAAATCCGGGGACCTTGCGTTTTCATAACCCAAGGTCCCCCTCCCATTATATTTTAGATTCATTCCTATTGATTAGCGGCCCTATCCATCTGGTTTTATCGGGAACTTATTGGTATACTATTTTCACCAAATATCAGAAGGTGCGCTGCCATAGAGATAAGGCAGTGGACCGGCCCGTTATGCCAACCGGATGGGGAGTCAAGAGAAAGTCCCCACACTGAGAAAAGCGCTATCAAGAAAATAGAAGGAGGTATACGGATATGATGCCGGTAGGCCCTTTGATGATAGAACATCGTTTGATAGAACGCATGATCTCCCTGCTCGCTCAGCATGTAAAGACCCAATCTTCTCCCGCCGCACTCGACCTGTCCCTGATCGAAAAAGGAGTGGATTTCCTGCGCAGCTATGCGGATCGCTGCCATCATGGCAAAGAGGAAGATATACTATTTGCAGCTCTGGGCGCCAAACCCCTGACGCTTGATGAAAAAAGGATTCTCGATGAATTAATGGAAGAGCATACTATCGCCAGATCATCCGTTCGGGCTCTGGCAGCCGCCGGGGAACAGGCCCGGCAGGGCCATCCGGCCGCCTTTCAGGATATTGTTGAGATCGTGGGCAAAATAGCGGTATTGTATCCCGCCCATATCGTTAAGGAAGACAAGCACTTCTTCGTTCCCATCATGAGTTATTTTACCAAAGAAGAGCAGGAAGCCATGCTCCGGCAGTTCGATGCTTTTGACCGGCAGTTGATCCATGAAAAATACCGCAGCCTGGTGGAAAACCTGGAATCCGTCCCTCAAGCGGTTGAAGCAAGCCCGGGCCAGCCATCCGTCGATAGGGCGGTATATGAATGCACCGTTTGCGGCTACCGGTACGATCCGGCCCTGGGCGACCCGGAGCACGGCGTGCCCGCCGACACTTCATTCGCCAGCCTGCCGGGCGACTGGCTATGCCCGCTTTGCGGTTCGGGAAAAGAGGTGTTTGAGAGGGTTGATTGAACCTCAACTCCGGCGGATTATTGTTAACTGCCGCTCTTCAAAGGCGAAATGATAATCTTCTATTGCACAGCGGTTTAGATCTATTTCTCTATCCCGCTCAGCATCCCTATCCAGATATTCGGCACCAGCCCAGCAACAGTATATCTCCAATACTTCTCCAGCAACGACGTTTTCTCGCAGGTACTGGAATAATTGCTCAGTGCACTTGTGGCATATGGTCTGAACTTTTATAGCTGCTTCGGACATTTCATAATCTAAATCAAATCCAAACCGGCATCCGCATCCCTGATAAGTATAGGCGTTATAGACAAAGCGTTTAGTAAAGTGCTTCCTGACCACTGTTTCAGTTTCAGGTAATTCCTCAATATAAATACCGGTTACCGTATCCAGTTCCGAATCAAACTCTAAAACCAGCTCTGAATCAAAGTCAGTATTATTCATCGGAATTACTGGCAACTCTTTATCTGAAGCCAGATATATCATTTTGCACATTTTAAACACCTCTTGGCCCGTGTTCTAAGACTGAACCGGATAATTTGGGCCGGTTTATTTACATGAGACAGGCGATCAAGTACTTTACAGATAAGTATCATTATACTAGAAGGTTTACGCCAATGAGCCAATACTTATTAATATAATAAGGGTGGAGAAGGTGTTCCAAAGTGGAAGCTACAGAGAAAATGGATTTAAAGAAATTCGCCAGTTGGCTGCAGGAAAACCTGCCGGGAGAAAGACGGCTGGTTATGAACCGGATTGAAACCGTCTTTCCGGCTGATAAAATTGAACCCGGCTCCTTTGCGGCTCTATTTGCCTATATGAATGGCAACGAGTTGATGGTCTGCGAGCTGGCCTCAACATTTTTGAGCATCGAAGAAGCCTGGACAGCACTGTCTTCAGAGGAGGTTTATACCTTCAGGCCGGTGCCATTTTATCAGTGGGTTGAGGACCAGTATTGGAGTGCTAAAAAAGCGCAGGTTGAATCGTTTATATCGTAAACCCAATCGGATTAAATCATTCTGAACGGGTATATTGCCTGTTCATTTCATTCAGTCCGAAAACCACGAGGACTATTTTCCTTGCTTAGCTTCAATATTTCTGGAATACCTCAAGGCTTTGTTTAGTCAGGCATATCTTCATAATCAACCAGTTATATCCATAAATCACCTCTAAACAGCATATAGGTAAAAAAGCATCGTTTCTTGCCTATGTTGTGTTCAAATAGTAAAATTCCGCCATATAAGCACTATATGGCGGATGCAATGAATGATAGACATTACCTATATTTATTGCCACCTGACGTCCAAACAGACCCTATATATCCAGGAAAGTCTGGGATCAACCCTTTCAAAATTACTACCCGTTCTCATACGAAAAAGAGCGTTGATCAGCCTTTCCATAAACCATGCAGGTTGCAGTATTCTCTTAAGACTACGGGCTCGCCGCCAGTGTCTATACAGAAGCTGGCTTCAGGTTCCTGCCCGGGTTTCAAAAACTGGCGATAAGCTTTATTCCCGACCAGAACTTCAACCCATTGGATATAGTGCTCTTCGGTCATGGGATGAGGCACGCTACCCACTTTGACGGTAAGAATACCGTTTTCCTGAGTGCCCACCGGAACATGCTTCTCAACCGCTGCATCAACCGTATTTTCCTCAATAAACGTCATAGCCTGACCGCAGCAATGCAATTCTCCCACACCTTCGAAGAGCACTTCCACTATATTCCCACACACTTCGCATTTGTATATACCCAATAATTTCGCCACATTAATCCCTCCATAATTGTTCACTTGTTTAGTATACTTTTATGTTATTAATCTTTCCCTCCTTTGTCAAGCTGATAATTGCCGGTAATTAAATCAATTATGTAAAAATGCCGGCCAATAAATGCAGAGAAAATAAGCGATATATGCAAGGAATCGCTCCTCCCGGGCCTGGTTTTTATGATACGATGTTTTTATGGTTATGGTTCAAAAAATAGAAACTGAAAAGAAAATCTGGATAGTCGGACGACGGGTACTGACTGTCCTCATACTGATCGCGCTCATCACCGGGGGACATATACTTATCAATTTTGCCCGAAAAGCCGAACCTGTCAGTGGTGATCGCACCGCCTGGCTGACCACTACATGGATAGCCCATAGAGGCGTGCATAACGATCAGATTCCTGAAAATACAGTAGCGGCCTTCAACGCCGCTATCGAAAAAGGCCGCCCCATTGAACTGGATGTCTCTATGACCCGGGATAAGCAATTGGTCGTATTCCACGACAAAAAGCTGAAGAGACTATTCGGGCTTGACGCCTATGTAAAGGATATGACTTATGAACAATTAGCCGGGTTGGAGTTTCCTGATTCTACGGAAAGAATCCCCCTGTTCGGCCAGATTTTAACGGTGGTGGACGGCCGGGTCCCACTGCTGATTGAGATTAAAAATGAGGGCGAAGTGGGCGAAATGGAGCAGAGGGTCTATGAAGAATTAAAAGCCTATCAAGGCCCGTATGCCATTCAATCTTTCAACCCTTACTCTCTTAAATGGTTCCGGGAGCATGCCCCTCATGTATTGCGCGGCCAGCTTTCCGGGAGTTTTATCGTCAGCGATTATGAAGTCGAGTATGCGGGAACCACCCGTTTGCCGTGGTATAAACGAATTCCCCTCTCCCATCTCTTGCTCAATTTTGAAAGCCGGCCCCACTTTATCGCCTATGAGGTCGAGTATGCCGATGAAAAGACATTTCAAGAATTAAAAAAGCTGGGCGTGCCCGTTCTGGGTTGGACCATCAAGGATCAGGCCATGTATCAGAAGGCCAAGGATCAATGTGATAACCTGATCGTCGACCCCTTTTAGCTCTTCTTGGGAAACTATGGGAAGTAATTATTACCCGGGGAGGGGTTAATTTCTCATAGACCTCGTATGCCTCTTTTCGTTTTTTGATCACGCCATCATCCACCGGTTGATTTTTAGCGCTTTCCGGAGTTCATCAAAGGTCAAATAATAGATTGACCCGACCCTTGGGGTCGGGTTTATACTGACTGTAAGGTGGGATAGCAATGGAGAATCGTATAAAAATCGGTGATTTTATTAAATTAACCGGAAGCACCCTAAAAACTATTATTTATTACCACAAGATCGGTTTACTTCCCGAACCGGAGCGCTCTCCGGGGGGATACCGCTTATACGGACCTGCCGAGCTGAATCGTATGCGTTTGATCAACCGCCTAAAATCACTGGGACTTGATCTGCAGCGTATTAAAGAAATAATAGGAGACCTGCGCAACACCAAAACTATGCGAGAAACCCTGCAGTCACTTCGCATCGAGTTGTTAAATGAGAAGAAAAATCTGGAAGAACGGGTGGAGAAAATTGATGCATTACTGGGGGAAGACATAGAGCTCTTGAATGAAGATATTTTCACATCTCCTTCTTTCCAAATGATCACAGAGATACTGGGAGCGGAGCAAATAGAAAAGTACGCCCAGGCCTGCCCGGAAATCTTTGATCAGCACCGCAAATTATACAGCATCCTGGATGATTTTCAATGGGGCGTGGATTACCGGGAACCTTTCCGCATCCTGGCTGAGTATTTTAAAGATCACCCTGAACATTATCAGATGGCCTTGGATTCTGGAGCACATTGGGCACAGCTGTCACAGGTTCGCGAAGATGATCCCCGGATTGAAGCTTTGGCCCGCGAGTCGGCCGCGCTCCTCAACAGCATGCCTCAGGTAAAAGAGCTGATACGCAATCATTCAGGAAAGAAAAACCCCCTGAACAGCCTATATCAAGACATGGTCGCCGATGTGCTATCCCCGGCTCAGATAAAATACCAAAAGCTTTTTGAAAAATTTCTCTCATCTGAAGACTAATTAATAGTTGTGAACATTGTAAGATGAAAGGTCCACTCCTACAGACGGTCAAGGTCAGGAGGTAATACCTATGGATGACAATTTGTCTACGTTTAAAGCTTGTTTAATGCCAGTAATAATTATAATCGTGATGGGCCTTGTGTTATTTCTTCCCGCAGGCTCCTTAAGGTTTTGGGAAGCATGGATTTGGTGGTCGATAATATCTATACTAACACTCTTTATAACCGTATATTTTTTGAAAAAAGATCCCGGGCTGTTGTCAAGACGAATGAAGGTCAAAGAGAAAGAACCCCAACCAGGCACCATACGTATCTTATCATTCTTATCTATGCTCGCCTACTTGATTCCCGGCATTGATTACCGTTATCACTGGTCGGCAGTTCCGGTTTGGATTGTGATTACCGCCAATGTTTTGGTCTTTTTAGGATATGTATTTATTTTCTTAGTTTTTAAGGAAAATAGTTATGCTTCGACTATCATTCAGGTGGAGAGAGAACAACAGGTTATTAAAACCGGCCCCTACGCCATTGTTCGCCATCCGATGTATACGGGATTGTTAATCATGCAGTTGTTTACTCCTTTAGCCCTTGGGTCTTACTGGGCATTACTATTTTCTTTCCTTTCCATACCTACGACTATATTCAGGATAAGGAAAGAAGAAGAAGTGCTGTTACGGGACCTGCCCGGTTACAAAGATTATTATATAAAGACACCTTTTCGTTTGATTCCATCTATCTGGTGAATGGGATTATTCATACGGTCCGTGTTTTGATATGAAAGGAGTAAGTCATGAACAAACATAGATACGAAAAGGAACCAATGAAACGGAATCTATCTGACAAGGTATTTGAAAAAACTTTAAAAGAAGATTTCCCGCTTGAAGTACAGCGAGCTCTGCACCTGGTTCGGCAGCACGACTTAGTAGGGGCGATGATGACAAAAGCTATAGAACGGGGGGAATTTGACAATCTGGAGGGGTCGGGCAAGCCGCTTCATTTGGATGAAAACCCCTTTGAGCCAAACGAATTGCACATGGTTCATAAAATCCTCAAGGACAACGGTTATGCACCCTACTGGATGGAACTAGGTAAAGAGATAGATGTCCTTAAGGAAAAATTGAATAAAGAAGTCGATATTTTTAAAAAGTATACCCAGATGGTTTTTAGTGAAAAGAGAAGCAGCGGAGCTATTCGTCGTTATGAATACAAAAAGAATAACTTCTATATCCAAAGCCGCGAGCACCTAAAGGAAATTTCCAAGAAAATACTGGATTATAATCTTAATTGTCCCGTTTCTCGGTTAGGCCGGGTTAATTTCGATATAGATGATGAGATGAGCCGGATAATTAAAGATATAGAAAATTCATCTGAACGCAAATTATTGAAATCTTGAGATTGAAAACCGTGAGCATTCAGGCATTTTTTGCAGAACCAGCCCGGGGTTTCCCCCGGGCCTTTGGAGTCTCGTCATCTACATATCCATCTAACACATCTGCATCTTCTTCTCCTTCTCCTCCTGCGCGGCATGACTACCACCTCCTGGCAAGTAAAATATACCTTCATTAGTATATAATGCTAATACACTCTAGATGGTTCCAAAGATGGTATGACCAGGGATAAAATTATTCTAAAGGTTGATTAACCCAAAAACCCGGGAGTGTGCCCCGGGCTCGCCCAATCCTGCTTTAATTTTCCAGGAGGAAGGCAACATCTCCCCCATTATAGGATTTCTACATAGCCTTCCGTTCCATTTACCCGGATTCTCTGTCCGTCTTTGATCAGTTCGGTAGCATTTTCCACTCCGACAACTGCTGGCAAGCCATATTCACGGGCGATAACTGCTCCATGGGTCATCAATCCACCAACTTCGGTGACCAGGCCTTTTACTGATACAAACAATGTTGTCCAGCTGGGGTCAGTAAAGGAAGTAACTAATATATCTTCATCTTCCAGATCAGCGTCTTCCATGTTCAAGATGACTCGCGCCCGTCCCTCTACAACTCCGGAAGAAACAGGCAGACCTATAATAGCTTGGGCTGGGAGATTGTCTCGTTTGTACTCACCAGCGATGATTTCACCATCAGACCTGATCACACGTGGGGGAGTTAGTTTTTCATATAATTTGTACTCGTCTTTTCGTTGGCTGATGACCTGGTAATCCAGTTTATTGGTGCGTACGGCTTCGTGAAGTTCTTCCAAAGAGAGATAGTATATATCTTCTTTTTCATGAATAATGTTGGCTTGTACGAGTTGTTCGGCCTCTTTCAGTAAAGCCTGCTTATAAACGAAGTAGCGATGAATCATGCCGTATTTGGGATATTCACGATAACCGATGAAATTCCGCATCAGGCTGATCATTCGTTTTGTCTCTTGGGCTTTTCTTTTGCCACCCGGTAATTGCTTCAATCGATTTAATAACTCTTGTTCTTTTTGCAAAGCTTCCCGTCGCCCTTGCTCAAATTTCCGATGGCCGGCATTAGGCTCAAAGTTTTTGATGTTGCTGAGAATCATGGGAACCAGAGTGGTTGGTTTTTCGCTCCAACGAGTTTTCGTAATATCGATTTCTCCGGCACAGCGCATTCCGTATTGGTTGAGATAAGCATAGATAGCGTCTTGGCTTTCCTGTCCACCATCAAACTTCACCAGTTCATCCAAAAAGTGATCATCTTTTACCTGTTGTAAATAATCAATTATTTCCGGATAAGGGCGAATCACATCGGCGACATCCAATAGCGCCAGACCCATTTCCGAAGTGATATTGTTGGGCACGGATTGAGAGAGCGTATCCGCTGCGTTTTTTTCACCCAACCACTGGTTCATTTTTTCATTGATCCATGCTGAAGCATCCATGGCAGCCATAAATACAGCCGAACTTTGTGAGTCAAATAAAATCTTCTTTAATTCCTGGATATCTTCCAGGATAAAATCAAATAAATCCGCTCCTGATTTCGTTTGGATGTTCTGTTTTAACTCTGCTATCGAGGTTTGACTCCGCTTAATCAAATCAGCAACGATGCTCGGATCGTTTTCAATTTGTGCTTGAGAAACCGCAGGCGATACAGCTTTATTGCTTTTACCGGTACCCTGTTCTTTCTTATCATTGGGTAACGATTTTATAAAATCTCCTCGCTCTATGATGGTCATGAGCGCGTCTTTTATGAGCGGATCGTGTTGTCCCATGGTATCTAATAAAACTTCCCTACTGTCAGGGGAAGCCAGTATATGGGTGACATCAACAAACAACCTTCCACCCGCTTTACGCATGGGTGCAGGAGTCGTTAACAGGAAAAAAGACAGTCCCAATGGTTTTATGGGGGGCGTGTCGCAAAACGTTAATTTAAAAACGTTGGGTGACGCGCCCTTTTTTATTAAAGACAGGCAAATCAGCAGGGAATATATCGGTAAAATTCACCATCAAGCCCAATTCTAAGCATAACAAAAT
>Ga0228535_1001082_pt1 | contig 51015 bp, 49 predicted proteins | sample SJ1metagenome_FD_168457 | JGI IMG/M metagenome (GOLD analysis project Ga0228535, IMG submission 168457) | Enriched culture of PCE-dechlorinating microbial communities from Ithaca, New York, USA - SJ1 | ecosystem: Engineered > Modeled > Simulated communities (microbial... > Unclassified | place... | reverse complement strand
GCTCTTCACTAGTAACACGCCGTCTTGGACATAGTAACACGACTATTTTCTGCCCATTCCCCGCAATCCTTCGTCAATTCTTAGGTTGCGGCTTTTTCATTATCTATTCACTGTCGAACTCGGGTAAAAGATAGTCAAAGGGATGAACTTTAAAAGACTCCAGAGCATAACTGGCATAGCCGGTGACGAACACCAACAGTATGCCCTGGTTGGATGTATAAATCTGTTTTGCCAGGTCAATTCCATTGAGTGCTTCACTCGGTGCAAGCTCTATATCGAGAAATATGATGTCCGGTTGGTGAGTTTGGAGGGCTTCACATAGACCGGAGCTGGAAGAGAATCCCCGGACTGATTCCACATTCGGATGCTCCAAGATCAATTTTTCAAGGAAACGCAGTGTGTAATTCTCGTCCTCTAAAACGAACACATCCAGCAACATCATGAACACCTTCTTCCCCTGCCGTTGACAAAATCCGGGACGTATATTTTTTATATCGAGTCCCGGGAATGCTGCAATTCTGCATCTAAATTAATCATATCAGAATCTAGGTTAATAATACCAGAGAACGGGTATTATTTCCATATAGACGCTTATGTGCGTTAGAAACCGTTTGTAAATTTTTAACCGTTGAGTAACCGATCTCGACTGTTTGTGTTCAGAATCCGGTTGTTCGCGCAAAGCGGCAGGAATTCGGTCTTTGGTAACAAAGAATAAGAATTGGAAATAAAATACGAAGCTGTTTTGTTAATTGCGCTTGCCACGGAAAAAAAATAAGGTCGGTGTGGTTCTAGAATGGTAGACAATAATCCTCTCCAGGACAAATCCTTGCCGGCGCAGGCCATGACCATAGATGAGTTTGATAATATAAGTATTGTGACCAGCCTGGGCTTTGACCTGATAAGGCAGCTACAGCAGGCGGTACTGGTGTGCGATCAGATGTGGCGGATAAGGGAATTGAGTCAGGGAGCCCAGAATTTGTTGGCTGAGCCCGGCGAAAATATCCGAGGGCAGAACCTGATGCGTTTCATGCCCCTGGCTGCCCTGCCTATTATCACTGCCGACCGCAAAATGGAGCCGCGCTTGATTGAACAAGTAAGGCTGCCGGGAGGCAGGACTTGCAGTTTAAAGGTGTCGCTGAGTCATATTTATTTTGAAAAAGACGAGCTTTTGTATCTATTGTCCTTAAACGACGTGACCGATATTGTTAAAGCCGGCCAGGCGGACCGGAAGGCCAACCGGGCCAAAAGCCAGTTTTTAGCCCAGATCAGCCACGAAATCCGCACTCCCTTATTAGGCATACTCGGCTACTGTGAGCGCCTAAACCGGGGAAACAGTGAAGAAAGCCACCGGGAAAGCGTGGAGACTATTGAATACTGTGCCAAGCAATTGCTGCTCCTGGTCAATAATCTCCTGGACATCTCCAAAATTGAGGAACAAAAGGTGGAATTGACGGAGAACCCCTTTGAATTAAAACTCCTGGTTAAGCAAATGATGCTTATGATTCAACCTCATATGGAGGGAAAACAGCTCAAGTTGGAGCTGGATTGGGATGATGCGGTTCCTGAGCAGGTGATCGGAGATGAAGGTAAAATACGCCAGGTTTTAATAAACCTGCTCACCAATGCGTTGAAATATACTGACCAGGGATTTATAAAAGTGAGCGTAAGCCTTGATCGCACCAGGTTTATTGACGATGGCGATAAGTGCCCCCTGCTCTTTTCGGTTGCGGATTCAGGTATTGGGGTGGCCGGGGATGCATTGGACAGAATTTTTGAACCTTTCGTTCAGATAGACCAGGTCCGTAACGACCATGGCAATGGTTTAGGGCTGGCCATATGCAAACAGTTTGTAAATATCATGGGTGGAGAAATATGGTGTGAATCCAACCAGCCGGTTGGATCGGTTTTTTCTTTCGTCTTGCTGCTGAAAAAAGCTTCCCTGGCCAAAAAAACCTTTGAAAAACCCGGTGCCTATGAATTGAGTCACCCGGTATTGCAGAGAAGCGCTCGTCCACAGGTCTTGTTGGCCGAGGATATAAGAGTAAACCGCAAACTCATTCAGTACATGTTGGAGGATCTGGGCTGTGAAGTGATTTCGGTGGATAATGGTGAAAAATGTATAGCCATGTTAAATAAATGCGTGCCCGATGTTATTCTGATGGATATGCAGATGCCGGTTATGAACGGATTTCAAGCCACTCAGGTGATCCGCCAGAATGAGAGCTGGAGCTATATACCGATCGTTGCTCTAACTGCCTACGCCATGAGTACTGATGTTGAACGCTGCCTGCAGGTGGGATGCAATTATTACTTGAGCAAGCCGTTTACCAGAAATGAGCTTTACAATATTCTGCAGCAGTGCCTGGGAAATCTGGTAAGCTGCGACGAAATGTGCTAAGCCCCTTCTTTATAACTCCCAAGGGCCCTTCTTATAAATTTGCTTTCCATAAAGGTAAATAAACAATTGAAAGAAATTTCGACCTTTCTGAAGGAAAAATGTTAATCAAGAGGTATAATTTCTGATATAGGCTTTACCGCGCTGAAAACGGGCGCGCTGTTATATACGGTGCTGCCTGGAGGGAGGAATATTGGTGGAACAGGAAGTACAGATGGTGGTGTTTAAGTTGCAGCAGGCCGATGGAGTCATCGAATATGCCATACCGATAACCAAGGTGCAGGAGATCATACAGGTCAACACCCCTACTCGTTTGCCGCAGACTCCTGATTTTGTAGAAGGAATTATGAGTTTACGGGGCAAAATAATACCTATAATAAACCTCAAAAAGAGATTCAATTTAGGTTCCAGCGCCCAGGAGTCAGAGACTACCAGTGCGGTTGTAGACGTTAACGGCAACACGGTTGGGATCATGGTTGATGAAGTGAGCGAGGTTTTGCGCTTGTCTTCAGATCATATTGAAGCCCCACCGGCAGTAATTAAAAATATTTCCGCAGAATACCTGGTCGGTATTGGCAAGCTCGATGACCGGTTGTTGCTGATGCTGGATGTGGATAAAATATTCAATGCCGTAGAGCGAGCCGAACTGGCCAGCCTGGCCCAACAAAATAGGTAAATTTAAAAGGGGCTAAAAGCCCCTTCAAATTATAAATGTTGTAGCAAGTGATCAGAGCGAACGATGGAAGTACCACGGCCACTACAGAGGTTCGCTTTTAGCGCTGCTCTGAAGATGGGGTGATGCTGTGCTGGCGGGCATTGATATAATTGAAATTGAACGCTTTAGACAAACCGTAGAGCGCACTCCCGGAATTCTGGGGCGGGTGTTTACCCAGGCCGAACTCGATTACTGCTATAGATTCAGCAACCCATACCCTTCTCTGGCTGCTCGTTTTGCCGCCAAAGAAGCGGTTAAAAAGCTGCATAATGGATTTATGCAGGGAGTGCGTTTACAGGATATTGAAGTTCTTAATGCCCCGGACGGCAGACCCTATGTTCACCTGTATGGCAGGGCTGCCGAATTTCACTGTGCATCTGGCCTGAGCAGTATTGGCCTAAGCCTCAGTCATTCCCTGCAGCAGGCCGTAGCCATGGCCGTAGTGAGAAAAGGAGAGTGAGCCCGTGAAGATCCCAAAGGTTCAGGAAATGAAGGAAATTGATCAAAGGGCCAGCCTTGATTTCGGGATACCCAGCATAGTCTTAATGGAAAACGCCGGGCTAAGAACGGTTGAGGTGATTGAGGATATTTTAGGAAGCTGTCCGGGGAAAAAAGTAAGTGTGCTGGCTGGGAAAGGAAACAACGGCGGGGATGGCATGGTGATCAGCCGTCATTTAATAAATGCCGGGGCCGAGGTCGATACCTTCCTGCTGGGGGATGAAAACAACCTGACCCCCGACGCCCTGACCAACTACCAGATACTTAAACGAATGAAGGCCAGAATATACCCCTTGCAGGCCGAAGCGGGGCTGGACCGTTTTATGTTTAGCGTTTTATCAGCCGATTTGGCAGTTGACGCGATCTATGGCATAGGACTCAAGGGGGGGGTTAACGAGTTTGAATCCCGGGTGATAGACATTTTGAACTGGAGCCGCCGGCCGGCAGTCGCGGTTGACATACCCTCAGGAGTGGAGGCGGACACCGGCAAAGTTCATAGTGTTGCGGTACAGGCCACTCACACGGTTACTTTTGCCCTGCCCAAACTCGGGTTGTTGTTAAACCCCGGCCGGGATTATGCGGGATCCTTAAGTGTTGCTGATATATCCATACCTTCACCGCTGTTAAATGATCCCGCTTTGAAACAAAATTTGATAAATGAGAAGTTGCTGAGGTCCTTCTTGAAGAAGCGCGCGCCGGAAGGCCACAAAGGCACCTATGGGCATGCTATGATTATTGGCGGTTCTCTGGGCATGAGCGGTGCGGTGATGATGAGTTCTTTTGCTGCTCTCCGTTGCGGAGCCGGGCTGGTAACGGCGGCGGTCCCTGAGTCCCTGGTGCCGGTTATTGACAGTGCCCTGCTGGAAGTAATGGCCACTCCCCTGGCGGAAAGCGGCGATTGTCTAATATCGCCGGAGGCTCTGCCGGCTATAGAGAATCTGCTGGGAACGGCCTCGGTATGTGCGGTAGGACCGGGCATGTCACGGTATCCGGAAGCACGGACCATAATCGGTTTTATACTTGAGAATTCCGGCATTCCCCTGGTGATTGACGCCGACGGTCTGAACGCCCTTCAGGGCGATACCGACATTCTAAAGAATCGGCAGGTTCCCCTGGTTTTGACTCCCCATCCGGGGGAAATGGCGCGTCTTACCGGCAAATCCATAGAAGAGATCCAATCCCGGCGCCTTGAAATAGCGCAGGGTTTTGCCGAAGAGCACGGGGTGACCCTGGTGCTCAAAGGGCATAATACGGTAGTTGCTGTACCTGGCGGGGATGTATATATTAATATGACGGGTAATCCCGGTATGGCGACCGCCGGCAGCGGGGATGTCCTCACCGGTATTATCACCGCCTTGATCGCCCAGGGCTTGAATCCCCAGCAAGCGGCCGTAGCCGGAGTATACCTGCATGGCGCAGCGGGAGACCAGGCGGCTTTGGAGAGGGGTGAGCGGGGCCTGGTGGCCACTGATTTGATCCATTATCTGCCCCAGGTGATAAGACGTTTTGAAGTAGAAGCTTAAATGAAAGGGTTCACTGTAATTTTATAAGTGTTTCCGAGTAGTTATAATAAACTGTAAAACTATAGAACCTGCGTTTCAGCGGGAAAAGAAAAGAGGGATACCATGCTGGCGAAAGATATTATGACCAGAGAAGTCATAAGTGCGGGCCCCAATGACCGGATAGAGGATGTGGTCAAGATCCTGATCGACAACAAAATCAGCGGCTTGCCGGTAGTTGACGGTGAAGGGCGTTTGCTGGGGGTTGTAACTGAAAAAGACCTGATAATAAAAGCTGCCGACCTGAAGGTGCCTTTTTACATTACACTTTTTGACAGTATTATTTACCTGCAAAACACCATACGTTTTAATGAAGAATTAAAGAAATACACGGCGACTCTGGTCAAAGAGGCTATGTCTAAAAAAGTTGTGGCGGTTGAAGAAGACACCCCGGTGAGTAAAATTGTAGAGATCATGCAGGATGAAGAGATCAACCGGGTTCCGGTGGTAAGACATGGCAAATTGGTAGGGATCATCACCCGCAACGATATTCTGAAAGCACTGGTAAAGTCCAATGGATAATAGAAGACCAACCTGGGCAGAAATAAATTTAACAGCGATCAGCCACAACGTCGCACAACTTCAAGAAGCAGTAAAGCCTGCCCGGGTTATGGCGGTAGTAAAAGCCAATGGTTACGGACACGGTGTTGTTGAAGTAAGCCAGGTATGCCAGGAGCAGGGAGTGGATTTCCTGGGAGTGGCCAGTCTGGATGAAGCCATGACGCTTAGAGAAGCCGGGATGGAGCTGCCTATTCTGGTGTTGGGGTATATCCCGCAGGAGTTTGCCCGTACAGTGGTCCGCGAAGGGGTAAGGGCCACTATTTTCGAAAGCGGTCTGGCCGAAGCGCTTTCCGGGGCGGCGGTTGAACTCGGGCTAACCGCCCACGTGCATATCAAGATTGACACCGGCATGGGGCGCCTGGGTTATCAAGCCAATCCGGAGACCGTACAAGAAATAGTCAGGCTTTCCCAGCTTCCGGGACTGCATTTGGAGGGCATATTCACCCATTTTGCCCTGGCTGACGTACCCGATAAAAGCTATACTTTTGAGCAACTGCAGGCATTTGAAGAGCTGTTGAATGGTTTAGCCGGAGAGGGGGTGGGCTTTGATATAAGGCATTGCGCCAACAGTGCCGCCTTAATGGAAATACCCCGAACCCGTTTCAATATGGTAAGGGCTGGTATCGCTATTTATGGGCTGTATCCAGATCCGGAACATCGTCCGCCCGGTTTCAACCTGATACCGGCCATGCAATTGAAAAGCCGGGTGAGCTTCGTCAAAACCCTGCATAGCGGGCAAAGCGTCAGCTATGGCCGGACCTACCGCTGCACTGACGACACCAGAGTGGCAACGGTCCCCATCGGTTATGCCGATGGCTATAGCCGGCTCCTTTCCAACCGGGCCTGGGCCTGTATCAATGGCCAGCCAGCGCCCCTGATCGGAACCGTATGCATGGACCAGGTAGTATTGGATGTAAGTGCCATACCCGGGGTTAAAGAAGGAGATGAAGTACTTTTATTCGGTAGGCCTGAAAACGGGGTGACTGCCGACGACCTGGCCGGAATCATCGGCACCATCAACTATGAAATCGTATGTGCCGTAAGCTCCAGGGTTCCCCGAATTTACGTGCAGGGGCTGCTTTGATGTAATTATTGGATTTGCGAGCTTAAAGGGTTAAACCATATAATATGGGTATGCGGTTGATTTCTAAATACCTTGGAGGTGCTCGCTTTTGCCAGCCTCACGAAGAATAATTATAACCGTTCCAGAAGCATTGCTCTATGAAGTGGACGATTTTACTGCAGCTGCATCAATTAATCGAAGCGAGCTGGTGAGAGAAGCCATAAAGTTTTATCTTGGGGAGCGTAAAAAAAGACTGGTTATAGAGCAAATGAAAAAGGGCTATCTGGAAATGGCTGATATAAATCTCAGTTTAGCCGGCGAAGACATGGGAGTGGAGGAAGAACTCTAGGTAACTGTAGAAAAATACTGGAGTGATTGCCTTTATGATCAAACGGGGTGAGATTTACTTTGCTCAATTAAACCCGGTTGTCGGATCTGAACAGGGTGGCATACGCCCGGTGCTCGTAGTGCAGAATGACGTGGGTAACCAGTATAGTCCAACCACCATCGTTCTCGCTATTACCTCCCAGATCAACAAAGCCAAATTGCCTACTCATGTTGAGATCAAAGCCGAGGATTATTCCCTGGAAAGGGATTCGGTTATCTTATCGGAGCAGATCAGGACCATTGACAAAACTCGCTTAAAACAGCGCATTGCTATTTTGAGTGAAGAGACTATGAACAAGGTAAACCAGGCCTTGGCGATCAGCGTAGGACTGCACGAGATATAAATACATAAAACCAGTGATAATAATTGATCACACAATAACCGAAGCAGGTTCGTCATGGACCTGCTTTTTTAGCACGAAGGGGAGGGGATGTTTGGGTGAAGCCGGTTATTGGAATTATCTGCGGTTGGAATGAGGATGAATATAACTATCAGCTAAAGAGCGCCTATGTGTATAGCGTGGAAAGGGCAGGGGGAATTTCGATTTTGCTCCCTTACCTGGGGTATGATTCCATCCCCCGGCTGGCTGACTTATGTGACGGGCTGCTTTTTTCCGGGGGCGGCGATCTGGACCCGGTTTACTGGGGCGCTCTGACTGCGCCGCAAACCCGGGAGATCGATCCGGCCAGAGATCTATTCGAAATTCAACTGGCCGGTTACGCGTTTAATGCCGGGATACCATCCCTGGGTATATGCCGGGGATGTCAACTATTCAATGCGGTTGCCGGGGGCAGCCTCATTCAGCATATAGAAAGCCATATCTGCCATGAACAGAACGCCCCCCGCCACCATCCCATTCATGATATAGTAGTTAAGGAAGGCAGTCTTTTAAGTGAAACGATTCAATGCACCACCCTGCGGGTAAACAGCTTTCATCACCAGGCAGTTGGCAAAGTAGCCCCGGGGCTGCAGGTAAGTGCCTGGTCGGCAGACAATATTATTGAAGGGATAGAAAGCAGGACCCATCCTTTTTGGCTGGGTGTGCAGTGGCACCCCGAATGCATGCGGGACGATTCTTCCCAGAGGCTGTTTGCCGCTTTGATCGATGCGGCTATGGCAGAGCAGGCAGGGAATGGCAGGGTAGTCTATTGAACAGCCGGCCGTTATTCAACATAAATTAAGGTACAGGGGGAGCAATAATGATAGCGATAAAAAACGGGACCCTTTTGACCATGGATACCCCGGGAAATATTGAACGGGGAACCATACTGGTCGAAGGCGAGCACATAAAACGGGTGGGAGCCTCGGTGAGAACCCCCCGGGGCTGTACGCAGATTGATGCTGAGGGCCTTTTTATCTGCCCCGGTTTTATTGACGCCCATACCCACATCGGCCTGGAAGAAGAGATTTACCGCCTGGAAGGCAATGATGTAAATGAGATCAATGATCCGGTTGTTCCCCAGTTGAAAGCGGTAGACGGAGTCAATTTTCTCGACCTGGCCTTTAAAGATGCCCTGCGGGGCGGGGTTACCAGAACGCTATGCCTGCCCGGCAGCGCCAACATCATTGGCGGTCAGGGCGTAATGCTGAAAAGCTACGCCAGCTTACCCGGTGACATGGTTTATCGCGAACCGTGGGGATTAAAAGCCGCTCTGGGAGAGAATCCCAAACGGGTATATGCGGGCCAGAAAAAAACCCCTTCGACGCGAATGGCCAATGCCAGCCTTTTGAGAGAGGTCCTGTTTACCGGGCAGCGACTGCTGGAAAAGGATAAGCTGGAGTCCCGGGAAGCTTATAAATACCAGGCGGTATTTCAGGTTTTAAGAAGGGAAATCCCTTTACGGGTGCATGCCCATCGCGCCGATGACATATTGACCGCCCTGCGCATCAAAGATGAATTTCAGTTGGAACTGATTATTGAACACGGTACCGAGGCCCATCTGGTGGCCGGTGAACTAAACCGCCGGGGAGTTCCGGTGTGCCTCGGACCTCTGCTGGTCAACCGGGCCAAAGTGGAGATGAAGGAAGTATCCTTCAAGAACGCAGCCCGCCTGAAGGAGTTGGGAGTGGAATTTTGCCTCGTAACCGATCACCCGGTAGTACCTATAGAGCACTTGCGGGTGTGTGCTTCACTGACCGTCAGAGAAGGATTGGATGCCCGGACGGCTTTGGGAGCGATTACGGTTAATCCGGCTCGCATCCTCAAAGTAGACGATGAGCTGGGAAGCATCCGGCCAGGCAAAAGAGCGGATTTGGTGGCCTTCGAAGGTCACCCGTTGGATTTTAATTCCCGGGTAAAATGGGTTATGGTTGACGGCCGTTTATGGAGGGATCTTGATTGAATAAGGGAGACCTGTTCACAGTTTATATGGAAGGTGCTGCCATGACGGTATGCGTCCTGGGTTTCTACGAAGAGGAATACAGCGGAGAAGAAATGGTTATCCTGGCCGTGGTTAACCAGGATAACATGGTGTATGTTCCTTTAACCGATCTGGAAGCCATATTCCCAAGGAATAAAAACGTAAACTGAATACGATGTTGGGTACATTAGCACCCTTTGCCACCTTAACCAGGAATTACTTCAAGGATATGGGATGGAAAGTGCCGAATCCATAGGGTAATTTCGACAAATGAGGTGGTTTATTTGTACAAGCGATGTCTTTGCTTCTTTTTGTTATTGCTGCTATGTCCCTTTTACATACCCGGTTATACATATGAAGCCCTGGCGGTAAGTCCCGATACATACATAAATCAAATCAAAATAGACGGAAGTATTACCGCGTTAAATCCCCCGGCCTTTATTACCGGTGGTCGAACCCTGGTTCCGGTGGTGTTTATGGCCGCCAATCAGTCCCTGGGGGCTGAAGTCACCTGGGATGCAAGGCAGCGCAAGGTGTCCATCAACTGCCGGGAGCACCGGATTGAACTGAACATTGGCCAGAAGACCGCCCTGGTTGACGGTCAGAGCTACACGATGGATGTGGCTCCGCTCATATGGCAGAACCGCACGTATATTCCTTTGAGTTTTGTGGCCGCACACCTGGGAGGAAGGGTGCTGTGGAACAGCGCCAGCCAGGAGATAAGCATCAATTTTAACTACCAGCCCCGGGTTTTTGCCTACTACTATTACAGCCCCATGGAGGAGATCGAGGCCAACCGCCATCTGTTTACCGACATTGCTTTCCGGTGGCTGTCAGCCGATGGGAACGGAAACCTTTCCTACGAATATAAGGATGAGTACCGGGAAAAGATCGACTGGGTACGCCAGCAGGGCATTGCCGCCCACGCCAGTGTTGCTCTAATGGAGCGCGAGCAGCTGCATCAGCTCTTGAGCAGTCCGTCCAACCGAAGCCGGCTGATCAAGCAGTTGACCGATCTGGCGGTCCGGGACAAATATGACGGGGTAAATATTGATTTTGAATTTATCGCTCCTGAAGACGGTCCTTATTTCACCCGCTTTCTTCAGGAACTAAAGGCGGCCCTGGGGCCTGACAAGATGCTGTCGGTGGCGGTCTTTGCCCGGACCGGGGAAGAAAAATGGGCCACTCCTTATGACTATAAAGCCATCGGTGAGGCTGTCGATCTGGTAGTGGTCATGGCCTATGACTACAGTTACCTGGACAGCGAACCGGGGCCGGTGGCCCCCCTCTGGTGGGTGGAAAGGGTGGCCGGCTACATGCAGAGACAAATGGCTCCGGAAAAGATCTTGATGGGAATGGCTACCTACGGCTATGATTGGGGCAGCGATGGAGAAGCCAGGACGGTCAGTGCGTCTAAATTGCAGCAGATCGTGGCTAAATACACGGTAGTCGATCATTTTGACCAGGCCAGCATGAGCCCCTATTATACCTATTACGATGAAGAGGGCCACTATCACCAGATATGGATGGAGAACCAAAAGAGCTTAAACGCCAAATGGACCTTGTGCCAGGCTGAGCAGCTGGGTGGGGTGGCCTTCTGGCGAATTGGGACCGGCTTTTTAGAAATCTATCAGGTATTGGCCGGGCAGTGATTTAATCCCCAGTAAAGATGGGTATATTGCTTTTTTCCCTTCCTTAAGTACAATAGGTAGAGGAGGGATAATTAACCATGTTTTTCAAAAGAAAACCCGATCCGATCAAGGAATATCTCCATAAATGCAATACTATCGCCATTGTCGGTCTGTCGGACGACCCTTATCGGGCCAGTCATCATATAGCAGCCTATCTGCAGAGTAAAGGCTATCGGATTATTCCGGTAAATCCCTATGTGAACGAGGTTCTGGGGGAGAAGGCCTATCCTGATCTGGAATCCATTCCCTGTGAAGTAGATCTGGTTGATGTATTTCGCAATGAAGAAGATATTCTTCCCATTATAAATCAGGCGGTAATGAAAAATATACCGGCCATCTGGCTGCAGCTGGGCTTGACGTCGCCGGAAGGTGAGGAAATAGCCCGGGAAAAGGGTATCCTGTTTGTTCAGGACCGCTGTATCATGCAAGAGCACCGGCGCCTGATCGGCTAAGGCTTTTTACAGGCGGACTTAATGAAACGGGGAAGCTGCCTGAACCCTGTTTTGCAATGAAGCGATCGGATAAGGTCCGTACCGTTTAAAGGGACGAACCGGTAAGGGATAAGGGACGGACCTCCTGCTCCGCAGCAAGGTCGCGTCCCTTATATAGTGAGGCCGCATTCCTTATATAAGGACCGCTATTATTATACTCCGGTTTTATTTTTTTATGGAGGGGTAAGAATGAGTATTGAGCAGCCTGATCTGTTTGGAGATGCCGCCCGGGAAAAGGAGAAGGCTATGTCGGAGAAACCGGTTGATCCTATTCCAGTTTCAGTTCCCCAAAAGAATAACCAGGCTTTTCTTCCCGGAGTAAAATGGGAAGCAGCCTTTCCGGAAATAAATGACTACCAGAGCCTTCAGGAGCGGGCTCTGGGCTGCTCGGCCTGTCGGTTGCGCTCCACCTGTCAGCAGGTAGTGTTTGGCAGCGGGGACCCGGCGGCTAAAATTATGTTTGTAGGCGAAGGACCGGGGCGTGATGAAGACCTGCAGGGCGAGCCCTTTGTCGGAAAAGCTGGACAGCTTTTGGACAAAATCCTGGCTGCCGCCGATTTCCACCGCCCCAGCGTATATATATGCAATGTGGTAAAATGCCGGCCGCCGGAAAACCGGCTTCCCAACCCGGATGAAGTCAAGGAATGCAGCCGGTTTTTGGAAGCCCAAATCCGCATAATAAAGCCCCGGATCATAATGTGTCTGGGGTCTCTGGCCAGCCAGGCGGTGATTGACCCCAAGGCCCGAATAACTCAGATCAGGGGCCGGTGGTTCACCCGGCAGGGTATCAACATGATGGCTACCTTCCACCCGGCCGCGCTGCTGCGCAATCTCTCCTACAAAAGACCGACCTGGGAGGATTTTAAACTGGTTCGAGACGAATACCAGCGGCTTGCGGAGCTTGATAAAGGAGTAGATTAAAACTTGGAAGCCAGGATAGTGAAGCAGATAGATACGGAAATGGATATGGAAGCCCTGGGAGGAATGCTCGCCCCCTGTTTAAAAGCGGGTGATCTGGTCTACCTGGCCGGGGAGCTGGGGGCGGGAAAGACCACCCTCACGCGCGGCATCGCCCGGGGATTGGGCTACCAGGGAAAGGTAAACAGTCCGACTTTTACTCTGATGAATGTGTACCAAGCCGGGTTTACGGTTTATCATTTCGACTTCTACCGCCTGGATGAAGGCGGCCTTTTAGATCTGGGACTGGAAGATTATTTGGGACGGGAGGGCATATGTATAGTCGAGTGGCCGGAAGTCGGTCAAAATCTGCTGCCCGGTGACGCCCTACGGATCGATATCATACTTCAGAATGATGATTACGAAGGCCCCCGGCAGGTGGTGGTCAGAGGTGCTGGCCAACGCGCCCAGCTTATAATAGAAAGGTTGAAGCCGCTTGTTAATTCTGGCTGTTGACAGCGCCACACCGGTTGCCGGAGTGGCTTTAATGGATGAAAAAAAGCTGATCCGGGAGGAGTTTTCCAATTATAAGAAAACTCATTCCGAGTCCCTGATGCCTATGGTGGACCGGGTAATGAGGGAAAGCCGGTGCCAGTTGTCCGATCTGGACGGGATTGCAATAAGCATCGGACCGGGTTCGTTTACCGGGCTGCGTATCGGCCTGGCGGCGGCCAAGGGACTGGCCCTGGGGGCTGGTATTCCGCTGGTGGCCGTCTCTACCCTGGAAATGCTGGCGGCCAATGTAATAGGGTGTGACGCCCTCATCTGCCCTATTTTGGATGCGCGGCGCAACGAAGTGTACGGAGGCCTGTACCTGATGAAGGGTTTTACTCCGGAAAACGTTTATCCCCCCGGGGCTTACGAGCCCGAAAAATTTTTTAACGCGATCAATGAGCAGGTTTTGATGTCAGGCACCGAATGCTGTATTATACTGGGGGATGCGGTGGACGTCTACTGGGAGTCGGTTCAACGGATTATGGGTCCCAGGGGCATTAAAGCACCGGCCCACCTTGCCCTGCCCCGGGCTTCAGCCCTGGCCAGCCTGGGATTGAAAAAACTGGAGCAGGGAGCAACCGAGGAACCCTTAAACTTGAGTCCGATTTACCTGCGCCTTTCAGAGGCCGAAATAAAGCGCCAAAAAGGAGGAACAGCGTGATTGAGACCGGGTTTATGATGCGCAAGATGACTCCCCGGGACCTGGATCAGGTAATGCTCATCGAGCAGGAAGCCTTTTCCCTGCCCTGGTCCCGGCAGTCTTATGAAAACGAACTGAAGAATCAATACGCCAATTACCTGGTTATCGACTATCAAGGAGATGTAGGCGGCTATGGCGGGATCTGGGTGGTGTTTGATGAAGCTCATATCACCAATGTGGCCGTAGCTTCAAGTTTTCGAGGCCGGGGTTGGGGGCGGGCGCTCATGTTGGAGCTGGAAGCGCTGGCCCGCCGCAAGCGGGCGGTCCGCATATTGCTGGAAGTAAGGCCGTCGAACCGGGCCGCCATAGCCATGTACCATGGTTTAGGCTTTATGGTCAGTGGTTTGCGCAAACAGTATTATTCTGATAATAATGAAGATGCCATTGTGATGGTAAAACACCTGGTGGAATAAATTCCGCCGATTATTGAGGAGAAGCTATGGACCCGATCAAAATACTTGGAATAGAGACTTCCTGTGATGAAACTGCTGCTGCTATTGTGCAGGATGGTTCGATGGTCCTGTCTGACATAATCAGCTCGCAGATTGCCATCCACCAGCCTTACGGGGGAGTAGTCCCGGAAATTGCCTCCCGCCATCATGTTGAGAATATCGGTCAGGTGGTCAATCGGGCTTTTGCCGAAGCCGGCCTCCCATACCAGGATATTCAGGCGGTTGCGGTAACCAATCGGCCCGGCTTGATCGGGGCGCTTTTGGTTGGACTTTCGTTTGCCAAAGGCTTTGCCTATGCCCTGGATAAGCCTTTAATTGCCGTGAACCACCTGGAAGGACATATCTATGCCAATTTCCTGGAGCATCCCGGCATCGAGTTCCCTCTGATATGCCTGGTGGTGTCCGGGGGGCATACCAGCCTGCTTTACATGTCGGGACATGATGAATCCAGACTCTTGGGAGAAACACGCGATGATGCGGCTGGCGAGGCCTTTGACAAAGTAGCCCGGGTTCTAAATCTGGGGTATCCCGGTGGACCGGTTATTCAACGAGCGGCCGAAAACGGCCGGGCGGGCAATATCAAACTGCCCCGGGTGTTTCTGGACCGCGATGATTTTGAATTTTCATTCAGCGGGTTGAAAACTGCCACCATAAATCAGTGGAAGAAGCTGGGGCGCGCCGAGGAACATCAGGCCGACCTGGCGGCTGAATTCCAGGCTGCCCTGGTGGATGTTCTGGTTGAAAAAACCATGCGGGCAGCGGAAAGATTCGGGGTTAAAAGTATTTTGACGGCCGGTGGGGTAGCGGCTAACCAATACTTACGCAATATGCTTGAAAAAGAAGGTCAAAAACGAGGGTTTTCCGTTTACTATCCGAGCTTAAAATTGTGCACTGACAATGCGGCTATGATTGCCGGAAAGGCCTATTTGTCCTATGTTAGAGGAGATTTCGCCGGGCTATCGCTCAATGCCTACCCGGGGCTATAGTCCTTGTGAAAAGTGGATGTGGATAATGTGGAAAAGTCTGTTGATAACTACTTAATTCGGGGTTTGCGAAAACTGATACATATTCTCTATATACGGTCCATAAACTCCGGGGCGAACGGATGTATTGTGGATAACCAACAAGGAGCGGAAAAAAATTGAAACCTATCATATTTTCAATAGGCAATTTTAATGTTTATTCCTGGGGTTTCATGATGGCCCTGGCGGTAATTATCTCGGTATGGGGCTGCGGAAGGCTTTTTGAAAAAGAAGGCTACCAGCGGGAATGGGCCATGGACCTCATTGTGTTAATGGCTCTGGCCGGCCTGGCCGGCTCCTACCTGCTCTATTTTGTCACCTACGATTGGGGTTTGTTCTGGAGCTCTCCGTCCCAGTACTGGGCCATGCACCGGGGAGGGGTGCGCGGACTGGTTTGGTACGGTGGATTTATTGCCGCATTCATTCCTTTAACCATCTATATAAAGCGTAAAAACCTCTCCTTTTGGAAATTGGGAGATATATTCGCACCTTATCTGGCCTTGAGCTATGCACTGGTGAGAATCGGCTGCTTCCTGGCCGGATGCTGCTATGGAAAGGCCACTGCTTCGTTCCTGGGTGTAGTATTCCCTTATGTGGATTCCTGCTCCCGCTATCCTACCCAGTTGATGAGTTCAGCCGCCAACCTGTTGATATTTGCCTTTTTACTCTGGTCCTACCACCGGCGGCGCTTCAGCGGACAGATAATGAGTCTTTATCTCATGCTCTATCCCATCTATCGCTTTATCATCGAATATTTCAGAGAGCCGGAGGCCATGGTAGGCTCTCTTACCCAGGCACAGTTCATAAGTATCATCATATTTTTAGTGGGAGCTCTGCTCTATGCCTGGCTCAGCCGGCGGCAGAGGAAACAGCAGGAGTGGGCGGAAAATGAACCAGCCGACAACTAAAGCCGGGTTGCGCCAAGCGATTCTCGCGGCCCGGAATCTTTTATCCCCGGCCCAGGTTGAGGAAAAGAGCCGCCGCATAATGGAACGCTTGAAAGAAATTGAACCCCTGCGGCAAGCCCGGGTTATCATGGCCTATAGCTCGATAAGAAATGAAGTGAATCTGTGGCCTTACCTGGAAGAAATGCTGAGGCAGGGCAAAACGATCCTTCTGCCCCGGGTTGAGGGGGATATGCTTGAGGCGGTGGAGTTTCGAGCCCAGGGTAAGTGCCGGATCAGTTCCTTTGGCATTCAAGAGCCGCTTGGTCCCGGGCAGCCGCTGGAAAGCATTGAGGCAGTGTTGGTTCCGGGGGTGGCCTTCGATGGTAATGGCCATCGCCTGGGTTATGGCAGAGGCTTTTACGATCGATTTCTGCCCGGATTGCCTCCCTCGGTCTTCCTCTGCGGCGTAGCCTATGAATTTCAGATAGTCGACGCGGTTTTCCCTGAAGAGCAGGATATACCGATGCACTGGATAGTAAGCGAACAGTCGGAAGTAGCCGTAGACATGCGGTTCTTCTAAGTGAGACAGTGCAAGAGGTAACATAGAAAGCCCAGGGGGCAGCCAAGGGGCCGGTCCTTTTGGTTGCCCCTAGTGTTTCCGGGAGTCAGACGAGCGTTTTTTGATCTGGCGAAGGACCGGGGGACGGACGAAGAAAAGCAAAATGGCTGATATTATCATAAAGGTCAGCAGCTGATCGGCCAGGGCGGGAATCAGTCCGATTTTAACCGCCAGGGCCACGAACAGGCCGGCTACAGCCAGCCAGATGAACCTGAAGCTTGACAACAGGAATTCAAGAACCGCGCATCCGGTTGCTATCAGAATCCAGGCTAGAGCCGGCATAATAAATCTTCCTTTCTTGGTGCCTTCAAGCAGCATTCTATTTTGTCTATAATATCACAATTAGAGTTTTCTATAACTAAAACCCTTATGATACCATATACAGTAAAAGTTGATTTCCTTATGGAGGGTCGGACAATGAAAGTACTAATATACGGAGTCGGTGCCCTGGGCAGCGTTTACGGCTGCCTTTTAAAACTGAAAGGGCATCAGGTAGCAGGCATTGATCATGAAGCGGTAGCCGGCCAGATTGAGCGGAGCGGGGTCAAAATAACCGGAATCTGGGGAGAACACTCGGCACGTTTAGACAGGGTGGTAAGCGATTGTGATCAACTGCAAGGACAAGCCTTTGACTTGATTATCGTTACGGTAAAGGCGTATGATACCCGGGCGGCGGCAGCTCAGGTGCGGGGGCTTCTGTCTGAGTCCACTCATGTGCTACTGGCCCAAAACGGATACGGCAACTTCGAAGCGGCCCGTGAATTCATACCGGAAGAGCGTCTGATACTGGCCCGGGTAATATTTGGCGCGGAAACTTTAGGACCCGGCCAATCAAAAGTATCGGTCATAGCCGACGATGTAATCCTGGGCTCCCCAACCGGCAAAATCGATATGGATTACCTGGAGAAAATAGCTATCCTCTGCAATGATGCCGGTATTCCAACCCGTGCTTCGCAAGAAATTATGAAATTTGTATGGGCCAAGATAATATATAATTCGGCTTTAAACCCCCTGGGGGCAATCCTGGAGGTTCCCTATGGGAAGCTGGCCGAAGTTGAGTTCAGCCGGACCATTATGGACGGCATTATTGAAGAGATCTTCACAGTTTTGCAAGCGGCCGGACAGGAAACCCTGTGGCCTGACGCCAATGCCTATAGAACCGCCTTTTATAAGCAAATGGTGCCTACTACCGCTCTCCATCATGCCTCCATGCTGCAGGATATCCAGCGGGGGAGGAGGACGGAAATTGATTCCCTCAACGGAGCGGTAATTGAGCTGGGGGAAGGGCTGGGAGTGGCTACGCCAATCAATCAAGTGGTGGTCAATATTTTAAAATCGAAGGAGATAAAACACCTGGCTGTGTAGACGCAAAGAACCGTATGGTGACACTTTTTGACAAATATCTATGCTTAATTGCAGTCTACTACTATATCGTATATAATATGTTAAGCTTTCTCCTCGAATGGGGGTAGTTTTCTCCTTAATTACGCAATGGCGCACCGGCAAAAAAAGCGGGTATACAGTATACAATCCAATAGTTGACTAAAATGCTGAAAAGTTTTAAAGCAGGGAGGAACCCGACTACGGGGAGGGAGGTTTTTCGTATGGATAAAAAGGACGTGCTTGCCAAAATCATGGAGAAATGTCCGAATATGAAGATCAGCTGTCTGGATGCCCGCCAACTGGCCGAGGAGCTGCAGATAGACTCAAGGGAATTGGGACGGATATGTGATGAAGCCGGCGTAAAAATAACCGCCTGCGAATTGGGTTGCTTTTAAATCGCTGATTTAACAGGGCCTTTTAGGGAGAGTGAGAAATGCAGGACAGTTTTGGCCGGAATATTGAATATTTAAGAGTATCGGTAACCGATCGGTGCAATTTGCGCTGTAGATATTGCATGCCCCTGGAGGGCACCACTTACATGGACCATTGTAAAATCTTATCCCTGGAAGAAATAGCCCGCCTGGTGCGTTTGGGTGCGGAGCTGGGGATTAAGAAGGTGCGCTTTACCGGGGGAGAGCCGCTGGTGCGCAAAAACTTTGTCCAGCTGGTTCAATATGTCAATGAAATACCCAAGATCAATGATATTGCCATTACCACCAATGGCGGCCTTTTTTCGGAAAAAGCATGGGCTTTGCAGAAAGCCGGGCTCAAGCGAGTCAATTTCAGTTTGGATACCCTGCAGGAAGAGCGCTATCGCTATATCACCCGGCAGGGTGATTTCAAAAGGGTATGGGAAGCCATTTTTCATGCCATGGAAATGGACATGCAGCCGGTTAAGCTCAACATGGTAGTTATTAAGGGGTTTAATGACGACGAGCTGTTGGATTTTGCCAACCTGGCCTACTACCATCCTCTGCATGTTCGCTTCATAGAGTTTATGCCCATCGGCGATTTGCAGTTCTGGCAAAAGGAACGGGTATGTACCATGGAGGAAATAAAGCGCCGCATCAACCTGGAATATGAGCTGCTGCCGGCCAATCCGGTCGAAGGCAACGGGCCGGCCCGGCAGTTCCAGATAAAAGGCGGCCTTGGCACCCTGGGCTTTATCAGCCCTTTGAGCAATCACTTCTGCAAAGAGTGCAACCGCATCCGCCTGACCGCAGACGGTAAATTGCGGGTCTGCCTGCATAATAAGATCGAATTTGACTTGAGACGGCCTATGCGCGAAGGCGCCAGCGATGAAGAACTCCTGGAGCTTATCAAAAAGGCCGTTGCCATGAAGCCCCAGCGCCATCACATGGATGAAGGCTGGGGTGTTCAAAACCAGCGCAAAATGTTTCAAATTGGGGGATAAGGTATGGATTTCACTCACATCAACGAACAAGGCCGCGCGCGCATGGTGGATGTGAGCGAAAAGGATGACAGCCAGCGTGAAGCCAGGGCCAGTTGCGCAATCAAGATGCGGCCGGAAACCCTGCAATTGATAATGAGCGGCGGCATAAAAAAAGGCGATGTTCTGGCGGTGGCCCAGGTAGCGGGAATAATGGCGGCTAAACAAACCCACCAGTTGATCCCCATGTGCCACCCCCTGATGTTGAGTTCGGTGGACGTAAATTTTACAGTGGACGAAGAACATAGCCGTATACTTATAAAAACCCAGGTTAAAAATACGGGAAAAACCGGCGTGGAGATGGAAGCTCTAACCGCCGCGGCCGTATCCGCCCTGACTATATACGATATGTGCAAAGCGGTGGACCGCTGGATGGAAATCGGGGAGCTGGTCCTTGACGAAAAGCTGGGCGGCAAGAGCGGACATCAAACCCGTGAATGATTGGGCAGCAGGGGACGGACCTTTTGTTTACCGGCCGGGAAGCAAAAGGTCCGTCCCTTCTTTTAAGGAGGCTTGAAATATGTATAGTTTGGGCATTCTGATCTTGAGTGACAAGGGCTCTAAAGGCGAGCGGGAAGATTTGAGCGGCCGGGAGATCAAAACAATGCTGGGTGAGGAATACCGGTGCGAATACTACGAGATGATTCCCGATGAAATTGAACTTATAAAGTCAAAAATGTGCCAGGTTTGTGATGAGCTGAAGCTTGATCTCCTGCTTACATCCGGAGGCACCGGATTTAGCCTGCGCGACGTCACCCCTGAAGCCACCCTTCAGGTAGTCGAAAAGCCGGCGCCGGGCATTCCTGAAGTTATGCGTTCCTATGGCATGCAAAAAACCCCCAAAGCCATGTTGTCACGGGCGGCAGCTGGAATCAGGGGGAAGACCCTGATCATCAATCTGCCCGGCAGCGTAAAAGGGGTACGTGAATCCCTGGAGGCTATTTTGCCGGCTTTGGACCACGGTCTGGATATCCTCATTGGCAGTGCTTCGGAGTGCGGACAGCTTTAGTACACTGTCAACCCTATTTCTATATATTATCACCGGTTAAATTTCCGTATGACTGCGTTGTCGTCAATCGTAATACGTCCAGTATTACTCATTCCGACGCGCCCACGGACGGGTTAGTGCCGCGGTGCCAGGACAGCAAGGAGCGGCCTCCGCCTTGCCCTACGAAAATTTTCCTCGCTGAATACTATATAGAAATAGGGTTGACAGTGTACTAATTTTAAAAAACCGCGTTATTTAAAGGAATAAAAAGCAAAATCCAGCAACATAATATTAATTGAGAATAGCGGGCGGATTTAGCTGGTTATGTGGTTTGAATACATGCCTTATCCCGCCTAATATTATTATTACAGAATATTAGCACTCGCACCCAATGAGTGCTAACAATAACAACAAACGAAGGAGGTATACCTTTGAAGATTCAACCCATGGCTGACAAGGTGGTTATCAAGGTTTTGGACGTGATCGAGCAAAAGACCAAAAGCGGGCTTTATGTCCCCGATACCGCCAAAGAAAAACCCCAGGAAGGTGAAGTAATGGCCGTAGGGCCGGGTGCGCTTAATGACAAAGGCGAGAGAATACCCATCAATCTGTCCGTAGGCGACAAGGTTATCTTTTCTAAATATGCCGGGATGGAAGTTAAGATCGACGGCGAAGAACTGCTGATAGTCTCCGAGCGCGATGTCCTGGCCAAATTCAACTAGAAGAAATTGAAAACATAAAGGAGGTTCTTAGATGGTTTCCAAGGAAATCAAATTTAGCGAAGAGGCTAGAAGAGGCCTGGAAAAAGGCATCGATACCCTGGCCAATACCGTAAAAGTTACCCTGGGCCCCAAAGGCCGCAATGTAGTCCTGGACAGAAAGTTCGGATCCCCTACGATTACCAACGATGGTGTTACCATCGCTCGTGATATAGACCTCAAAGATCCCTGGGAGAACCTGGGATGCCAACTGGTTAAAGAAGTAGCCATAAAGACCAACGATGTAGCCGGAGATGGCACCACCACCGCCACGGTTCTGGCTCAAGCCATGATCAAAGAAGGATTAAAGAACGTAGCAGCAGGCGCCAACCCCATGATTATGAGGCGGGGTATCGAAAAGGCCGTCAATGCTATCGTTGAAGAAATCAAGAATATCAGCAAGCCGGTGGAGTCCAAATCGGCTATCGCTCAGGTTGCTGCCATTTCCGCCGACGACCCGGATATCGGAACCCTGATTTCCGACGCTATGGAAAAAGTGGGCCGGGACGGGGTTATCACGGTAGAAGAGTCCCAGTCGGTGGGAACTTCACTGCAGGTAGTAGAAGGTATGAACTTCGACCGTGGCTATATTTCACCCTACATGATCACCAATCCTGAAAAAATGGAAGCTGATCTCTCCGAACCCTTTGTTCTGATAAGCGACAAGAAGCTGGCTGCTATCGGCGAAATCCTACCCGTATTGGAGAAGGTTGTTCAAACCGGCAAGCCCCTGCTTATCATCGCTGAAGATGTGGAAGGCGAAGCCCTGCCCACCCTGGTTCTCAACAAGCTGCGCGGCACCTTCACCTGTGTCGCCGTCAAGGCTCCGGCTTTTGGCGAAAGAAGAAAGGCCATGCTGGAAGACATCGCCATTCTGACCAAAGGCCAGGTGGTTTCCGAAGAACTGGGCGTCAAATTTGAGAATGTCACCCTGGATATGCTGGGCAAAGCCCGCCAGATAGTGGTTAAGAAGGATGAGACCATAATCATTGACGGCGCCGGTGACGAAGAAGATATTAAAGCCCGCATCAACAACATTAAGAAGCAGTACGAAGAAAGCGAATCCGAATACGACCGCGAAAAACTGCAGGAAAGAATGGCCAAACTGTCCGGTGGAGTAGCTGTAATCCAGGTCGGAGCAGCCACTGAAACCGAACTGAAGGAGAAGAAGCACCGTATTGAAGACGCCCTGGCAGCCACCAAGGCCGCTGTGGAAGAAGGCATTGTAGCCGGCGGAGGAGCCGCTCTTATCAATGTGATTCCCGCGGTAGACAGCCTGGAGGCCAACGCTGATGAGCAGACCGGCATTAACCTGGTCAAAAAAGCCCTGGAAGAGCCCCTGCGCCAGATTGCCAACAATGCTGGAACGGAAGGTTCCGTAGTGGTGGAAAAGGTAAAGGGTCTCGCTGCCGGAGTAGGCTACAACGCCCTGACCAATGTTTACGAAAACATGTTTGAAGCGGGCATTATCGACCCGGCCAAGGTCACCCGTTCGGCGGTTCAGAACGCAGCCAGCATCGCGGCCATGGTATTGACCACCGAAGCCGTAGTGAGCGAAATTGTTGACAAAGACGCCAAGATGCCTGACATGGGCGGAATGGGCGGCATGGGCGGCATGGGCGGCATGATGTAAGAAGTGCCTACATCCCCAAAATACCGGAGTTTAAAAACTGAAAATGTTGCTGTGACCACATTTTGACCACAATTGGTTGAAATAAATCTTAGAGACCGCTCATTAATTCGCTGAATTTTTGGGCGGCTTCTCTTTTCTTGTTTTTGGTGACGTGGAGATAGAGCCGTCTGGTAGTGTCATCATCAGTATGATGTAAAAGTTGTCCATTAAGATATATATATTTAGAGAGCTGGCAGCAGCAATGCAGCTCTTTTGCATATCCCCAGTCGTATGCAGCCTTCCCTGATAATAGCTGAAGAGCACTTTGGCACGCTTTTTTAAGTCTTTTCACGATTCACACCGCCTGCCCTTCATAATGGAATCTCACCCATTATTTAAACCCATTAACAACAAAAATTGAATGATAAAAAAGGTTGACAAGCTATAAAACGGGTGATAGTTTGGTGGTATATAAATAAATAACATATTATTAAATATCACATAACTAGATACAATGTTAATCAAAGGCATAGCGCTCGGGCGATAACCATGGGTGTTGGTCTTATCAGATACGGATAAACAACTGAGAGAATGGGGGTGAATCTTAGTCTTCAGGCATTCGCTCGAACCTTATCATATTAACAAGGAGGAAAATCTTAATGGCTTCAAAACTTATGAACACTACTAGAGACGGCAAATTTATTGTCAAAGAGTTCCTCGATTTGAATACTGTCTTTCAAACCGAACGATTTAAAGGGGGCTATTCACTGGACGATATCGACTTCATCCTGGACAATGCCTTAAAAGGAGCCAAGGAAGTCGTAGCTCCCAGCAACGAGGATTCGGAGAAATTCGGATGCAGGTATGAAGACGGTAAGGTCATCACCCCGGAATCATCGAAAACGGCCTATAATTTTATTGTTCAGAACGGTTTTGCGGCGAGCAACGTAGACCCTGAAGATGAATCGGCCCTTCCTATGTGCGTGCTATGGTCCCTCTACGAATACTTTATTGCGGCCAATCCTTCCATCCAGACTATATGGCTGGCCAATTCGGGTGCTGCCAATGTCATCAGGGACTTCGGCAGCGCAGCGATCAAAAAGACTTATTTGCCCAAAATATACAGCGGCGTTTGGGCCGCCACCATGGATTTAACTGAACCGACCGCCGGTTCCGATGTAGGAGATTCACTGACCAAGGCGATGCCCACCGGAACGCCGGGCGAGTATCTGATCAAGGGAACCAAGTGTTTTATCAGCGGCGGGGAACAGGACATTACGGAGAACATCATTCACCTGTGCCTGGCCCGCATTGAAGGTTGCGCCAAGGGCACCAAGGGCCTCTCCCTGTTCGTGGTTCCCAAATATTTGCCCGATGCCCACGGCAATCCTGGCGAATGGAATGACATCAACTGTGTGGGAATTGAACATAAACTGGGGCACAAAGGCGCGCCAACCTGCGTCATCAGCTTCGGTGAGGAGGAAAAATGCAAGGGATTTCTGCTGGGCGACCCGCCGGGAGAAGACGGCGCCGGACAGGGCATGATGCAGATGTTCAAGATGATGAACGAAGAGCGCTTGATGTCAGGTCTGTCCGGGTGTTCGATTGCGGCTTCGGCTTATCACAATGCCGCCCAATATGCAAACGAGCGTATCCAGGGGCGCGCCACTACCAATCCCAAGGCCGGCCGGTGCTCTATCATCAAACATGAAGATGTTAAGCGGATGCTTATGTTCCAAAAAGCCAACACCGAAGCCTTCCGGGCCATGATTTTACAGACCTTCTGGTGGGTGGATGTGGAAAATTGGAGCAAAGATCCTGAACTGCACAAACAGGCCCGCATTTTTCTAGAGATAAACACTCCTATAGTGAAAGCCTTCTGTTCCGATACAGCTCTCCAATGCATCAGTGAAGCCCTGCAGATTTACGGTGGTTATGGATTCAGCGAGGAATATTCAGCCGCCCAGCAATACCGGGACGCCCGCATCTATCCCATCTGGGAAGGGACCAACTATATCCAGTCCATGGACCTGGTAGGGCGCAAAATGACCATGAAAAAAGGCGAGATATTCGGAGCATGGGTAAAACACATCACCGATTTTGTAGCTGCTCATAAAGGAACAGCAGGCTTTGAAAGGGAATTCGAAATCTATATCGACGCTATAAAGAAATACAATGATGCTTTGAAAGTGCTGCTGGGCCTGTTTGCTACACCGGGTATGGCCCAGACTTTCGCCACCCGGGTTCTGCATGCCACCGGCAAGATTTGGGCCGGCAAGCTGCTTCTGGAGATGGCCTTGATTGCGCAAAAGAAGATGGACGAAATTGGCGGCGGCCATTTTGATTACGCTTTCTACGCCGGAAAAGTTGCCTCCGCCCGCTTCTACATCAAGAACATTATGCCCGACTTGGATGCCTTCCTGGCGGTCTGCAAAAATGCGGACAGCACTTGCATCGAAGTTGCGGAAGACATTTTTTATGTTTAAACCACAGCGGGTCATCCCGGCCGGAGATATTCTGCGGTGCTAAACAGCCGCTGGTATTGGGGAAACTGACACGATAACCGGCTCTTTCAAGGAGCCTCGACAATGTTAGGAGGTAAAAAGTCATGTTTAATGATGCGGTGCTGTTAAGTAAACAAGACGGGATAGCTACAATCACTATGAACCGTCCCAAAGTAATGAACGCCCTCGATGCGGACATGCTCAACGGCCTGACCTGGGCCTTCCAGCAGTGCTTTGATGAAAGCATCCGGGCGGTGGTTTTGACCGGGGCCGGCGACAAGGCCTTCTGCTTTGGCGGAGACATCGCCTCGGCGGCCAAGTACGGAGACGGCGACTTGCAGGCCTTCTTCAGGGATCTAACCATTCCTGCGGCCCGCCTGATCACCGATATGCGCAAGCTGCCCAAACCGATTATCGCCAGCATCAACGGCGTCTGCGTAGGCGCCGGGGTCAGCTTCGCAGCGGCCTGCGACCTGCGCATCTGCCATTCCGAAGTTATTTTTAAACAGGCTTATACCGGGGTGGGGATCAGCCAGGACTGCGGCTACAGCCAGATGGTGCCGATCATAGTGGGACTGGGCCGGGCCAGTGAAATGGCTTTCCTGGATGACGTTATTCCGGCTGCCCAAGCCCTGGAATGGGGTCTGGTAAACAAAGTGGTGGCCTCTGATGAACTGGCCGCCGCCACTGCCAAGCTGGCCGCCCGTTTGGCGGCTGGACCCACGCAGGCTTACGCCTGGTCCAAAGCCTTGATGAACAAATGCCTGCTGCCCTTCCTCGAACTTCAACTGGAGTTGGAGCGGGAAGGTGTAATGGCCACTTCTATAAGCGATGACTACAAAGAAGGAGTGGCAGTTTACACCGGGCAGAAGAAAAAGCCTGAATTCACAGGCAAATAGAAAAAGGGGGAGATGACTGTGTCGACATTTGATTGGAAGCAGGCGTATCAGAACAAGCTGGTATCCTATGAGGATGCCGCCCGGCTGGTAAAATCCGGCGACTTTATCGCCACCTCACTGTCCAATGGTTCCATGTCCGGCGACCTGGCCGAAGCTATTTTGAACCGGTGGCAGGAACTGGAGGGGGTTACGATCAGCGACAGCCTCAATGTTTATCCTTCCCGGCTGCTTAACCCTGAATTTATGAAAGGCCTGGAAGGGCATATCCAGCATATGCCCATTTTTGCGGTCGCTACGGTACGCAAGATGTACGCCGCCAATCTGTCCGACTTCTATCCGGCGCAGACCTCGGATGCCGCCGACAAAGACGGCGAAAGAGCCGACGTCTATGCGCTCATGGTCGCGCCCCCCAACCGGCATGGCTACTGCAACCTGGGGCCGACTTGCTTCTACACCGCGGAGGCCATACGCTCGGGGCGTGAAAGAGGCAAACTGAGAACGGTAATTGCTGAAGTGAATGATGAAATGCCGGTAGTGTACGGGGACAACTGGATGCACGTTTCCGAGTTTGACTACCTGATCGAAAGATCGGCTCCCATACCGGTGTTTGGCCGGGCTCCGGCCAGCGATGTGGAGCAGCGCATAGGCGAATTTGTCCTGGAACTGATAAACGACGGCGACACCATCCAGATGGGCCTGGGCGGCATCTCTGAAGCAGTGGCGGCCGGTCTCAAGGGCAAGAGGGATCTGGGTATATTGACCGAAATGCTGCCCCTGGCTTTGCCGCAACTGGTGGAAGCAGGCATCGTTACCAACGCGAAAAAACCGCTCTACAAAGGAGTCAGTATAGCATCCTTTATCGCGGGGGATCAGCCTTTGTATGATTATTGCACCGAGAATCCAGCCTGCCAGGTTTTCCCGGGGTCCTTCACCAACGACCCGCGTTTTATTGCCCAACATCCCAATGTCATAGCCATGAACACGTCGATAATGATGGATCTGACCGGCAACAGCACCTGCGAAGGCGTCGGGCACCGGATGATAAGCGGAGTGGGAGGACAGCTGGACTTTCTTTTAGGTGCCACCTGGTCGCCGGGCGGCAAACCCATCAATATGCTGTCTTCAACCCAGAAGAACAACAAAGGGGAACTGGTTTCTTCCATCGTTCCCGAGCTGCCTCCCGGAACCCCGGTCAGCATACCCCGGACTATTACTGATTACGTCATTACTGAATACGGCATCGCCCGGCTGAGGTACAAGAGCAGGAGAGAACGGGCTCTGGAGTTGATCTCCATCGCTCATCCGGATCTGCGCGGGGAGCTCAAAGCCAGTTTGAAAAAGAATTTCTATCCCAGTCCATCTTAAATTGAAGCCAGGGATCATCCCCGTCAATTTATTAATGGCGGCAGCAGGAAAAACTAATATTTATCCAACCCCATCAGGGTTTATTAACCGGCACACCAGCTTGGCAAGGCGCCCTGATAGGGCAAGCGTTCTTTTGACACCGGTGGTTTATGCAAAAAAGTATCCTCCCTTATCTAACGGGAGGATGCTTTTTAACTTTTTAACTCCCACCGGCTAATCCTATACGGCTGCAAATTCGGCCAACAGTTTGTCAAAAATGGCCTGGACGGAGAGTATTTCTTTAATCTTGAAGACGTTTTTGCCGCTGAAAACCACGCCTTCGTCGACCCGGCCTTCCCGGGCATTGATCAAGGCCTCCATAATGCAGTATTCCTGCGAACAGTCTTTAAGGCAGGCGGTGCAGGCGTCGGGCTCGGGAGCCTCGCCTCTTTTCAGGGCATTCACGAAGGGGTTGCGCAGGGCTCGACCCGGCAGTCCGACCGGACTTTTTATTATTACTACGTCTTCTTCCCGGGCGTTTAGATACATTTTTTTAAATGCGTCAGCCACGCTGCATTCCTTGCTGAGAACAAAGCGGGTGGCCATCTGAACTCCCCTGGCTCCCAACTTTACCATTTCCGCCATGTCGGCTCCGCTGGTAATGCCGCCGGCAGCCACCACCGGTATGGAAACGGTATCTACGATCTCGGGCACGATTTCCTTGACCGAACGATCGGTGCCCAAATGCCCGCCGGCTTCAAACCCCTCGGCCACCACTGCAGCAGCCCCTGATTTTTCCGCCAGCCGGGCCGCTTTGATAGAAGATACGATGGGAACTATCGGGGTGCCTGATTCCTTGGCCCAACGAAATATTTCGCGGGAAAACCCGGCTCCGGTAAAAATCACATCAATTTTTTCCCTGATGGCGGTATGCACCAGATCCGCGAATTGGCGGGCGGCAAACATAATATTTACCCCGACTATGCCGCCATTGGCCAGGGAGCGGGACTGTGATATTTCCCCGGCCAGTTCTTCCGGGGTCAGGCCGGTTCCGCCGATAACCCCAATGCCTCCGGCCTTGGCCACGGCTCCTACCAGAGGGGCGGTGGACACCCGGACCGCCATGCCGCCCTGGATAATAGGGAAGCGAGGTAACAAATTCCCAATTTTAAGCACCGGTAATTGCAAGAGACTGCCCTCCCAAGCTATTATAATTACTATAAAACTATAGGCACAGATTTGTGCTCAAAGCAAGATAGTCGTAAAAACGGAGCCTGCAACCTTATGGACATAACAGCCAATAATGGCTAAATCAACATAAAATGTAAGGAAATATTTGCCACAATATTCTGAATTTACTTGACTTTTGCGGGACCCGCTGTTTTAATATACTATATCTTGCCCCAAAAAAAAACACTGGTGGTGTTTTGGCTTGAAAATACAGGTAAAGGGTATCGGGTATTCCCTGCCTTCGAACATTCTGAGCAACAAGGATTTGGAGTGTATGGTGGATACCACCGATCAGTGGATAGTTGATAGAACCGGCGTCAGAGAGCGGCGCATTGCTCCTTTAGGTACGGCTACTTCCGACTACTCCTATGAAGCGGCTCTGATGGCCATGCAACAGGCCGGAGTGAAACCGGAAGAAATAGACCTCATTATAGAAGCTACCTCAACCGCTGATATGCTTTTCCCCTCCACCGCCTGCCAGGTCCAGGAACGCTTGGCAGCCTGGAACGCGGCTGCATTTGACCTGGAGGCGGGTTGTACCGGCTTTATCTATGGAGTGGCGGTAGCCGAAAAATTCCTCCTTTCTCCCAGCTACAAAAATATCCTGGTGATAGGAGGCGATTTGGTTTCCCGGGTGGTTGACTATACCGACCGGGGTTCCTGTATTCTTTTTGGTGACGGTGCCGGCGCCGCGGTTTTGTCGCGCGGTTCCGATCAATACGGCCTGCTGGCTTCCTATATTGGAGCTGATGGGCGGGGTGGCAAGCATCTTTACATGCCGGCCGGGGGCAGCGCTCAGCCGGCGACTCTCGAAAGTGTGGAAGCCCGGCAGCATTACCTGAAGATGAATGGTCAGGAAATATTCAAATTCGCCGCCACCATCATTGACCAGGTAGCCACCCGTCTCCTGGATGAAGCGGGTTTAACCTACGAAGATATTGATATATTTGTGCCCCACCAGGCCAACCTGCGCATTATCAAAGCCGCGGTCCGGCGGATGAATATAGCCCCGGAAAAGACTCTCCTTAATATTCAAAAGTATGGAAATATGTCGGCCGCTTCGATTCCCGTAGCTTTATCGGAAGCCGAGCAGGAAGGACAGTTAAAGCCCGGCGACCTGGTGCTGATGATAGGTTTCGGAGCCGGTTTAACCTATGGTGGGATGATCATGCGTTGGGGGAGTGACGAAGATGCATCTTAGAACCCCGCTATGTGAGCTGCTGGGTATTGAATACCCCCTGCTGCAGGGAGGAATGGCCTGGATTGCCGGGGGAAGACTGGCGGCCGCCGTTTCACAAGCAGGCGGCCTGGGCATAATCGGAGGGGCCAGCGGAGATGTGGATTGGATTAAAAGACAGATAGATATAGTGCGTTCGGAAACCGGGCGTCCTTTTGGGGTTAATATCATGCTGGCCAATCCCAATGTGGAAAGGGTCGTGCAATTGATGGTCGACGAAAAGGTTCCGGTCATTACTACCGGCGGAGGAAATCCCGGCAAATACATAGAGCGTTGGAAAGGGGTCGGGTCACGGGTCGTCCCGGTGGTGGCCTCGGTTGCCCTGGCTAAAAGGCTGAGCCGCCTGGGTGCAGACGCGGTAATTGCCGAGGGGATGGAATCTGGAGGACACATTGGGGAGATGACCACCATGTGCCTGGTGCCCATGGTGGCGGATGCGGTCGAGGTCCCGGTTATTGCCGCCGGAGGTATTGCCGACGGGCGCGGCTTTATGGCCGCCCTGGCCCTGGGCGCCCAGGGCGTTCAGATCGGTACCCGCTTTATCTGTGCCGAGGAATGTGACGTACACCAGGCCTACCGGGAAAGGGTGGTCAAAGCCAAAGACCGGGATACGGAAATATGCGGCCTGGCCACCGGACATCCGGTACGGGCCATACACAATCGCTTTACCCGCCAGTATCTACAGGCGGAAAGGCAGGGCATGAGCAAGGAAGAACTTGAAGAACTGGGCCGGGGGCGCTACCCGGCGGCTGCGGTTCATGGAAATGTAGACGAAGGCACTGTTTTGGCCGGACAGATCTGCGGATTGGTCCAAAGAATCGAGCCGGCTGGACAGATTGTATTTGATATAATAAAAGACGCAATAGCAATACACGAAAAAATAGGGGGATTATCATGCGGTTAGCCTTTGTTTTTCCCGGTCAGGGAGCCCAGTACATAGGTATGGGACAGGAATTGGCGCAGGTTTTTATGGAAGCAGCCGAAGTTTGGGGCGAAGCCGACGAGCTGGCCGGTTACAGCATCAGTTCGCAGTGCTTTTTCGGCGAACCCGCCGAACTCAACCAGACCGAATACGCTCAACCCGCTATTTTAACGGCCAGTTTGGCAGCCCTGGCGGTGGCCCGTAAATTTAATATCGAGCCGGTGATGGTGGCGGGCTTGAGCCTGGGTGAATACACCGCCCTGGTGGCGGCCGGCGTCTTGACGTTGCAAGAGGCCTTGCCTCTGGTTCAGGAGCGGGCGCGCTTGATGCAAGAGGCGGTGCCGGTGGGGCAGGGTTTGATGTATGCCGTTTTAGGGCTGGAGAATACTGTAGTTGATAAGGTCTGCCGGCAAAGCGGGGGACAGGTGGTAATTGCCAACTACAATGCTCCCGGACAGGTGGTAATTGCCGGTTCTAAAAAAGAGGCCGAGGCGGCTGTGCAATTATTAAAAGAGGCCGGGGGCAAGGTGAAAAAAGTGGCCATGAGCGTGCCGTCCCACAGCCCCATGATGCTGGAAGCGGCTAAAAAACTGCGTCCGGCTCTGGACCAGGTCCCCTGGAAGCCGGCGGCGGTGCCGGTGGTAAGCAATGTCACGGCTGGCCTGCACACGGGTAATTATGCCGAGTTTTTGGAGCGGCAGCTCTACTCTCCGGTGATGTGGGAACAGAGCGTTCGCTTTATGATGGACCAGGTGGACGGTTTTATCGAAATAGGTCCGGGCAACAGCCTTTCCGGGCTCATCAAAAAGGTTGGCAAAAACAAGGTAATGGGGAATATAGATGATTTTCGTTCCCTGGAAAAAATATTGGAGAAGGTGAACTAATAAATGGGCGAACAGGTCGCTTTGGTTACAGGCAGTTCCCGGGGCATCGGCAAGGCCATAGCTTTGATGCTGGCCGGCGATGGCTTCCGGATAGTCTTGAACTATTACGACAGTCCCCTGGAGTCAACAGAACTTATCACGCAAAATGAAGCCCAGGCGCTTCAGGTATTGCGGGAAATAGAACAGATGGGCGGCCAGGCCATGGTGGTGGGGGCTGATGTCGCCGCTCCGGATGCCGCCACCCGTCTGGTGGACCAGGCGGCGCAGGCCTGGGGGAGATTAGATGTGCTGGTCAACAACGCGGGGATCATAAAAGACCAGTTGCTGGTGCGCATAAGCGACGATGAGTGGGATAAATTGATCCGCACCAATCTCAACTCGGCTTTTTACTGTACCCGGGCCGCTTTAAAACACATGGTAAAAAAGCGCCAGGGCCGGATCGTAAACATATCTTCGGTGGTGGGACTGGGGGGAAACATAGGCCAGGCCCATTATGCCGCGTCCAAGTCGGGTCTGCTGGGTTTTAGCCGGACCGTGGCCAAAGAGTATGGCAGCCGCGGGATCACCTGCAACGTAGTGGCTCCGGGCTATATTCAAAGCGATATGACCGCCCAGCTTAACGCAGAGCGCACCGCCCGCATCCTGGAAGGGGTTTCCTTGAGACGGATGGGCACGGTGGAAGATGTGGCCGGGGCAGTGAGCTTCCTGGTATCTGACCGTGCTTCCTATATCACCGGCCAGGTTATTCAGGTGGACGGGGGCCTGGCTTCCCTATAAGCGCTGGCAGAACTGGTTTATAACTGGTTTGCAGGTTATAACAGGTTGATATATAGTTGGGTTTGATTAAAAAAGAGGAGGTCTATTAAAGGATGAACGTTTTTGAAGCTGTCAGACAGGTTATTGTGGAGATAAAGGATATTCCGGAAGAGAATATCAAGATGGAGTCTAATTTCGCGGAGGATCTGGAGGCTGACTCCCTGGATGTGGTTGAAATGCTCATGCTGCTGGAAGAGAAATTTGATATCTCGATCCCGGAAGAAGCCGCCGAGGAAATGAAGACCGTAAAAGACGCGGTGGAATACATCGAAGCGAAGTTAAAGGAAAAAGCATAATTTTGAGGTGATAATGTGCCTAATCGCAGGGTGGTAATTACCGGGCTGGGGGTTGTCACTCCTATCGGGCATGCCCTGGAAAGTTTCTGGGCCAACCTGGTAGCCGGGAAAAGTGGCGTTGGCGCCATCGATCGCTTTGACACGTCCCAGTACCCAACTAAAATTGCCGCACAGGTAAGGGAACTGGTCATAGAAGATTATATCCCCCGCAAGGATGCGCGGCGTATGGACTTATTCGTTCAGTATGCCTGTGCTGCCGCTCGCATGGCAGTCGAGGATTCGGGACTATCCATTGCAGCCATGGATGCCGGCCGGATCGGAGTATGGATAGGAGCCGGCATTGGAGGGCTGGAAACCCTTGAAAAACAGCACTCGGTGCTCTTAAACAAGGGCCCGGGAGCGGTCAGTCCTTTCTTAATTCCCATGATGATTCCCAATATGGCAGCCGGGCAGGTGGCTATTATGACCGGGGTCAAAGGACCCAATGGCTGCACCGTGACCGCCTGCGCTTCAGGCACCAACTCCATAGGCGAGGCTTTTCAACTGGTCCGGATGGGCAAGGCGGACGCCATGATCTGCGGCGGTACCGAGGCTTCGATTACTCCGGTGGGGATCAGCGGATTTTGTTCCATGAAGGCCATGTCAACCTTAAACGATGACCCCAAGAAAGCTTGTAAACCCTGGGATTTGAACCGGGGAGGCTTTGTTATGGGTGAAGGTTCAGGGATCATTATCATAGAAGAACTGGAGCATGCCCTGCAAAGGGGGGCGCGGATATACGCCGAGCTTATCGGCTATGGAACCAGCGGAGATGCCAATCACATGGTGCAACCGGATCCGGAAGGGCAGGGAGCTATTCTGGCCTTTGCCATGGCTTTGGCCGACGCCGGCCTAAAGCCGGAAGAAGTGGACTATATCAACGCCCATGGCACCGGCACCCAGTTGAATGACGCCATTGAAACCGCGGTGTTCAAGCATATTTTTGGCGAGCACAGCCGCTCCCTGCTTATAAACTCGATCAAGCCGCTGACCGGGCATATGCTGGGCGCGGGAGGCGCTGTCGAGCTGATATCCACGGTTTTAGCTATGAAAAACAACCTGGTCCCCGCCACCACCAACCTGGAAACCCCCGACCCGGAATGTGATCTGGACTATGTTCCAGGCCAGCCCCGGGAAAAGGAGGTCCAAGTAGCCCTGTCGGATTCACTGGGCTTTGGTGGTCATAACGCGGTTCTGGCGGTGCGCAGGTATTCCTAAAGGAGATTCTTAAGATGAATATTGAGGAGATCATGAAGATCCTTCCCCACCGCTATCCATTCCTTATGGTGGACAGGATCATCGAAATGGTCCCTGGTGAAAGAGCAGTAGGTATAAAAAACGTTTCGGTAAATGAGCCCTATTTCCAGGGGCATTTTCCGGAGCGCCCGGTGATGCCGGGGGTGCTTCAGCTGGAGGCCATGGCCCAGGTGGGAGCCTGCGCTCTTCTGTGTATGGATAAATACCGGGACCGCCTGGCCTACCTGGCCGGAGTGGACCAGGTGCGTTTCAAAAGGCAGGCCTTTCCGGGCGATGTGCTGACTATAAGCACCGAACTGGTGAGGATTATGGGCAACATTGGGAAAGGCCGCGGTAAAATAACCGTGGAAGGCGAACTGGTCTGTGCCGGCGAATTCCTGTTTGGCATTGGACCGGCCAAATAGGTGAAAAAATGTTTAGCAACAGTTTAGGTAAAACCAGATATCATGAAGTCAGCAACTTTACCCGCGAGGATTATGAAAAGGGGCGCGAATCAGGAAGTCCCAAAATTTGTCCCTCCTGCAAGGCGCCGCTGGCGGAGCAGGAGCTGATTCAAAATTACCGGGTGTGCCCCAAGTGCCAGCATCATCTGCCCCTGGGAGCCTGGGAGCGGATCAGCCTGCTGGCCGATGAAGAGACTTTTCGTGAATTCAACGGAGATAGGTCTTCCTACAACCGCCTGCATTTTCCGGAGTATGATGAGAAGCTGGAGCGCGCCCAGCGTGAATCAGGACTTCCTGAGGCTATTGTTACCGGAACCGCCTATATTGAAGGGTATCAGGCGGTTCTGGGGGTAATGGATTCCCGCTTTATGATGTCAAGTATGGGAGCGGTAGTCGGCGAAAAAGTCTGCCTGGCCGCGGAGAGGGCCATGGAACTGAAATGGCCCCTGATCATGGTGGTATCTTCAGGAGGGGCCCGCATGCAGGAAGGCATGGTTTCATTGATGCAGATGGCCAAAACCAGTGCGGCTATCGAACGCCTGCACCAGGCCGGAATGTTGTATATAAGCATCCTGACCAATCCGACCACGGGAGGAGTCCTGGCCAGTTTCGCATCCCTGGCCGATATCATAATGGCCGAACCCCGGGCATTGATCGGGTTTACCGGTCCCCGGGTTATCGAACAGACCATTAAACACCGCCTGCCGGATAATTTTCAAAAGTCCGAGTTCCTTCTCCAACACGGCATGCTGGATCTGGTTGTGGATAGAGCCAGGCTAAAAGAGACCCTGGCTTTAGTTGTGAGAATGCATGGAGGTCGAAATGACTAAACGGCAGTTCGATTTTGAAAACCAGTACCAGGTCTTGAAGCAAAAAGTTGAAGACTTGATGGAAGAATCCCGAATTCACAACATCGACTTGAGCGAAGAGATAGCCCTTTTGGAAAACAAGATGGCCCGGATTCGCGAATCGAAATACAAAAACCTGAGCCCCTGGGAGCGGGTGCTCTTGAGCAGGAGCCCGGATCGTCCGGGCGCTGCCGACTATATTGGGTATCTGTGCAGCGAATGGATCGAGCTGCACGGGGATCGCCTTTTTGGCGACGATCAGGCTATAATAGCGGGCCTGGGCATGTTCCACGGAATGCCTCTGACTATTATCGGCCACCGCAAAGGTAAGACCACCAGCCAGAAGCTGCAATATAATTTTGGCATGCCGCATCCGGAAGGCTTTCGCAAGGTAATGCGCCTCCTCAAGCAGGCTGAAAAGTTTAGACGTCCGGTCTTGAGTTTGGTCGATACATCCGGAGCCTTCCCCGGCATCGGGGCGGAAGAGCGCGGTCAGGCTTCAGCTATTGCCGAGACTTTGATGACTATGGTCAGTATTAAAGTGCCGGTAATATCGGTGGTAAGCGGCGAAGGAGGCAGCGGCGGGGCTCTGGCCCTGGCGATTGGAGACCGCATTGTGATGCTATCCAATTCGGTATTCTCAGTGGCCTCACCCGAAACCTGTTCATCAATACTCTTCAAGGACGCGGCCCGGGTAGAAGATATGGCGGAAGCCTCCAAGCTTACCGCCGCTGATCTTCTGGAGCTGGAGCTTATCGACGAGCTTATCGAGGAGCCGGTCGGAGGGGCCAATCAGGACTTTGAAAATACGGCCCGGTTGGTTGAAGAGAGCATTCTGAAACACCTGCGGGATTTAAGCGATAAAGAACCTGATATTTTGGTACAAGAGCGGTTTGAAAAATACCGCCGCATAGGCACCGTAACGGGAGCCTAGAGCCTCGACAAAAGCCAATCTCTGCGTTATATGAAAAGCCCGCTCAATCAACGTACTTATGTACGCCTCAATCGCGGGCTTTTCATATGCCTTGACCTTGGCTTTTGTCGAGTCTCTAGTGGTTTGACTAGACCCTTATTATTAGGCTAGTGTTGGCGAAGTGAATGTAGGCGTAAAAAATGCTGTGAGGTTTGATTCTCACAGCATTTTGAATTTACGTATAAGTCCGGTTTTAGAGGTCGTAGTATAATTCGAACTCCAGGGGGTGGGGGATGTCGTTTACGCGCCGGGCCTCTTTGCGTTTGGCTTCGATCCAGATTTCGATGAGGCGCTGGGGGAATACTCCGCCGGTCAGCAGGAATTCCTGATCCTTTTCCAGGGCGTCCAGGGCTTCGTCAAGGGACTTGGGCAAGGCCTTGATCTTGGCCTGCTCCTCTGGGGAGAGCTTGTAGAGGTTTACGTCGTAGGGGCCGAAGCCTTCGGCCACGGGGTCGATCTGGTTCTTGATTCCGTCCAGCCCGGCCATCAAAATAGCGGAGAAGGCCAGGTAGGGATTACAGGTGGCATCAGAGGAACGGAATTCAAAGCGCTTCTGATAGGGGCTCTTGGCATAGGCCGGGACCCGGATGACCGCGCTGCGGTTGGCGGTGGCGAAGCACAGGCTGACCGGAGCTTCATAGCCGGGCACCAGGCGCTTGTAAGAATTGGTGCTGGGATTGGTAAAGGCCAAAACGGCTGGAGCGTGCTTCAACAGGCCGCCGATGAAATAAAGGGCGGCCTTGCTTAAGCCGGAATAGCCAGCTTCATCATAAAACAGGGGTTCGTCGTTTTTAAACAGGTGCATGTGGACATGAAGTCCGTTGCCGGCTTCTCCAAACAACGGCTTGGGCATGAAGGTAACCGTTTTGCCTTCTTCAAAGGCCAGGTTCTTTATGAGGTACTTGGCCAGCATGGTCTTGTCAGCCATTTCCCGCATGGGGCCAAACTCGACTTCTATTTCCACCTGGCCCGGACCGCCTACTTCGTGGTGATGATACTTGACCGGAATGTTGTTCTCCTCCAGCAGGATGCACATGCGGGAACGCAGATCATAGAGGATGTCCTGGGGAGAAGCTATATGATAACCGCCTTTCAGCGGAATCTTGTAACCCAGGTTTTGAGTCTCGTTATTGCCGCTGTTCCATATGGCCTGTTCGGCATCGATAGTGAATCCTACCCGATGGGGCTGGCAATCATATGTAATCTCGTCAAACACATGAAACTCGTATTCGGGACCGATTCGCATTTCGTCAGCTATGCCGGTGCTCTTCATATACTCTTCGGCCTTGACCGCAATGCTGCGCGGATCCTGGTCGAAACGGAAGTTCTCCGGCTGGGCGATTACAAAGACGTCTCCAATCATGCTTAAGGTAGGGACTTCGGTGAAGGGGTCATAAACAGCGGAGGTGATGTCGGGGATGAAAACCATGTCGCTCTTTTCAACTGGAGCGAAACCGTAGTTGGAGCCGTCAAAGCCGATTCCGGACTTCAATGTCTCCGGTTTGAAGCGGCCTATCGGGATACCCAGGTGCCGCCACCTGCCCATCAAATCGATCATTTTAAAATCAATCATCTGGATGCCTTGCTCTTTACAGAACGCCATTACTTCTTCGTAGCTCTTGAACACTTATATAAGCCTCCTTTGCCTTATACAACTGCGAGATAATAACGGATAAATTGTAGCAGATACAGTATATTGAGTAAAGTATTATGGTACATGGTATACAGTATGCTTTATACAGGTATGCCGGGGCTGGAATAAAATTCTACAACGGCCCCGGTATATATGATCCGGCCCCTTAATAAGATGTATTGAATTACGGATAAAAACCATCGGGCAAGGGGTGAGGGGAATTAAAAAACGCTGGATTGTTGCAGTTGTGATTGTGCTGGTGGCCGTCGGGGTGGTTTTAGTAGCAGGGCAAAAGATAAAGGATTCCTACTACAAATCCAAACTGGATCCCCTGGCCGAACTACAGGCAGCCATAAATAAGACGACCGCGGTCCAAAGCTATAAATACGAGATGAAATCTGAATTCACGGTAGATGAAAGGAGGGAAGTGATAAGTCAGGTTCAAGGTGAAAAAAATCAAGGGAATACGCATATAAAGGGGGAGATGGTCAACACCAATATAGACATCTACTACATCAACCGTACCATCTATAACTACGATGCTTTTGCCAAGAAGTGGTTGGTTATTGAGAGCGGTAGCAGTAATTCTGAAGAATTGCTGATATCAGAGCTTAATCCCCTATCCAATTTTCGGTTCAAAGAGATTAATCAGGTAGAAAAACAGGATTTTGAAGAAATAGATGGTGCAGATTGTATGGTGGTTACCTGTAATCCTTCCGTAGAGACACAGTTGCTGGAAACCATGTGGAAGGATTTCCAATACCGGATCTGGATCGATTATAAGAGCGATCTGATCATGAAGTCTGCTTTGACGGCGACTAATAAAAAGAACCCGGGAATCGTATTGAATATCGATGTGCAGTTGAGCGCTTTTGACGAAAATATAGAAATAAAAGCGCCCGATGTAAGTGAGGTTAAAAAACCATAAGCAATGGACCTGACGGGGGGCTGTCTAAAAAAGGCAGCCCCAGACCGTCGACAAAAGTGAAAAGCTGCGTTGCACAATAGGCCCGCTCAATCAACGTACTTCGGTACGCCTCAATCGCGGGCCTATTGTGCGCCTTGCTCTTCACTTCCGTCGCTCGCTCTGGCTTTGGCATGCAGACTGCAAGTTCGCGGCACATTTTTCCATACTATAAATGGGTATCATTACACCCTCTTTAACTTATGATATAATTCCTTTTGTAGGGAGGGATAACGTTGAATTTAGTGCAAATGGAAGTGTTGTTTGACCGCGAAGAATTGAAAAACAAGGTGGCCGAATTGGGCAGTAAAATAACCGAGGAATACCGGGGACGTGAAGTTCTGGTAGTGGGTATCTTGAAAGGCGCCTTCATCTTCATGGCCGATCTGATAAGGGAAATCCAGATCCCTTTGGAAATTGATTTTATGGATATATCCAGCTACGGCATCTCTACATCGTCATCCGGCGAAGTTCGCATAATAAAAGACCTGGAAAACTCCATTCAGGACAAGGACGTGCTGATCGTTGAAGATATAGTTGATACCGGGTTGACCCTGAAATATATAACTGAGCTGTTAAAGACCAGAAACCCCCGCAGTGTTAAAATATGCTGCCTGTTGGATAAACCTTCCCGACGCAAGACTGACATCCAGGCCGACTACGTGGGATATACTATTCCAGATCGTTTTGTGGTAGGCTATGGCCTGGACTATGCCGAGCAATACCGCAACTACCCGGCGGTGTGTGTACTGAAGCCTGCAATGGACGACAAGTAGAGGTGTAAGATGCATAAAGAACTGGTTTTGGTCCTGGACTTCGGCGGGCAGTATAATCAGCTCATTGCCCGCCGGGTTCGGGAATTGTCTGTTTACAGTGAAATGGTTCCCTTTGACATCAGCTATGAAGAGGTGCAGGCTTTAAGCCCGCAGGCCTTAATCCTCACCGGAGGGCCGGAAAGCGTACACATCGATGGTTCGCCGCGCTGCGACAAACGCCTTTTTACTATGGGCATACCGGTTTTGGGGATCTGTTACGGCATGCACTTGATGGCCGACGAAATGGACGGGCTGGTAGGATCCGCCCCGGTGCGTGAATACGGAAGGGCCCAGCTGCAAATAAGCAGGGACGATCTGCTGTTTGCCGGATTGGAACGGGACATGCAGGTCTGGATGAGCCACGGGGATGCGGTACAGAGATTGCCGGAAGGCTTTAGCGTTACCGCCTTTACTGGGGACTGTAAAATAGCAGCCATGAGCGACCCGTCGCGCCGGCTCTACGCGGTGCAGTTTCATCCCGAAGTGCGCCACACCATAAAAGGCATGGAAGTGCTCGCTAACTTCCTGTTCAAAGTGGCAGGCCTTAAAGGGGATTGGGACCTTTCCGATTTTATAAGCGAAATGGTTGCCGATATTAAAGATAAAGTAGGCGATAAAAAAGTCCTGTGCGGATTGAGCGGGGGGGTAGACTCTTCCATAGCCGCCACCCTGGTGCACAAGGCAGTGGGCGATCAGCTGGTCTGCGTCTTTGTGGACAACGGACTCCTGCGCAAAGACGAAGCCCGGGATGTGATGAATACTTTCAAAGAGACTATGCACCTCAATATCATTCTGGCCGATGCCCGGGAGCGCTTTCTTTCCAAACTGGCCGGGGTCAAAGACCCGGAACAGAAGCGCAAGATCATCGGTGAGGAGTTCATACGGGTATTTGAAGAAGAAAAGAACAAGCTGGGCGAAATCGACTACCTGGTGCAGGGCACCATCTACCCCGATATCATCGAGAGCGGCACGAGAACCGCGCACACCATAAAGAGCCACCACAACGTGGGCGGCCTGCCTGAAGACATGGACTTTGACCTCATCGAGCCGCTGCGCCTCTTATTTAAAGACGAAGTGCGGATCATCGGCGAGAAAATGGGTATACCCCACGAACTGGTCTGGCGCCAGCCCTTCCCCGGACCCGGCCTGGCAGTCAGAGTGCTGGAAGCGGTTGATGAAGAGAAACTGGCCATTCTGCGGGAGGCCGATGCCATCGTGCGTGAAGAAATCGCCAAGGCTGGCCTGGAACGGGAAATCTGGCAGGCTTTCGCCGTACTGCCCCCCATCCGCAGCGTGGGCGTCATGGGCGATGCCCGCACCTATGCCCATCCTATCATCATTCGGGCGGTGGTCAGCGAAGACGCCATGACCGCCGAATGGGCGCGCCTGCCCTATGAACTCCTGGACATCATGTCCCGCCGCATTGTTAACGAAGTACGCGGCGTCAACCGGGTATTGTATGATGTAACTTCCAAGCCGCCAGGCACCATTGAGTGGGAGTAGCTGGCGGGACAATGACAGTATAATTAATGAAACAAATGGGCAGCCGGAAGGCTGCCTTTACAGCTTTCTAGATAAAAATAAATGTCTTACCAATAGTGCCATTGATAGCGATATAGTGTTTTATAAAGTTATCGGCGATGAGTGGCAGTATACTGGATGCTTCATGGCAGGCGGGATTATCCCGACTTGCTAAAATTAGGATTATTTTAAATCATCTTTAGTCCCCGGCGTGGGATAAAAAAGGGAATTTAGAGTTTTCGGAGGGCGTGTCGCAAAACGTTAATTTAAAAACGTTGGGTGACGCGCCCTTTTTAAACAAAGTAAAGAGTAAATAAGTTCTAAACATTAAAGCAACCAGTCAGTTCTTTCGATATGGTAACAAATGTATATATTGGGTTAAAAAACTATAGAAGGAGTAACAGCCTGTGAATATAAACACGTTTATTCTCGGTTATGCGTATAAACAAAAACAATACAAATTTGAGGATTTAATTAATCCTTCTATTTCCCATCCTAAGTCCAATACGTCCGGGTTTTCAACCTGGTCGTTGTTGGAAAATAACAATTATGTCAACAAAGCCATTACTCTAGAATTGGCCACTGTTGGTGTGGAAGACTATCAAATAAATGAGGACCAATTAAGAGAACAGGCTATTCTTCGTGCGGCGTCTGTTCTGCAACTCCGCAAAAACGAGGACGGAACCGTTGAGGTAGACCCAAGCACAAGCGATCCTGCGGCAGCACGCGCCAAGTACCGGGAAACCGGCGGGCAAAAGCAGATTTCATGGCAATGGGTCGGCACCAATCTGTCTTGGCATAGTATGCCGGGAAGCGACATGCTGGATACCGTTGCTCTCAACATCGACTATTATGCATCCGAATATGCACAATATAAAAATCGTATTGAACAACAATTTACTGGAGAAGAGCGTACAGCAGAGCTGGCCAGGCTGGAGGCATTGTTTAATTCTCATGTTGAGGAAGCTGCAACCAATTTTGCTCAAACGGTGGGAGGCTTTTTGGAGACAAATGGAGTAATCGGAGAGCAGGAAGCCATTCATAACAGTTTTTGGGACATCTATGAACAGCGCAAGACAACTTATCTTAATTTTATTGATGAAAATCCTGACTATGCCCATATCAAAGGAACAGCGGATGAATGGCTTCTGACTGCGGGTAGCTTTATGGGAGAACAACTTCGCTACGCTTTTATTTCCCAGCAACCAGATATGAATCTAACCAGTAAATACGGTTACAGCATAGATGATTTAACTGCCTCCGGCACCCTGGTTAAAGAAATGGCAGGTGTTCAAAACCGTTCGCAATCATTAGATCGTTCCGAAGAAGAACTAGGGGTTCAACTGGGAATGGCTGCCATGAAATACGAATTGCTTTCCGGGCATTTCAATATAAGCAGTAGCGTAAAGAAAAAGCTAGATCAATCATTCAATAATTTTATCTCGAATGAAATTGACAGAATCAGTGCGCACATAGAGCAGCAGCGGCGCGATCCTTTTGTCCGCAATAAAGAAGCCTATTTATTAGATTATGATAAACTGCATGTTTTGAGAATTATAAATAGTATGGTGGAGAATCTAAAATCTTCGGATGATATAAATACTGCCTTTAAATCTGACATGGATACCTTTATTTCCTTGTACAAGAATAAGGCTCAGAATATCCAGCATGGTAGTTTAAGCCGCTATAACGTCCTTTACAGTTCGTGGGTAAATAAAAATTACGTTAGTGATTGGAATCGCTTTGTTCTGCAACTCTCCGCTTTTAACAATGAAGAAATCAGCCAATATCTGTTTAATGATAATATTAAGTTGGTAGAAATAACCGTTTAGTCTGTACTTTCATCCCAAGCTTTAGATGCTTCTTTTTTTAACACTTCATTAACAAAAATGGTTTCGCCAGAAAGAGCAAAAGAGATGTTAAGTCAAGTAGCAGACGGATTACTTCTCAGCTTAATCATATCAGGTGACTAATGGTTGATTTCTAGCGCGAAGTTTGAGTATATAATGAATATGATTACATACATACGAGGAGCAGGATGAGCATTGAATGAGGAATTCAGTCTGGTGTCGCAAAAACTTCTGGCGCCTTTTATCCACGAAAAAATAATGCTGCGCCCTCGTATAATTCAACATATTACCAAAGGGGAACCCGGTATTGTCAACATTATTGCGCCAGCCGGCTTTGGTAAAACTATTTTACTGGCTCAGTTGGCCGAGGCTTTTAATCAGCCGGCGGTTTGGTACCAGTTGGATGAATATGACAACGATCCCGCCGTATTTTGGCGCTATTTAGTGGCTGGATGTAAAAAACTTTATCCCACATTCGGCAAAGAAATACTCTTTTTTATTGATCATAATCAAGCCGGCTTGAACCGGGGGCGAACGGTCTTATCCATGCTCATAAGAGAATTTGATAAGTATCCAGAAGGGGTAACGCTCGCTTTTGATGATTGCCATGTCCTGTCGCAGCCGGAAGTTAAATCCTTTATTGAAGATTTTTTGCGCCATTTGCCCCCCCGGGTAAAGGTTCTGCTGGCTGGTAGAACGGATGTTTTTCAACTAAACCGCCTGCTGGCTGAGGGAAGAATACAAAAGATCGATGCTGAAGATTTATATTTTACCCATGAAGACATTGCCGGCTATTATGCTAAAAACAGTATTGCACTGACTAAGCAAGAGCTGGATAAAATCGAGAAAACCACGGAGGGCTGGCCGCTAGCGGTCAGCTTTGCATTGAATTCCCCTTCATGGGGGAAAAGTGGTGTTGCCAAGTTAAATAAAGAAAGCCTTTTCGACTACATGGCATCCGAAATACTGGCAGGAGAAGAAGCGGGTACCCGCAGGTTTTTGACGGCAATTTCAGTGTTGGAAGAAATAACTCCCGAGTATTGCGACCTGCTTCTTGAAAGGAGCGATTCCCGCAAACATTTGGCTTTGCTGCAAAGAAAGTATTTCTTTCTAATCCCTTTGGTTGGGAAAGACGATGTATACCGTTATCACCAGTTATTTCGGGATTTTCTACTGGAACGGCTGGGAGACGAGCGGCCGGAGCTATTGGAAAAAGCTGTGGCAACTGCATTAAATAAAGGTGAGCCTGAACGGGCGGTGGAGTATTTTCTTGCCGGCGGGATTCCGGAAAAAGCTCGAAAAACAATCACTGCAGCGGGGCAAAAACTGATCGGAAGGGGCAACTGGCAGACGGTGGAGCGGTGGTTAAGCAATTTCCCCGTAGAGGAGATGGCCCAAGATCCCTGGCTGGCATTATATAAGGCTCAGATTGACGTGAACCGGGGGAGAATTTATTCCGGCGAAAATTGGGTTAACCATGCGTTACAAGCCTTTTCGGATATTGCCGAAAGTGCAGGTTTGGCCGAAAGCCGCCTGCTTAAGGCTAAAATTCTTCGTTATCAGGGGCGGTACCAGGATAGTCTGAGTCTACTGGAATCGGCCATTCCCAATCTACAGCAGGAAGAAACCAAAGAGCGCTTTGACCCCTATCTGGAAAAATCATATACTCTGATGTTATGCGGCCGGTTTGCGGAAGCGGAAGAGGTTTTGAACCAGGCTTTGAAGCTGGCGGAGCAGCGTGGTGATACGGTTCTCATGACTTATTTTTACGAAGGGCTGGGTACCGTCACCTTTGCCTGGGGGTATTACGACCGTTCCATGTACTATTATCGCCGCGGCATGGCCATTTCACCGGATAAGAGTTTGCGCAACTATTATTTCCAGGATAGTATCGGGCCTATTTACCTGGACTGGGGCGAGTTGGACCAGGCCTATGAGTACCTTAAGCAAAGTATAGCCGCCAAGGAAAACTTCGGGTTGACCGAGGCCTTGCCCAGCGCCTATTGTCAGCTGGGCAACGTTCTGCTTGACCGTGGTGATCTGCTGCAAGCTGAACAATATTTCAAAAAAGCGCTGTACATTATGGAAGAACACGGTGGAGACCATTTTGTTCATACGCTGACCGGCCTTTTGCTGTCGATTTGCCTGGGAGCTCAGGGAAGGTTGGTGGAAGGGCAAGATCTAGCCGATAAAGCGCGGAGCCGTGCAGGAACCCAATCGCACTATCTGACCGGGCTTTTCCAAGTGGTGGAGTGTCTTTTTATACTGCAAACCGGCAATTTTGAAGCGGCCTATTGGCGGCTGTATGAAATTTTACCGATGCTGGAGAGGGTTGGAGCGCGAAAACTATTGTGTATCGCCTATTCGGCTTTGGCCCTGAGCGAAGTACTGCGAGGAAATGAAGAGGATACCTCGGAATTTGCAGAGAAAGCGTTAACACTGGCTGCAGAAATGAATTTTTTCCATGACTTTCTGTTGTCTTTCGAGATTTATCAGCCCTTGCTCTACCTGGGTCTCGCAAAGGGCATAGAGGCGACCTTTATACAGAGGATTCTGGTTCGGGTGGGGGAAAGAGCCGTCCCGCTTCTGCGGAAGCTTGCCGGGCATCCCGATTCTTCGGTTCGGGAGCGGGCGATCAATCCTTTGGCTCAAATCGGAGGCCGGGAAGCCTTAGAAGCAATCGAAATACTGGTTAAAGACCGTGAGCCGAGAGTATCTGAACTGGCCCGCCGGTCGCTATCAAAATGGGGGGCATCCCCGATGGCTGCCGGGAGAAGCGCCACCGAGGAAAAAGGATTGCTCCGCCTGGAATTACTGGGGCCGGTGCGCATCTTCTTTGCGGATACGGAAATCACCCACATGAACTGGGTCAGGAGCAAGTCCCGTGACCTCCTCATTTACCTTGCCCACCTGGGCAATCCTGTGGATAAAGACCGGATCATTGAGGCCCTCTGGCCGGAAACCCCCTATCAGCAGGCCAATGCGCTTTTTCATACCATTATGCATAATCTCCGCCATATACTGGAAGAGCAAACCGGCCGCAAGGATTGGATATTATACCGGGGAAGAAGATATCACCTGCTACCGGGCAGTGCAGCAATTGACAAACACGATTTTCAAGAGCTGTTGGCTGCCGCGGGAAATGACGGTGAGCTTAGCGAACGGCTGGCTTCATTACTGGAGGAAGCGGTGGCCCTGTATCGCGGCGATTATCTCGAAGAAATGGAATACCCCTGGGTTATCATGGAACAGGAATACATGAAGCAGCTTTATTACAAGGCAAGAGACCGTTTAAGCGGTTATTATCTAAACCAAGGGAACTATCTGCAGGCCATCATTCATTTGGAGCATCTGGTCAGGGATAATCCGCTCACCGAGGAATATTACCGCCGTCTTATTTCGGCTTACGCCGGGATGGGCGATTTAAAGTCAATCAATTCGCAATATAAAAGGTTGATATCGGTTCTAAAGGATGAACTGGGATTAACCCCGTCTCCAGAGATGCAAGAGCTGTATTCCCGCCTGATTATCAAGCATTGATATTTTCCTGCCTAATCCTGATAAGCTTCTCAGCTTACTCATATCAGGTGTCTGATGGTTGATCTCTGCTGCGAAGTTTGAGTATATAATAAATATATAGTTATATGCCTACGAGGAGCAGGATGAGCATTGAATGAGGAATTCGGTCTGGTGCCGCAAAAACTTCTGGCGCCTTTTATCCACGAAAAAATAATGCTGCGGCCTCGTTTGATCGAGCGCATCAGAGAATCGGAAGCCCATATCATTACGATTGTCGCGCCGGCTGGCTTTGGGAAAACGGTTTTGCTTTCCCAGCTCACCGAGGCATTCAATCAACCGGCGGTCTGGTATCAACTGGACGAATACGACAACGACCCCGCCGTATTTTGGCGTTATTTGATCACCGGATGTAAAAAGCTTCACCCCGCTTTTGGCAATGAGATATTTTCTTTTATCGACACCAGCCAGGCCGGCCTGAACCGGGGTCGAACGGTCTTGTCCATGCTTATAAAAGAACTTGATAAGTATCAAAAGGGACTGACATTAGCCTTTGACGATTTCCATGTCCTGACCCAGCCGGAAGTTAAACTATTTATTGAAGAATTGCTGCGCCATGTGCCGCCCCGGGTGAAGATCCTGCTGGCCGGCAGAACGGATGTTTTTCAGTTAAACCGCCTGCTGGCAGAGGGAAGAATACGAAGGATCGGTACTGAAGATTTATATTTTACCCATGAAGACATTGCGGGCTGTTACGCTAAAAGCGGTATTGCACTGACCGGGGCGGAAGTGGATGCCATCAGAAAAAACACCAATGGCTGGCCGATCGCAGTCGGGCTCTCGCTGAATTCTCCCTCATGGGGAAAAACGGATTTTGCCAAGCTGAATAAGGAAATACTTTTCAATTACATGGCCTCCGAAGTACTGGAAAGAGAGGAAGCGGATACCCGCAGATTTTTGACGTCCATTTCGGTGCTGGAGGAAATCACGCCGGAGTCCTGCGACCTGCTGCTGCAAAGGAAAGATTCCCGAACCCTCCTCGCAACGCTTGGGAGAAGGCACTTCTTAATCCCTTTGGCCGGAAAGAACGATACATACCGCTATCATCAGTTAGTCCGGGATTTTCTGCTGGAGCGCCTGGGTGACGAGCGATTTGAGCTGTTGGAGAAGGCCGGCGAGGCTGCGCTTAAAAACGGGGAGATCGGGCGGGCGGTGGAATGCTTCCTGGCGGCCGGAGTTCGGGAAAAAGCTCAAAAGACAATGATTGAAGCAGGGCGGAAACTGATCGGAAGGGGCAACTGGCAAACGGTGGAGCGCTGGCTGAGCAATTTTCCCGAGGAAGAGATGGCCCAGGATTCCTGGCTGGCATTATATAAGGCTCAGATTGACTTGAACCGGGGGAGGATTTATTCCGGCGAAAATTGGGTTAACCATGCGTTAAAAGCCTTTTCGGATGCTGCCGAAAGTGCAGGTCTGGCCGAAAGCCGCCTGCTTAAGGCTAAAATTCTTCGTTCCCAGGGACAATATCAAGACAGTCTCAGCCTGTTGGAAATGGCCATTCCCGATCTGCAGCAGGAAGAGACCAAAGAGCGTTTCGACCCTTACCTGGAACAATCCCTTACCCTGTGGTTATCCGGCCGGTTTGCGGAAGCGGAGGAGGTTTTGACCCGGGCTTTGAAGCTGGCCGAGCAGCGCGGCGATATCGTCCTCATGACCTATTTTTATGAAGGGCTGGGCACGGTTACTTTTGGCCGGGGATATTACGACCGCTCCATGTATTATTACCGCCGCGGCCTATCCATTTCACCGGATAAGAGTCTGCGCAACTATTATTTCCAGGATAGTATCGGGCCTATTTACCTGGACTGGGGGGAGCTGGATCAGGCTTATGAATACCTCAGACAGAGTATAGCCGCCAAAGAGAACTTTGGATTGACCGAGGCCTTGCCCAGCGCCTATTTTCAATTCGGCAATGTTTTGCTGGTTCGGCGCGAGTTCCCGCAAGCAGAGAAATACTTAAGAAAAGCGCTACGTATTATAGAAGAATATGGTGGTGACCATGTAATCTATACCCTGGCCAATCTTCTGCTGTCTATCTGCCTGGGGGCGCAGGGACGGTCAGTCGAAGCGCAAGATTTGTTCGATAAGGCGAGGAGACAGAGCGGAACCCAATCTGACTATCTCAAAGGACTATACCAGGTGGTGGAATGTCTTTATATGTTACAAGCCGGCAATATGGAGACAGCCTATTTGCGGTTGCATGAGATATTGCCGGAGATCGAGAAAGTCGGAGCCAGAAAACCATTGTGCATCACCTATTCCGCTTTGGCTCTGGTGGGGATACTCAGGAGAGATGAAAAAGATATTGCAGAATTCACTGCTAAAGCCATAACCCTTGCTTCTGAAATGAATTATGTTCATGATTTTTTGCTGTTTTTTGAGATCTACCAGCCCTTGCTCCACCTGGGTCTCGCAAAGGGCATAGAGGTGACCTTTATACAGAGGATTCTGGTTCGGGTGGGGGAGAGGGCTGTCCCGCTTCTGCGGAAGCTTGCCGGGCATCCCGATTCTTCGGTTCGGGGGCGGGCGATCAATCCTTTGGCTCAAATCGGAGGCCGGGAAGCCTTAGAAGCAATCGAAATACTGGTTAAAGACCGTGAGCCGAGAGTATCTGAACTGGCCCGCCGGTCGCTATCAAAATGGGGGGCATCCCCGATGGCTGCCGGGAGAAGCGCCACCGAGGAAAAAGGATTGCTCCGCCTGGAATTACTGGGGCCGGTGCGCATCTTCTTTGCGGATACGGAAATCACCCACATGAACTGGGTCAGGAGCAAGTCCCGTGACCTCCTCATTTACCTTGCCCACCTGGGCAATCCTGTGGATAAAGACCGGATCATTGAGGCCCTCTGGCCGGAAACCCCCTATCAGCAGGCCAATGCGCTTTTTCATACCATTATGCATAATCTCCGCCATATACTGGAAGAGCAAACCGGCCGCAAGGATTGGATATTATACCGGGGAAGAAGATATCACCTGCTACCGGGCAGTGCAGCAATTGACAAACACGATTTTCAAGAGCTGTTGGCTGCCGCGGGAAATGACGGTGAGCTTAGCGAACGGCTGGCTTCATTACTGGAGGAAGCGGTGGCCCTGTATCGCGGCGATTATCTCGAAGAAATGGAATACCCCTGGGTTATCATGGAACAGGAATACATGAAGCAGCTTTATTACAAGGCAAGAGACCGTTTAAGCGGTTATTATCTAAACCAAGGGAACTATCTGCAGGCCATCATTCATTTGGAGCATCTGGTCAGGGATAATCCGCTCACCGAGGAATATTACCGCCGTCTTATTTCGGCTTACGCCGGGATGGGCGATTTAAAGTCAATCAATTCGCAATATAAAAGGTTGATATCGGTTCTAAAGGATGAACTGGGATTAACCCCGTCTCCAGAGATGCAAGAGCTGTATTCCCGCCTGATTATCAAGCATTGATATTTTCCTGCCTAATCCTGATAAAACCAGAATAAACGCTGACTGCCCTGGCTTAAAAAAGCCGGGGCTTTTGCTTTTGAGCAATGTAAGTGTTTTGTCAGTGAATTGTGAGTGAGGCTTGCTACCATAAAGCAATGGCAAATAGGACGGGGATGCCGGGAACCTGAGCATAAACACGGCAAAACCCGCCGGGCCGGAAACGTCATTTCATGAATAGAGCTTTAAAATGGTAAGGAGGAATCACTGTGAAAAAAAGCGGCGATCCGAGGCGCATGCTTGCCCTTGCGCTGGTCCTGATGATGGTGCTGGCATTATTCCCGGCTCTGGAAGCATCGGCGGCGCCTCCAGGCTACAACGTAAACGACTTCGACAGGCTGCAGGCCTTCCTCAATCTGCCCTCCGCCGTGGCAGGCCAGACGAACGGCCAGGCGCTGAACCCCGCCTACGACCCGGACGACCCCGCCACCTGGACCGACGTGACCTGG
>Ga0228535_1001081_pt1 | contig 51112 bp, 38 predicted proteins | sample SJ1metagenome_FD_168457 | JGI IMG/M metagenome (GOLD analysis project Ga0228535, IMG submission 168457) | Enriched culture of PCE-dechlorinating microbial communities from Ithaca, New York, USA - SJ1 | ecosystem: Engineered > Modeled > Simulated communities (microbial... > Unclassified | place... | reverse complement strand
TGGTATTCCACGTGCGAAATGCTGATGGTGATGCCGCGCTCTTTCTCTTCGGGAGCGTTGTCGATCTTCTCAAATGCCATGAAATCCGCAAATCCCAGCAGACTGCTATACTTGGTGATCGCTGCTGTCAGCGTCGTCTTTCCATGGTCTATGTGCCCCATCGTCCCTACGTTGAAATGTGGCTTCGTTCGATCATATACCTCTTTTGCCATTTTCTTTCTCCTATCAAATGATAATTACTTTTTTTCTTCTCCGGCAATCAGAGCCCTCAATGGGATTTGAACCCATGACCCCGTTCTTACCAAGAACGTGCTCTACCGACTGAGCTATGAGGGCTTGCCGTGCTTCGCCGAAATTCGGCTTTGGTCATTTGACCTGTGGGCGGTGAAGGATTCGAACCTCCGAAGGCTTCTGCCAGCTGATTTACAGTCAGCCCCCTTTGGCCACTTGGGTAACCGCCCATATCGATTGGGTTGCCTGAACACAAGTGAGCAGTTCTTGCAGCGGATCTGCATCACTTGTGAGCGGTCAACTGAGCCGACGACGGGAATCGAACCCGTAACCTACCACTTACAAGGCGGTTGCTCTGCCGCTTGAGCTACGTCGGCAATCGAAAATCATTAAATCCAATCTAACTTTTTATTAAGGTACAGCCATGAGATTATACCAAAACCCAAAATAGCAGGCAAGGACTGGATTGTACCACAAGCTTAAAAACTTTGGAATTTTAAAAGGAAATTACCCTGCTATTGAGAATCCTACTTGATTTCTGCTCCATCCGGACCGATCACAACGAAATCGGGATAGCTTTTTTTGAAATATTCAGCCAGCCGCGAAGCGGAAAAATAGGCGTTTTCCTCATCGCGGCATGCCCATGCCTGGCTGCCGCTTTGCTGGCTGGCGCTGACCACCAGCGGTCCTTGCACCGCCGAGAAACTATGACTCTTTTGCTCCCCTGTGAGATCGAATTCCTCCAGCCGGTACCAGCCGTCACCGGGGATGGTGACGGTGCTGCCATCAGCAGGGTTCTCGGCAGCCGAATTGCATGCCAGCAACAAATCTTCCTTTTCATAGTATTCCCGATAGACCTTCCATGAAGAAATTCCGTTAGTGACCACCAGAAACACTGCCAGGGCGACGATGGTGATTTTTAATGGCTTTGCTCTGGGTCGGGTTTCAACTTCTTGTTTTTCGGGCAGCAAATTGAGCGCGGCTGAAAATAAAGGAACCATGACCGGCAAAGGGTAATGGAAGGGTTTTACAGCCACAAAGAATATCAGATAGATGGAATAGGGGATGATCCATGCCATCAATAGCGTGTTCATCAGGCGGTGTTTTCCCTGCAATATTCCATACAGAATGGAAACGATTAACAAGATCAAGATGAGCCCATGCGCATACCATTCTCGAAAGTACGGCAGCCAGGCGGTGAGACCGGTTTGATAGATGTCTTCGTCGGTCCATCCTTCGCGCACGAAATAATTTTGCTGGGCTTGGATCTTGAGGATCTGGCTTCGGGTTTGGGGAATCAGCAGTAAGGGATTTGTGATGAGGAAAACGAGAAGAAAGACGAGGAGAAAGATGGCTCCCTTTTTTACGATCTGGCGCATGTTCAAAGAAGCCTGTTTTTTTGCCATCCACAGGTAGACCAGTACAGCCAAAAAGAAGAAAGCCCCGATCACTTTGATGCCCGCCGCAAGACCGCAGGCGATGGCGGCGTAGGTGAACGATTTGCCGAGCTGGAATTGGTCTTTATTAAGGAAAAACAAGGATCCAACGATTCCAAGCAAGGCAAGCGCATCAGGATGCCAGAACCAGAGGTTATGCCGTGTGACCGCAGGTATGGTAATGAGGATAAAAAAGAGGAGAACGCTTTTCGCCCCATCTCGAAAGCCGGTTTGCAGATAGACCAGCAGGAAAATGACCAGGAGCATGGGGAGCACGCTGACAAACTGGCGCAGCAAGAGGAGATTGAGCTGTACCTGCTCAGCAAAAGCTGTACCACTCATCAACCGCACCGGCAGGATGGATGCTGCAGAAATTACGTAGAATGGATAACCGTAAAAATAATGCTGGTAAGAAACAAAATTCTTTACTGTTTCGAAAAGATTGTTCCCTCCGCTGAGCATGTGGGTCAGATAGGGGTACTGGATGCTCTCATCTGCTGATAGTAGCGAGAGCATGTGGGCGTCTTTGACCCCTTTGGTGTTGACAACTGCGCTGGCAATAAATGACAAAACGCATAAGATTAGAATGATGATGTTTTTTCTCATCTTGTGAACCCTTTCATGCTACTATACAATATAACTCCTATTGTGAATGATATAATTTTTTATGACCATTTTGTTGGGAATTACTGGAGGAATAATGGAAATTAGAACAACTCCCCTGAAGCGCTGTACGCTGTTGGAAGTGAACGGACGGATCGATAGTTCTACAGCTCCTCAATTGGCAAACGTGTTCAATGAGATCACGGAAGGGGGAGAATTCCATATTGTTTTTGACATGAGCAATGTGGAATTCATCTCCAGTGCCGGTCTCTGGGTGATGGTCACCGCTCAAAAGAAATGCAAGCGTTTCAATCGCGGTGAAGTGTATCTGGCAGGTGTGCCGAAAAGAGTGTATGAGGCGCTGGATCTGGCTGGATTCATCCCCTATTACAAGGTCTTCGATTCAGCCGCTGAAGCTGTAGGGAGCTTCTAGTCTTTGATATGCCGTTAGAAATATTTCCGGCAAATTTCAAAAACCTTGAGAAGATCCGGAACTTTTATGCCCGGGCTGCGCGCGCGGCAGGGCTGGATGAAGATGCGGTGTATGATGTGCAGATGGCGGTGGATGAAGCGGCTGCCAACATCATCGACCACGCCTATGGCGGTGAAGATCAGGGCGTAATCGAATGTTCCTATGAAATCACCACAAACGGAATTCGCATCATTCTTCACGATCACGGGAAAGCTTTCGATCCTGATCTGATTGCCCCGCCGGATATTTCCTCTGATCCCTGTTCGCGAAAACCGCGCGGGTTGGGGCTGTATTTTATGCAAAAACTGATGGATCACGTCAGTTTTACATTCAACGGTGATGGTGGAAACATCCTCACCATGGAAAAAAACAAGGAGCACTGCTGTTGAATGTACCTCCCCAGTCTGGAGAATCTTGGGAGTGGCAAGATATCCTGGATTTTAGTGGGAAACTGCTGGATGAAGAAAATATTCAATCGCAAGTTAAATTAATCAAACAACACCTTTCCACCCGCTTACAGGCAAAGGTCTCCATCTGGCTGGATAATTCTTTTCTCCCTCTTCCCGATGAAACTGGCACGACCATTTTCAAGACGGATGGGTGTTCCCCTTTAATGAAAAGGGCTCTTGCCAGCCGCCAAATCGTAAAAAAGCAGGACGGTGCGGCTCTGTCCATTGCCTTGCCGTTATATTTCCAGGAGCGCGTGATAGGCGCCCTGGAAATAAGTGATCTTGCGTCCGCTAAGATCAGCGGACAAAAAGCAAAGCTATCGGCATTTGCCCGGCAGGTCTCCAGCGGATTGTTCCATACCCACCAAATGCGCATCAAGGAATGGCGTAGCAAGCAATTGGAACTGGTGCGTTCTGTTTCAACGAAAATCATCCAACAGCATGATGTTCATAAAATATTCCGCTTCGTTACCGATTTGGTAGCAGAAACATTTCATTATTATTTTGTAGCCATCTATATGCTGGATGAAAGAAGAGAGAAGTTGACCTTTCAAGCCAGCTCCGGAAAAGAGATCACTCGCGATCCTGATTTCCAAGATATCTTTGCCAATGGCATTCCACTGGGAAAAGGATTGATCGGATGTTGTGCTGCAAAAAAGAAAGAAGTGCTCAGCAATGACGTGCAGGACGATGAACGTTTCCACTTTGTAACCGGATTGCCTGACACCAGGGCAGAAGTTTGTTTTCCATTGCTTGCGGAGAAACAGGTCATTGGTGTCTTGGATGTGCAGAGCAATTTCCTCAACGGGTTTCACCAGAACGATTTGCTGGTGTTGCAGGTCCTGGCTGATGCGATTGCTGGAGCGCTCCATAATGCACGCTTGCTGCAAAATGTGCGCATGCAGAATGAGCGAATCCAGATTGTCTCAGAGATCACCCGCGCCCTTTCGTCCATTCTTGATCTTGAAAAGTTATTGGATGAGATCGTAACGATCATCAGTCACAAGTTCAATTATCCGTATGTCCATATCTTCACGATCGACCGGGTTATGAACCGTGTGGTATTCCGGACAGGAACCGGAAAAAACACTGAGGTGTTAAAAGCCAACGGATTATGGTTCGACCTGGAAAGTGAAAAAGGTATCGTTGCCTACGCGGCTCGCAAGAAAAAACCCTATCTTTCAGCCGATGTGTTGGACGATGACCTTTACTTGCCAACCGATCTACCACCCCACGATCCGCGTTCAGAGCTTGCCATTCCCATTATCTATTCTGGCGAGGTTCTCGGTGTGTTGGATATACAAAGTCCGCAGAGCGATGCCTTTTCAGAAAAAGACATCGATTTGTTTCACACCTTGTCAGCCGGCATTGCCATCGCGTTGCAAAACGCTCTCATTTATCGCTCTGAACGTTGGCGCAGAAAGGTTGCGGAAAGCTTTCATGAGATCGCCAACATCTTTTCGCGCGATTATTCGCTCGAGGAGATCTATAAGTCGGTTCTGAAAATCGCCAGCCAGAATCTTCCTTGCACCGCCGGGGTGATCTGGCAGCTTACCGATGCCACGGAATTGACGATTGCAGATTCGATTGGCGTTGAAAAAGAAGATCTGAGTGTCTCCATCCTGGAAGAAGATCTGGAGTTCATACGATACGCTATCGAACAGGGTGAACCGCTTATCCGCTATGGCTATGATGAGACTGAACCGCTGGGAAGATTCTTGAAATTGAAAAAGAATTATTCTGCGATCGTTGCTCCCATCATTAATGCCAATCAAAAACTGGGTGCCATTGAAATCGTTTATGAAAACCCGAATCGGTACGGAGAAGAGGCGCGTGCGGTATTAAAAGCTTTTGCCGGTTACACCGCTGTGGCGATCCAAAATCTCGGGCTGTTCTCCGCTTCTCAAGAGCAGGCGTTAATGGCAACCACTTTATTGCTGGTCAGTGAAGCCACCGACCAGGTTGAAACCAGTGAAGCGCTGTTTGCGACGATTGCACGTCTCATCCAATTTGTGGTGGGAGTGCAGAAAACACTGATGTACAAGCGCGATTACAGCGGGCAATTCATGCTGGCAGCCAGCATTGGGATCAGTGAGGGAAAAGAAACGCTATATCGAGAATACCCTACCACATTTGACGGCATTCTTACCTTCTCGCGAATGTTGGGCGAGCAAGTCATGGAATACCAATCAGTTTCCATTTCTGCGGATGAAACAGGGGAATGGCTGGTTATTCCGATGAGAATACAGGATAAGGTGCTGGGCGCTCTCTTTGTCCAGATAGACGAAGGATCGGCTGACCATGATTTTCTGGGTGGGTCGGGTGCAAAACAGCGCGAGGTGCTTTCGGCGGTGGCGCGTCAATCAGCCATTGCTTTGGAAAACCTCAACCTGAAACGTGCCGAACAAACCGAAGCGTACGTAACGGCGGTTTTGTTGCAAGTAGCAGAAGCGGTGGTTAGCTCAGCGAACATCCATGAGACACTTGAAAATATCGTGAACATCCTGCCTCTCCTGGTGGGTGCGGATTGTGTGATGTTCTTGATATGGGACAAGAACAGAAACATCTTTCAACTGGCTGATTCTTTCTGTGGAAAATGGGAAGAAGAAATACAGAATTTTGATGAATATGTTTCGCCGCATGATTATGAACCTTTGGAATTGCTGATCCAGCAAAAGACCCCTGTTTACCTTGCTATCGATGACCTCAATCCACGTTTGTGGTTCGAGCAGAAACGCTATAAAACCCTGGCGGATCGCGATGCAGTTCTTGAGGCGAAACAAGATGTGCAGTTCCTGTTTCCATTGCAAGATCGCGAAGACTTCTACGGAGCAATGTTGGTGAATGATTCATGCGAGCAGTTTGAATATCGAGAAAAACGGGTTGATATTTTGAATGGGGTAGCCCAACAGCTTGCCCTGGCTTTTCAGAACGAGCATCTACGAGAAGAGATGGTCGGTCGTGAAAGGTTGCAGAAAGAATTTCAACTTGCTCGTGATATTCAAAAAGCTTTTTTGCCGGAAATCGTCCCTCAAATTCCAGGTTGGGAAATCGGAGTGCGTTGGAGACCTGCCCGGCAGGTTGGAGGTGACTTTTATGATTTTATATGGCTTCCTGATGGCAGACTGGGATTTGTGATTGCCGATGTCTCTGATAAAGGCATCCCGGCTGCGCTATACATGACGGTCACAAGAACCCTGATCCATGCAACTGCCAAAGAAGAACTCAACCCAGCCCAGACGCTTTCCAAGGTGAACCGTTTATTGGTGGAGAGCTCCCCCCAGGGTCTGTTTATTACCACTTTTTATGGCATTCTGGATCCCAGGACGGGTATTTTTGAATACACCAATGCCGGGCATAATCAGCCGATCTTGATCAACAAGAAAACCGATAGCGTTACCCTGCTGGAAAAGGGAGGCATGCCTCTGGGCGTTTCCGATGATTTCACGATATTCAATAAAACAGTAGAAATTAACCACAAAGAGACCCTGATTCTCTATACAGATGGTGTCACAGAAGCGCAGTCACCAGACGGAAAGTTGTATGGGATGAACCGTTTTGAAAAATTCATGCTGGAAAGCAGTATAACCAACATGAACGATCTGTTGGATGCGCTGGATAAAAACATCTTGATCTTTCAGAAAGGTTTTCCACCAACCGATGACCTGACGGTCATCGCGCTGCATCGCACAAAGTAAAGGAGCCCTATTCGATCAGTGGCTGCCCGAGTATTTCAAGCAGCTTATTGACCTTATCGCGCCCATATTTCCTCTCCATGGTGAGTTCTCCATCGCCCGATTCGAGGTGCATTTCTTCAGGAGCCATCAACAAGGATGAAAACATCGTAATGGCATCCACTTTGAGATATGCTTCGAACTGCACCGTTTCCTTTGTTTTTTCCAACGTAACCGTTATAGGAGAGGTCATCAACCCGATCCCCTTTTCGCAGGTGATTGTGTTGCCATCCACTTCAACCGTGAACCTCTGATCTTCTGCCCATTTCTTAACGATGGGCAGGAGATCTTCCTTGAATTGGAAAGATCGAATAGTACGGCTTTTTTTTGGCATGTTTACCTCAAAACTCTAAAATTCTTTTATGATTGATAAGGGTGTGCACATATCTAAAGTATAATCAAAATGATTCTGGAGGTGTTATGGAAATTGTCTGGTATGGACATTCTTGTTTTCGCATCACGGAACGGGGTAAGGCGTCGGTGGTCTGTGATCCGTTCGATAGTGAGGTGGTTGGGTATAGCTCTCTCCATCTGAAAGCCGAAATTGTCACGGTCAGCCATGATTCCCCGGGGCACAATTATACGAAATGCGTGAAAGGGAATCCGTACCTGATCACAGCACCTGGGGAATATGAAGTCGGCGGTGTTTTTATCACCGGTCTGAACACCATTCGCAAAGTGAAGAAAAATGGCGATGCAGATTCCAACACTGCGCTTGCCGCAGACAATACCCTGTACTTGATCGATTATAACGGCATCTCCATTGCTCACCTGGGAGATATGTCTCAAGTTCCGTCGCAAGCTGAAGTAGAATCCCTGGGACCGGTCAATATCGCGCTGGTGCCGGTTGGGGATGGAAATAGTTTGAATGCCAGTAAGGCTGCAGAGGTGATCAGTTTGTTGGAGCCAAATATTGTCATCCCCATGCATTATGCGACAGCCGACTCGAAAGTGAAAATTGATCCCATTGCAAAGTTCTTGAAAGAAATGGGATTGACCGAAATTGAAACCCAGGAGAGTTATAAAATAAGCCGCATCGCTGACCTGCTGGAAGATACCCAGGTTGTGATATTGGATTACGCGATGAAATCATAATGGAAACCGAACCAGGAAAGATCATTCTCACGTGGGATGTGACCCCTCAGTACGAACAGAAATATTTCGAATTTCTTGTACGGGAGTTCTTGCCGGGCATGCAAAAACTTCGGTTTCAATTGACGGATGCCTGGGTGACCGTCTATGGAAATCGTCCGCAAATACTTGTGGGTGCTGTCATGACCTCTGTGGAAGAGATACGTACCGTATTGGATAGTGCCGAATGGTTTACCCTTACCGGAAAATTAAAAGAGTATGTGATCAACTTTAAACAAAAAATAACGGTTGCCAACGGCGGCTTTCAATTTTAGAAATTTTCCTTGTGGATGAGCAAACCCTTTCCAGCAGCTTAATAGCGTGGTATCAGAAAAACAAACGGGATCTGCCGTGGCGCAAAACAAAAGACGCTTATTCTGTTTGGGTGTCTGAGATCATGTTGCAGCAGACGCGTGTCGAAACGGTGATCCCCTATTATCAAAACTGGATGCAGAAATTCCCAACACTACAGACTCTGGCACAGGCGTCTGAAGAGGATGCGCTACTGCAGTGGGAAGGTTTGGGATATTATTCGCGCGTACGCAATCTGCACCACACGGCGCAGGTTCTGGTGCAGCAAAACTCAGGCTCTGTTCCGGAATCGATCGATGAACTTAAAAAATTGCCCGGCATCGGCGACTATACCGCCAGCGCAATCGCTTCGATCAGCTTCCATGCTAAGGTTGTGGCTTTGGATGCAAATGGAAAACGGGTCTTTGCCCGATTGCTGGATGTGGATGTGCCGGTTTCCAGTGATCAAGCAAAAAAACAAATTTTGCGTTTTGCTGCTGATCAAATAGAGCAGGTTGATGCCGGAGATTTCAACCAGGCTGTTATGGATCTGGGTTCCCTGGTCTGCCTCCCCCGGCGTCCCCGCTGCCGCATTTGCCCGATCCGTAACTTTTGCATTGCTTATCAACGAAATACCCAAACTATCCGTCCGGTTCTGGAAAAGAAAAAAGCGATCCCGCTTTATCACGTTGTGGCTGCAGTGATCACCGATGGCGATGACCGCTTTTTGTTGGCAAAGAGACCGCAGGGTGGCATGCTGCCCGGGCTTTGGGAATTTCCGGGCGGAAAAGTTGAGCAAGGGGAAGATGACCAATCGGCTTTGCAGCGTGAGATTTGCGAAGAGCTTGACGCTGCAATCTCTGTGGGTGAGCTGGTCGGAAGTTATAAGCATGCCTATACCCACTTTCGGGTTATTGTTCGGGCTTACTATTGCAGCGTGAATGGAAAGCTGCCCCGCGCTGTAGAAGCGCAGGAGCTGGCATGGGTGAAATGCGAAGATATAGCAGGCTTTGCTATGGGCAGGGTTGACCGCTGGATATCGCATGACATTTGCAGAGGCGTTTCACGCGAGATTTGATTATCTTATAATGGGTTTATGCATACCTTGGAAGATCGTGAAGCCGCATTCTCGGAGGCTCGCGCTCAGATGGTGGAGGCTCAGATTCATCAGCGTGGAATCACCGATCCAGCCGTGCTGGTTGCTTTTCGTGAGGTGCCGCGCCATCGCTTTGTGCCTGAAGAAGAATGGGAGGAAGCCTATGCTGATCACCCCATTTCCATTGGTTTTGGACAAACCATCTCGCAGCCCTATATTGTGGCGTTAATGACGGAAGCTGCACGGGTGAAAAAGGGAGACCATGTTCTTGAAATTGGAACGGGTTCCGGTTATCAGGCGGCAATCTTATCCAGATTGGGCAAAACAGTCGATACGGTTGAACGCATCCCGGCACTGGGCGCACAAGCCCAGAGAACACTGAATGACCTGGGATTTGAAAATGCGAAGGTTCATATTGCAGATGGAACGGCAGGATATGTCGAAGCTTCTCCGTATGATGTCATCTTGGTCGCTGCCGGCGCGCCTTCTGTACCACCTCCCTTGCAGGAGCAGTTAAAAGCAGGTGGGAGGCTGGTCATCCCGGTGGGCAGCTCCTGGCATCAGGAGCTGCAACTGTGGACGAAGACGGGGGACGATTTTGAAATGGAAACGATCCTCCCGGTGGTCTTTGTGCCCCTGTTGGGGCGATGGGGCTGGGCTGAGGATCGTTACCGGAACGATAGAAGCTAGATCTTGCTGATGGTCACCAGAATGGTCGGGCGACGTTGCGTTTCGCGGTAGATGAAACCGCTCAAAATCTTGGTGATCTCTCTGTCCAGGCTGGAGGGGTTTCGTTTAATGATATCCAGGATGACTCTGCGTGCCTGCGGGAAAAGTTCATCCGCTTCGCGAGTGGATGTGAACCCGCGGCTGATGATCTCTGGATCGGTGATCAAAGCCCCGTCTTTTTTGTTCAAAATGACATGCACCAAAATCACGCCATCTTTTGAAAGCATTTCGCGATCGTGCATCTCATCTGGACCGATATCCCCCACCCCTGAGCCATCCACGAACACCATGGAGATCGGTTCCATGTCGCCCAGGCGGAGTTTGTTGTTTTTAGCCGTGATGACCTGCCCATCTTCCACTACGATGACATGCCTTTCTGGGATGCCGGTTTGCTGAGCCAGAATGGCACTTTGCTTTAGCTGGCGCAATTCGCCATAGGCGGGGATGAAGTATTTTGGTTTGGTCAGATGCAGCAGCAGCTTGATATCTTCCTGGCTGCCGTGCCCTGAAACATGTACCGGAGCGATCTGCTCATAGATCACATTCGCGCCGCGCCGGAAGAGGTCATTGATCGTAGAAAAGACCGCTTCTTCGTTGCCAGGAATGGTTTTGGAAGAAAGCACCACCGTATCACCTTCTTTGATGTCAAACTGGCGTTGTGTGCCACGGGATAGCCTGCCAAGAATGGAAGTGGGTTCTCCCTGTGATCCGGTGCACATGATGGTCACCTGCCCATCCTGCAGATGAAGCGCTTCTTCAATGCTGATCTTTTGATCGTCCTCGATGGATAAAAAGCCGAGTTTTTGCGCGATCTTGGCGTTCTCGACCATGCTGGTTCCAACAAAGGCGATCTTGCGATTGAATTTTTTCGCAGCGTTCACAACTTGTTGCATACGTGATACGAGAGAAGCAAAACTGGCTACGATAATGCGCCCTTTTGCCTGTGAGAACACTTTATCGAGCGCTTCTCCTACAACCTGCTCCGAGGGTGTCCACCCTGGTCGGGTTGAATTGGTTGAATCAGCGATCAGCGCCAGCACACCTCGTTTGGAAAATTCAACCAGTTTGGCATAATCTGTTGGCCAGTTATCCACTGGGGTATGGTCAAATTTATAATCACCCGATTGGACGATCAAGCCTTCGGGTGTTTCTATGCCCAATCCCACGGAATCTGGAATGGAATGGCATACGTGGAAAAAATCAACTTTGAATTTGCCAATTTTAATCTGGCTGCCAGCCTGAACAGTGTGCAGAGCAACGTTTTGCGTGAGCGATGCTTTTCCGAGTTTCACCTTCACCAGCCCCATGGTCAGCGGAGTGGCATACACGGGAACGTCGTTGAACTCTTCTAAAAAGTAATTGACTGCTCCAATGTGATCTTCGTGCCCGTGGGTAAAGATCAAACCGCGGATCTTGTGGCGGTTGTTGCGCAGATATTGAAAATCTGGGATGATGTAATCTACCCCGAGCATGTCATTATTGGGGAACATCAAACCGCAATCGACGATGATGATATCGTCGTCATATTCGTAGACCATCATATTGCGCCCAACTTCTCCGAGTCCCCCGATGGGGATGATTTTTAAAGATTTTGTTTTCATATTTCCTCATATAAACCTTTTAAGGTTATTGGTTTAATTAAATAAAATGCCCTGGTTCAAATGGCGGCCAGGGCTTTCTTTCTCAATTGTTATTTCAATTTTCGATAATTACCCAGTAATCCATGAATTACCGGATACACATTCTAACACGTTTTTCCATAAATACAGGGCTATTTTAAAGGACGGATTGTTCAGCGTGCAATTTATCACGAATTTGAAAAACCTGACGTCTGAACCGGTCATCTCTTTCGATCATATCGGCGATCTTATCGCAAGCATACATTACCGTAGTGTGATCGCGACCGCCCAAACTGTTGCCGATCTGCGGCAGGGACGCATCAGATTCTTCGCGCATCAGGTACATGGCAACCTGCCTTGGCAGGGCTATTTCTTTGGTGCGGACTTTTCCCAATAGATCATCCTCTGAAATATTGAATGCGCTTGCAACCATGCGGATGATGCGGTCGGGGGCAACCGGGCTCTCATCAGGAAAAAAATCGACCAATGCCGAAGCGGTTAATTCCATGGTCAGCGGTCTTCCGCTGAGTTCGGAGTATGCCAGCACCCTGGTTAGGGCACCTTCCAGTTCGCGTATGTTCCATTGGATCTTCTGTGCGATGTATTCCAGAATTTCGTACGCTACGTTGCGGTTGGCGCTTTCGGCTTTGGCGCGCAGAATCGCGATACGTGTTTCAAGTTCGGGGGGTTGGATGTCGACGGTGAGTCCCCATTCGAAGCGCGAACGTAAGCGTTCTTCCAGAGTCGTCATTGCTTTGGGTGGTCTATCAGATGAGATCACGATCTGCTTGTTCTGCGAATGCAACGTGTTGAAGGTGTGGAAAAATTCTTCCTGGGTGGATTCTTTGCCGGCAATGAATTGAATGTCATCGATCAACAGTACATCCATATATCTGTATTTTTTACGAAAGTCCTCGGTGTTGTGGGCTCGAATGGCGTTGATCAGGTCATTGGTAAATTCTTCCGATGAAACGTACAGCACGTTCTGCTCTTTTTCGCGTATGTGGTTGCCGATCGCTTGCAGCAGGTGGGTTTTCCCCAGCCCAACGCCACCATATAAGAATAGTGGATTGTAGGCTTGTGATGGGTTATTGGCTACAGCCAGACTGGCAGCATGAGCCATACGGTTATTGGGTCCAACCACAAAATTGTCAAAACGATAGCGGGAGTTCAGCAGAAGATTGCCGGTTCTGTGAGATGCCGCGCTTGTGGCTTGGATATTTTGCAGGTTTTCGACGGATGGAAGCGATTCGGTGGTCCCTTGCAGTTGGAAGATCACTTGCTGTGGCGCATTCATGATGCTGCTCAGCAACTTGGTAACCGTTCCTGTCAGACGGTTCTCAAGCCAATCTCGAACATATGCGTTTTGGACGCCAATGGTAAAAATATTGTCCTTCTGGGAGATGAATTTTGCGTCACGCACCCACGTGTCAAATGTGGCTTTCGACATATTCATCTGCAATTGCCCGATCGTGGCTTGCCATGCCTGATATGCTTCCATGTCCGTTAGTACTCCTTTTCTTAAAATTTTTTATGCGAAACTAACCCCTTAAAAAGCCATATTAAGGATGAGTCGTACTGGGAGATGCTTCTGGTTAGAAGCTTTGATTCCTCAATTGGGTAAGAACTATTCTAGCAAAATGCCGGGAGATGTTCAAGTAAAAAAAGTGTCCTTAAGGTTAAAAAAAAAGAAACCTTAAGATTTCGGAATCTTAAAAAATGTTTTGAAGATTTCAGGGAGTCGATACATCTGTAGAACGTGCGTTCTCCGCCACTAGTGCTTGAGATGAGGAATGTACCCCAACCTGTAAGGAAAGTGTACCCAAGAGAACGCAGGCGATACGGTGGCAAATTTCTTAACCTTAAAAAACCGCGAGCAGGAAATGCGGCGAATGTATGGCATATTTCTGAAAAAATCAGGGGAAATTTGATCATTGATTCGCCAAAATTTGATCCAGGGACTTCTCGACAAGCTCAACGGCGTAGTTCGTTCCACGGTCCCAAGGGTAAACCTGGCTCATGGTGATCAAAAACACGTTCTTCAGAGGGGTCTTGATATCCAACAGCTTCTTGGAATGGTTCAAGAATGGAATGGGTTGTGCATATGGCTGTTTGAAGAACCAGCTTTCTTTGATCCACTCCTTTGAAAAATCCTGGTTGATCTTCTGCAAGCTGGGCGTGAACCGTTCAATCAGTTCATCTTTGCTGAGCGTAAAATACTCATGTTCCGCTGGCAGGTAATCTCCGCAGTACACCAGGTGATCTCCGCCGAAATATTCGGGTGAGAGAAAGTTGGTGTGCTCTACCAATGATAAAAAGGGAAACTCTTTTGATTTCGGAAGGTTGTACCAGTAGTATTTTTCCTTTGAAAGCGGGTTGGCTAAGGATAGAAGCAAGACGATAGCCCCAATGCTCTTTGATTGAAAGACCTTTTGCCTGTACTCTGCGGGCAGTTCAGGCGCCAGGGCGGCGAAAGAGGCGGGGGAGGTGGTGATAATGACCTTATCATACACATGGGTATGCCCATTTACCTGAACGCCCACCCTATCGTTCTCAGATTGCGTGATCTTTTCAACCGAGCTATTGAATTGGATGGAAACCTGCTCTTGAAGAAGTTTTTGCACGAACTCATCGAAGAATGCCTGAAAGCCGCCCACATAGGTGCCCAATTTGCTGGAGCGCGCTTTGAAGCGCGCCCAGAACCAAGACATGGGTACCTGCTGGTAGTATTCGCCGAATTTTCCGCGCAGCATGGGTTCGAAATTGATGCTGTAGATTTTTTTGCCGTAGTACTTTAAAAGCCAGGTGTGGGCAGTGGTGCTCTCCAACCCCTGCCATCCTGCCAGGTAACGGATATATGCCGTTACAAGACCGAAGCGCATCTTTTCGAAAAACGAAAAGCCCGGAAAGGTAAGCACTGCCCCAACCGAATCGAGGGGGTAAAAACTGCCCTGGTGGTACATGACGGTTTGTGGGTGCAGAAAGCGCACTTTCTCGGATAAGCCCAACTCCTTCATCAAATTCAGAATGGCTTTATCACTCTGAAACCAATGGTGATAAAAGAACTCTACAGACCAATTCCAGCCATGGTGATAAAAACCTCCAGCCAGCCCTCCGGCGTGGTCTGCTTTTTCGTAGATTGTTACAGCGTATCCTCGTTTTGATAATTCATGCGCGGCTGTTAAACCCCCGATACCGGCGCCGATGATGGCAGCTTGTTTCATGATCCCTCATTTCATTTTTTGTGACTGTATCTGGTTCCATCGTAGCCCTTCGTGGATGAAGAAGATCAGTCCTACCAGGGTGATGGGGAGCCATAAAGCAGCGTGTAAGGTCAAAATGTAAGCGGCTGCATTTTCTGAAGCCACGTTCATCGCATTCAATAGGCTGATGCCGGGCGCGTCAAAAACGCCGATATATCCGGGCGCTGAGGGGATGGTGGAGAGGATGTTCAGCGCGCCGTTGAGCAGGAGGAGCTGACTGAAGGGAATGCCTAACTGAAAAGATCGCTGGGTGCACCAGTACAAACCCGTTTCGAATATCCAGACCACCAGCGATAATGCAAAAACCGACAGTACCCGCAGAGGGGATCGCAATGATTCCATCCCTTCAAAAAAGCGGTTTAGGAGTGTGTGATATTTTTCATGTGCCTTGGCGGGAAGTATCCTGAGAAAGACCAGGTCAAAGACCTGCTTGGCTTTATCAGGATAGACTGCGGAAATCAGCACCAGGATGAAGGCGGCTATGAATAGAATGGAGCCGGCGATCAGGATCCATTGGATCAAACCGCTCAGCGATGGATTTTGAAGTTGTCCGAGAAAGCCCGGCAGTCCTTTTAGGATGAAGATGATCATAACCAACCCATCGAAGATCCGCTCTACGATGATGGTAGCCAGTGAGGTCGACATTGGGATGGCGCGCTTTTCGCGTAGCTGGTAAGCGCGCAGGAATTCACCTGCCCTGGCGGGAAAGATGTTGTTCCCCAGGTATCCGATGCAAATGGAAGGAAAGAGGTGAGCTGGCGAGGGAGAATATTTCCCTTTTAACAATATGGACCATCGTGCTGCTCGAACCCAGACCCCCAAAAAATAAGAGAGGATCCCCGGCAGAAGCCAGATGAGCTCGATGGTTTTGATGGTATTCCAGAGCGCCTTGAGGTCAAGCCCCCTGATCGCCAGATATAAGAAGACCGCGCTGATAAGAATTCCAAGCCAAAACATCCATCGTTTCATTTTGTTGATTCTATCATGAAGCCCTGTTTCGATTCGGACCGACAAAAAACCAGAACCGATCAGGTTCTGGTTTTCTCATGAAGAGTGTGAAGAATTACGCCTTATTCTTTTCAGGGCCAGCTTTTTTCTCTTTGGCAGGTTCTGCTGGTTTGGTCGCTTCGGCTGTCTCGGTGGCGGCGCCGCGTGCCGTGGAAGTTGCTCCTGAGCTAGAACGGTGATCGGTGGAATAGAAGCCAGAGCCTTTGTAAATCACGCTGACCGGAGCGGTGATTACTTTGTGGATGGTCTTCTTTCCACATTGGGGGCAAATTCTCAAAGGTTCATCAGTGAATTTCTGATTCTTTTCGAATTGTATTCCGCAACTATTACAATGATAAACATATACTGGCATAGCAACTACCTCAAACTTTGTATTATAGCCATTTCGGGGTGCTGGCGCAAGTTTTCGAATTGCCTCAAATAAAAAGTAACCATGAGGAATAACGTTGACTCAAAAAAGAAGATCTTATCTGGCAGGGAAAAAATACCAGGAAGAGTCAATGCTACCTCTAAAGTTACTTTTTCTATTAAGGTATTGCGTTGTTCTCCATCTGGAACAGGTACGGGTGAAAACAGGAATTTCCTCTCTTCTCTCTAAAAAATTGGATACTATAATCATGAAAAATGATGGAGGTTGGTTCATGGGAGCACCACGCACAGTAAAGGCACCCAGGGGAACGCAATTGACCTGTAAGTCTTGGTTGACCGAAGCCCCTTTTCGCATGATCCAAAACAACCTGGACCCTGAAGTTGCCCAGAGACCGGATGAGCTGGTGGTATATGGGGGGCGCGGGCAGGCTGCCAGAAATTGGGATTGTTTTGATGCCATTTTAGAGTCGTTGAAGAACCTTGAAGATGACGAAACGTTGCTGATTCAATCCGGGAAACCGGTAGGTGTTTTTCGCACCCACAGCGATGCGCCACGCGTGCTCATCGCCAATTCCAACCTGGTCCCGCATTGGGCTACCCAGGAACATTTCGATGCGCTGGCAGCGCGAGGCTTGATCATGTATGGGCAGATGACCGCCGGTTCCTGGATCTACATTGGCACGCAGGGCATTCTGCAGGGAACCTATGAGACCCTGGCTTCACTGGCGGCGCAAAAAGGCTGGCACTCACTGAAAGGGAAGTTTGTGCTGACTGCCGGGTTGGGTGGTATGGGCGGTGCCCAACCGCTGGCTATCACCATGAACGAAGGAGTTGGTTTGATCGTCGAGATCGATCCGGAACACGCCCGATGGCAAAAAGAGATTGGCTATCTGGACAGGGTTTCAGATGACCTGGAAGAAGCGCTGGACCTGGTGCAGGAAGCGCTTGAGAAGAAAATTCCACGCTCTATCGGTCTGGTAGCCAACGCTGCCGATATCTATGCTGATCTGCTCAAATTGGATATATTGCCCGACGTAGTGACTGACCAGACCCCTGCCCATGACTTTCTCATGTATGTGCCGAACGGCATCAGTCTGGAAGCCGCCAACGAATTGCGCCAACGCGATCCCAAGGAATACACCCGCCTGTCTACCAACGCGATGACAGCGCAGGTAGAGGCTATGCTGGCATTCCAGCGCAGGGGGGCGGAGGTCTTCGATTATGGAAACAATATCCGCCAGCGCGCATTTGATAACGGATTGGAGGAAGCCTTCGATTTCCCAGGCTTCGTGCCGGCGTACATTCGCCCATTGTTCTGTGAAGGGAAAGGTCCCTTCCGCTGGGTTGCGCTATCGGGCGACAAGGAAGATATTTATAAGACAGATCAGGCGATCATGGAATTATTCCCTGAAGATGCCCATCTGCATCGCTGGCTGCAAATGGCTAGAGAGCGCGTCCCGTTCCAGGGATTGCCGGCGCGCATCTGCTGGTTGGGTTATGGGGAGCGCGAAAAAGCGGGCTTGAGATTCAACGAGATGGTCGCCAGCGGTGAGTTGAAAGCCCCCATTGTGATCGGGCGCGACCATCTGGATTCTGGCTCCGTGGCTTCCCCCAATCGTGAAACGGAAGGGATGAAAGACGGAACGGATGCGGTCAGCGACTGGCCGATCTTGAACGCATTGATCAATGCGGTGAACGGCGCCACCTGGGTGTCTTTCCATCATGGCGGTGGGGTGGGCATCGGCTACAGCCAGCATGCCGGGATGGTGGTGGTGGCAGATGGAACCCCACAAGCCGCCAGGCGCTTAAGCCGGGTTCTTACCTCTGACCCCGGGATGGGCATCATTCGTCATGCTGATGCCGGATATGATCAAGCGCTGGCAGCGGCGAAAGATATGGGAATCAAGATACCCATGTTAAAGAAATAAGGCAATACAGGGCGGGCTTTACTGGCTTGCCCTGTATGTCAATGGTTCACCTCAAACAGTTTCCAATTATCGTATTCATAGATGAGAGTCAAGAAATCAGGCACATCTTCATAAAGAGTTTCCCTTACATTGAAAATGATGTAATCGATGTGCTCTGCTCGGATCCACTCTTCATCCACGAAAAGATTTCTCGGGTATATCGGAACGATCGTTTGAGAAAAATTCGATCCGAAAAATGGATAATCCCAAATGCCGGAATTGATACATAATCCGACGATGGAGCCCTGCGGTAAGTGCAATTGGATATCTCTTAAGGGATCCCTCATTGAGCGGTTTTGAATGGTAATTCTAGCGCTCCTGTCCATATCCCAGATGGTCTCGCGGATGAGGCTGGGGTTGTTTTCAAAAACTGCTACGGGTTTTCCTTCGTTCAATAAATGCGTGGTGATAATGATGGAAATGGATAACAGAATTATTGCAATGCGCACAATTTTATCAATCGGTTTTTTTGAAAATGACAGATGGATCAGCGGGGTGGTCAAAACGACCACCGACAAGAAATAACGTCCCTGATACGGATCCCATCCTGGTCGGAATATGAGAATGCAGAGCGCATAGATCAAAAAAGTCAACACCAGACCTGATTTTGCCGGGTCTTTTTTTCGCAGCCCTTGGATTGTCGCGGTGATCAGGGCAAATGCCATCAAGAAAAAACCCACTGGACCATACCAGGCTTCATCCTCCGTGAGGTGAGGCACGCTGAGATAGCGAAACTGGTGCCCTGTCAAAACATACGCACTGCTTTCAAGGTCAATGCCAACGACAAACAACGGCCCTGCAACAAGGCGTGCTTTTGCTTTGATGAAGTAGTTTTTTATCGGATATGTCAATCCGGATGGGTCAATTGCACTATAGGTTAACCGTAGCGAATTATTTTTCAGGATTTCGAAGATGTCCTGAAAACTTGAAAAACCAAACTGCGACTCTGCAGAACCGGGAGGACCGAAAAAGCCATTGTAATAACTGATATTGATAATATAAGTGAGGCTTCCAAATAAAAGGAAGAATACACAAGCAACAACCGTAAATTTGAGTATTCTCTTGTTGGGTATCTCCTTGTGCGTTTTCAACCACAAGAAGATGAAGGTTAGCACATAACCGGGCAGAATGAAAAAAGCTGTTTGCTTGGATCCCAGCGCCAACGCAATCCCCAAACTGGAAATTGCCAGATACTTGAACTGCTTTCGGCGGAATCCGAAAAGCAAAAAATAGAAGGCGCATGAAATCAGAGCGGCGGTTACCAGATCGGTTTGGGCTGTTGTTCCCTGCATGACGACGATTGGATAAGAAAGGAACAAGAGCGCGTTGAATATGGCGCTTTTTGGAGACCGCTCCAGAAGCCTGCTCACCCCGTAAACAGAAATGGCGCAGATTAACATGGCGGCAAACTGACTTAATTCGACGAAGGTATCATCTCCAAAGGAAACGATCGTCCAAAGAGCCTGGAATGCCGGATTGACCGGGTAAAAATTATCCCGTTGATTATGAATGTTCAATGGGTAGTAAGAGTTGTTCTGCAGCCAATAGCCAACGCGCGACAGATGGGTGGTCATGCTGTCATGCGTGTTTGGAGGCATGATATAGATTAAAAGAAGTTGGAAAAGGATAGAAATGAAGACGAGTATGAAGAAAACCAACAATTCACGGGATTGAAAGACCTGCCTGGCAAATTGCCCGACGGATTGGAAGCATTGCTTCGGTGTTTGCATTGCGGGCTTTTTGTGTCTTTGCCAGCATAGCAGGGTAATGATGAGAAAAAGGAAATGGATAAGAATATATGCAGACTGATTATTTAATTGGTGGAAGAGCCCGGCAATGGTGCAGGTTATTACGATGTTTGAAATGGAAAAGAGGTAGAGTGCCAGTAAGAGGGCAACATTCGATCTTATTTCGAGGATCGTTGCGATCAGAATTGATGTTGCCAGAACGACGGGCGCTATTAAAAAAATGACCATAACCCCTTCTGTAATGAATTTTTGATACTCCTATCGAACGCTTTTGTTCTATGAACAGGAAGATCAAGTTCAAGCCAATGATACCATTTTACACAACGCTGATTGGAAAAATTTCGATGACGTCACAGGAAACCGAAAGAAGTTCTGAAGAAGCAAGTGGCATTACAAGATCATGTGCAATTTCAATTTATGTGCCTGGTAATTAGTGATTAAGAGCTGCTTTCCGGTGACGATTGAAGAAACTTATCCAGGTCTTTATTCTTGTCTGATTGAGGTCTTGGGGATGTTGTTGACATCGAGTGAAAGAGCTTGGGTGAAGAGCTGCACCCCGATGATGATCGGTAAAACAGCGATCAATACTGTCCCGGTTGTGGTTACGATACCTGTTCGGATGGCGTGGATCCATTTTGCCAATCCCCAAATGAATCCAAAGAGCAGTGAAGGAATTCCTATCATCAAATATATCGATACGATGGAAAAGTCGAATAAAAAGTAATGATAGAGCACACGATTGATCAACCCCCGAATCAACTTGATGGGAAAAACCAACAGTGTTTTTATTGGCGATAAATTACTTTCTTGGTTCTCATATTTCGCTGGAATTGGAATGTCCAGTATCAGAGCGTTAATCATATTGAGTTGTAACAACATACTGGTTTCAAAAAAATAATCCTGCTCAATTTTTTCTTTGTTCATCAGTTGATAGACGGTCCTATGAATGGCAGTGTAGCCGTTGGTCGGATCGAAAATATTCCAGTATCCGCTTGCCAGTTTGGTGAGGAATGATAAGCCCAGATTTCCGATGCGGCGAATGATCGGCATCCTTTGCAATTCTTTCATATGTAGGAAGCGGTTGCCTTTTGTGTAATCGGCTTTCAGTTCGATGATCGGGATGATGAGGGACTCAATATAAGCGGGGTCCATTTGATCATCGCCATCAATTTTGACCATGATCTCCGCACCAAGCTCGTTGGCGAGTTTGTATCCTGAAAGCATCGCGCCGCCCACTCCCTTGTTCTGAGCATGTCGTATGAGATGGATGTGCTTATCGTGGATTTTCTCAACCTGTTGAGCGGTGGAATCGCGGCTGCAGTCGTCCACCACCACAATATCGTCGATGAACTGGGGTAACTGCCTGATCACCGTGGTGATGTAGTTTTCTACATTGAAAGCCGGGATAATCACCGCGACTTTCGCGCTTTGCCTTTTGTGTGTGTACAATTGCAACTCCTTTGGAATGCCAACCAGTGATCACTTATAAGAAGTATATGCAAGAAAAATGAAAATCGCCAGACGAATTTCTGGCGATTTGGTTAGATTTAGGGATTTGTAGGTTTAGGGGATGGTGGCAGAGGCAACCCAGTCGCTGCCAAGCAAGACGGCGATATCAACCGCAGAGGCTGGGTCATAGCTGAACTGGATATTGGTGGACGCCACGTTCATCAGACTGGCTAAATACGCCACGGTATGCGGTTTGCTGTGATAAACGATGATGGTAGTCGGCATGCCAAGCTGACCGCTGGCAGCTTCAACAGTGTTGATGCCTTGTTGCTGCAGGTAGGCGATGGTGCGACTTGTGATGGTAGTATCCTGTGTGCTGTTTTGAATCAGCACCGTGGCTGCCTCATCCCTTACCAGGGTGGATCCGCTCGCAGCGCCAGCCAGAGGTCCCAACGAACCTCCGGAAGTGAACAATTGATCGCGCAGTTCACGGATCTTGTCGTTGATGGGCTTCAGAATATCCAGCCCACTCGGAGATTTGGTCATGATGACCATGTCGGTGCCAATGATCGCTTTTTGAAAACTGGCAGGTGGAATGTTGATCATCAGAGATGCGACCTTGACCAGTGTGGATAGATCCATATTGGTACGGATTCCGGATGATAAGCTGGCGTACAACGCGGGCGCCCTGGCGATCAATGTTGGCAACTGGTTATATTGGGTGATGCGGTCGATGATCGCCATGATGACCTGCTGCTGCCTGCTGGCGCGTCCAAAATCGCCATCGCCGGTATAGCGGTCGCGGGCGTAAGAAAGTGCCAGAGAGCCCGGCAGGGTATATTGTTCTCCGGCTTTTAAATATTGGTGATATTCAGATCCGAACTCTTCCACTTTAACGTCAACGGTCGGGGTGATCTTAATACCACCAATTTCGTCAATGAATGAAATAAAGGCGGAGAAATCAACCTGGGCGTAATATTGGATCGGTACGCCCAAAAATTCTTCCACGGTCGTCACAGCCAGTTGCGGTCCGCCACCCGGCAGGTGGCTGCCTTCGCCAAGAAAATAGGCTTCATTGATCTTGTAGTATCCAAAATCGGGGATATTGACCCACAGGTCGCGCGGAATGGAAAGCATACTGGCTGTACTGCTGGATGGGTCGATCGAAAAGAGGATCATGGTGTCGCTGCGCGGGGTTTCCCCTGCTTCCCAATCGCGATAATCTAACCCTAAGAAAAGCACGTTGATACGGCTTATCCCATCCCACGGTTCTATGGTGGGTTGGGCGAGCAATTCAGTCGTGGGTTGTGGCGTGCCATTGCTGTTTTGTGATTGATCCAGAACGGGCGCCCCGGGTAGATTGACAATGGTCATTTCTTTGACAAAATTTGCAACGAACCCATATAGATAAACGCCTGCCGCGATCGCCAGAATCAGAAAGATGATGGTGATGAGGCGCACGGTTTTGTCAGCAGTGCGCATCCTTGCCATTAAATTCGAAAAGAATTTTTTCATGATATTTTGTTAACTCGCAATACTCTCGATCAATTCGGGCGTGGTGCTGGCACGGGCAGATCTTCTTTGCTCTTTCCAGCCCACTTGTCACCTTCGTCGATCAGCATGACGGGAATATCTTCAACGATGGGATATTTCCGATCACAATCTTCGCACAGCAGCCAGGCATCTTTATACACCTTGAGGTTGCCCTCTTTCCCCTCTTCACGTACGCAAACGGGGCAGCGCAGGATTTCTAAAAGATCTTTACTGATCATGCGGTCTCCTTTTTGTAAAAAGCTCTTTCGGTATGGTCAGAATTTTACCACTGCGTGCCAGGCTCATTCTTCGGAAATTGGGTAGCCATCCACCCCTGGTCCGATCTCATAGACCGCCCCCCAGGGTTCATAATGGGTCAGGAATTGGTCCTGAAAATAAAGCGCCCCATTTTTATAAACCCAGCGCTCCACCCGCACGTCTGACCCTTCGGCTTTCCAGTCCACCTGTTTGATCTCACCTCGCGGCAGTTGCGTGTTCAGATAATACTTGGTTTCGGGCGGCTCCACGATGTTGGTCGGACCGCTTGTTTCCCATTCCACGCTGCGCCCATCGCTGGTGGAATAAAATTTCCACTCGATCTGGCTCGACTCCGGGTATACGTATGCTTCCATTAATAACCAATAGGGTGAATCATTTTGGAATTTCAAATCGACCAACGGCACATATACGGTGGCGTCCAGACCAGCCAGGTTTGTGTCAACCCTCCCATTGTAGGTTTGTTCATAATAAGAAACCCTGTAGGCGTGAGGATATCGCTCGAGGATGGGGTATCCGCCGAAGAAAGCGGTGCGGAACAGGGTCGTGCTTACCTGGCAAACGCCCCCGCCCACGCCTTCGATCGTCTTTCCATTGTAAATGATGAGCGCTTCCGTGAAGCCGGTATCCAGGCTGATCTCACCCAGGTGTTCTGCCATAGAGAAGACCTCGCCGGGTGCGACCAAAATGCCCAGAAAACGACCGGCGGCAGCTTTGATGTTTTGGACGCGCGCACTGGAAGAACCGTAAAAATAAGTGCGCTGGTGGGCAACCAGCTCGGTGATCCCCAGTTCGGTGCCGCTGGCGGTATCGGCGACTCTCGGTGCGGTGTAGTCAAAAACCAGCACTGCCTCATGGGCTCCGCTGGCAATTTGTTGTTGGATGTTCGAAATGCTGGCAGCGACGTTCAGCGTTCTGCCGATGATCCCATTCGCATACAGTTCAATTTCTCCGCTCGAATCGTTGAAGATGAAGCGCGGGTTTGCCGTATCGACATTGAACCTGCTTGCCAGATCGTCTAAAAGGTTTTGAAGGACAGACTCTTTGAACTGAAGGGTGATCGAAATTTGCCCATCTTGGTTTTTCTTCACCAATTCAAGCATGGGCGAGAGAACGCTGGCGGTAAGGGGCTGTTCTGCGCTTGGATGCGCGTATTCTTCTGGTGTGACGAGAATGAAGTCAGACGCCAAAAACTCGCGGATCGTTTGGGCGTAAGGCTCAGCGTCCAGGATATCGGGTGCTGTTTCGTTTACCCTCAGTGGGATGACCGCAAGACTTTGCTGGCGCAAGGCTTCCCTGACCACTTCCAGAGACTGTTCAATGTCGAGCGTTCTCCCGATCTGCCCGGGAGTGGTCGTAACGTTGCTGCTCTCAAAGGAGATACGCGCCTCTTCTACAGGGCGGTCTAGCTCTTGCGCGATTTCGGACAGCGTTTCTACTGCAGCAGCTTCATTAAATAGAATTGCGGGAGGGATGCTTTTATTTCCACTGAGCAGAGCTACCACGTCCCCCAACCAGATGGCGGGCGAACCGGAGCGTCCGATGGAGAATGCGAAATCAGCGATCTGCTGCGGATCATAACTGATGCCCATTGCCAGCAGATTGGTGTTCCAGGTTTGATCTTGATAGGTGAGGGTAATGCTCTGAGGTAAGGCGGGGATCACCTGGGTTTGAATGATCTGTTGTGCTTCCTGCCTGCTCAAGCCACCCAAAGCGATGGTATCAAAGTAAATTCCTGGGAAAATGCGCCCGGCGTACCAGATGTTGAAGCCAAGAAAGAAAAGGAAAGCGCAGAGGGTGAAGGTGAGTACCGCATACAGGATGGATAATAAACCCTGGGTGATCAATGATCGAAGGGAGAAAGCTTTCTGCGAAGTAACCATTTTTGAATTATAGCAGGGTTGAAAATGGCTTTTTTAGAAGAAAACGCTGGCAAAAGCGCAGTTTTTTAAGGTTTCCTCGCTTAAATTCCTTGACAGGCGGTGAGGAAGCCATTACAATCGTCTCTACCATTTGACCTTGTAGATTTGTAAACGCAAATCATTTACAACTAAATAGCTGCAAGATTGAAGGCTTGCAGGGACGGTGTAAGCAGCGTTACCGGTGCGCTCCAAAGCAACAGGAAAGCATCGGTAATTTTATCCCAGGGTCTTGACAGGTGCTGGAGATGTGGTTACAATTCTGTCCCGCAATATGGATGGGAACCTTAACAACTGAAGAGTGAAAGGAAAGTGAAACCAAAATTCTATTGAGTCAAGAGAACTCAACACCAACTTGGTTGGTGTTTGATTTTTGCGGAGAGTTTGATCCTGGCTCAGGATGAACGCTGGCGGCGTGCTTAATACATGCAAGTCGAACGAAGCTCCTTGTCTTCGGATTAGGAGACTTAGTGGCGAACGGGTGCGTAACGCGTTGGTAACCTGCCCCAAAGCGGGGGATAACAGTCCGAAAGGACTGCTAATACCCCATGTGGTCATCAGGGTTAGATACCTGATGATTAAAGGAGTAATCCACTTTGGGAGGGGCCTGCGTCCCATCAGCTAGTTGGTAGGGTAATGGCCTACCAAGGCGATGACGGGTAGGGGACCTGAGAGGGTGGCCCCCCACACTGGCACTGAAATACGGGCCAGACACCTACGGGTGGCAGCAGTAGGGAATATTGGACAATGGGCGAAAGCCTGATCCAGCAACGCCGCGTGCACGATGACGGTCTTCGGATTGTAAAGTGCTTTTAAGGGAGATGAGAAAGGACAGTATCCCTTGAATAAGCCTCGGCGAACTACGTGCCAGCAGCCGCGGTAAAACGTAGGAGGCGAGCGTTATCCGGATTTATTGGGCGTAAAGCGCGTGCAGGCTGCTTGGAAAGTTGGATGTGAAATCTCCTGGCTTAACTGGGAGGGGTCGTTCAAAACTACCAAGCTAGAGAATGGGAGAGGGAAGTGGAATTCCGGGTGTAGTGGTGAAATGCGTAGATATCCGGAGGAACACCAGTGGCGAAAGCGGCTTCCTAGACCATTTCTGACGCTCAGACGCGAAAGCTAGGGGAGCGAACGGGATTAGAGACCCCGGTAGTCCTAGCTGTAAACGATGTAGACTTGGCGTTGGCGGAGTTAAATCTGCCAGTGCCGGAGCTAACGCGTTAAGTCTACCGCCTGGGGACTACGACCGCAAGGTTAAAACTCAAAGGAATTGACGGGGACCCGCACAAGCAGCGGAGCGTGTGGTTTAATTCGATGCTACACGAAGAACCTTACCAGGGTTTGACATGCAAGTGGTAGGAAACTGAAAAGGGACCGACCCTTCGGGGAGCTTGCACAGGTGCTGCATGGCTGTCGTCAGCTCGTGTCGTGAGATGTTCGGTTAAGTCCGCTAACGAGCGCAACCCTCACTGTGTGTTACATGTGTCACACGGGACTGCCGGTTTTAAGCCGGAGGAAGGTGGGGATGACGTCAAGTCAGCATGGCCTTTATATCCTGGGCTACACACACGCTACAATGGTCGGTACAATAGGTTGCCAAGCCGCGAGGCGGAGCCAATCCATAAAGCCGACCTCAGTTCAGATTGTAGGCTGCAACTCGCCTGCATGAAGATGGAGTTGCTAGTAACCGCAGGTCAGCGATACTGCGGTGAATACGTTCCCGGGTCTTGTACACACCGCCCGTCACGTCATGGAAGCTGGCAACACCTGAAGCCGGTATCCTAACCGCAAGGAAGGAGCCGTCGAAGGTGGGGTCGGTGACTGGGACGAAGTCGTAACAAGGTAGGTGTACCGGAAGGTGCGCCTGGATCACCTCCTTTCTATAGAGTACCGAGCAGCCATCTCAGGATGGCAGCTCAATTTTCGCAAAAGCCCTTCCATTGGAGGGGAATGAAAATAGAATCAGGGTACTTTCCTTTCACTCCTGAGTTGTTAAGGCGCCGCAAGGGCCTTTAGCTCAGCTGGTTAGAGCGCGCCTCTGATAAGGGCGAGGTCTCAGGTTCGAGTCCTGAAAGGCCCACCTGTTTAGAGATCTGGGGATGTAGCTCAGTTGGGAGAGCGCCGCCTTTGCAAGGCGGATGTCAGGGGTTCGAGTCCCCTCATCTCCATCAAGATAAATGGAGCGTATTGAAGAGCGAAAACTTGCAAATAAGGTAGTGTGATAGGCAGACCGCGAGGTGAAAAATTTCAGCCCAGCGGAATGCTGGGCTGAATTGTCTAAAGAAGCTTTACAAGCGAATATTTCACGAGCGCTGGATGGGCAGAAACCATTCTGGGCATCCAGCGCTGGCGAAACAGCGCGACGAACCTTAAAAACTGAATAGTATGTAGGCCTAAAGAATACAACATTTCAATATGAATGTATTAAGTAATAAACTGAAGTTTCTTAGTGATAAGAGAAAGTAAAGAATACCGATTTCTCCGCATCACGTGGAAGCTACTAAGGGCTTACGGTGAATGCCTTGGCGCCAAGTGCCGATGAAGGACGTGGGTCACTGCGATAAGCCTCGAATAGCCGTGAACAGGCTTCGATTCGGGGATCTCCGAATAGGGAAACCTGCTGTTGCGAACCAACAGCGTTCCTTTGTTGAATCTATAGGCAAAGGATCGGGAACCAGGGGAACTGAAACATCTAAGTACCCTGAGGAAAAGAAATGATTCTCTGAGTAGTGGCGAGCGAAAAGGGAAAAGCCCAAACCATCGCAGCTTGCTGTGGTGGGGTTGTAGGACCCGGCATATGGAAGTTACCAAGCAAATCATTAGCAGAATGGTATGGAAAAGCCAACCAAAGAAGGTGAGAGTCCCGTACGCGAAAATGATTTGCCTTCCGCTGGGCACCTGAGTACTGCCGGGCACGCTAATCCGGCAGGAATCTGGGGAGTCCACTCTCCAAGGCTAAATACGTTTGGCGACCGATAGTGCACAAGTACCGTGAGGGAAAGGTGAAAAGAACCCCGGTGAGGGGAGTGAAATAGAATCTGAAACCGTAAGCTTACAAGCAGTCGAAGGGCTAATGGTGGGTCTGTTCGCCGGTGAAAGCCGGCTGAGCGCCACTACGCCTGACGGCGTGCCTCTGGAAGAATGAGCCTGCAAGTTAATTGTTGTGGCAAGGTTAAGGGAGTAACACCCGTAGCCGTAGCGAAAGCGAGTCTGAATAGGGCGTATAGTCGCAATGATTAAACCCGAAACCGGGTGAGCTACCCATGGCCAGGGTGAAACGAGTGTAAAATCTCGTGGAGGCCCGAACCTACTAACGTTGCAAAGTCAGGGGATGAGCTGTGGGTAGAGGTGATATGCCTAACGAACTCGGAGATAGCTGGTTCTCCTCGAAATAGCTTTAGGGCTAGCGCCATGTGTTAAATATCGGAGGTAGAGCACTGGATGGGCAAGGGGGCTTATAGCTTACCGACCCCAACCAAACTCCGAATGCCGATATTCCAGAACATGGTAGTCTGACTGCGGGAGATGAGTTTCGTGGTCAAAAGGGAAAAAGCCCAGATCATCAGCTAAGGTCCCTAAATTCTGGCTAAGTGGTAAACGATGTGAGGTTGCTGTAACAACCAGGAGGTTTGCTCAGAAGCAGCCACCCTTTAAAGAGTGCGTAACAGCTCACTGGTCAAGCGATCTTGCGCGGAAAATTTAACGGGGCTAAGCCAGGTACCGAAGCTATGGGCTTCAGCTTTGCTGGAGCGGTAGAGGAGCGTTCTGTCAGCTGTGAAGGTCGACCGGAAGGACGGCTGGAGTGGGCAGAAGTGAGAATGCAGGCATGAGTAGCGTAAAACGTGTGAGAATCATGTTCGCCGTATGTCTAAGGTTTCCGACGCCAGGTTGTTCCGCGTCGGGTTAGTCGGGTCCTTAGCCGAGGCCGAAAGGCGTAGGTGATGGACGAACGGTCAACATTCCGTTACCACTTGAATGGAGCGATGGGGGGACGCAGCGAGGTAGGCCAGCCTGCGATTGGTTGTGCAGGTGCATCTGACGTCAGGCGTTGAGAGCTGTAGGCAAATCCGCAGCTCGAGCTGAGGTCAAGTGGCGGTCCTTTAAGGCATAAGTGAGTTGAGCCTTGCTGCCGAGAAAATCCTCTAAGCGATGAAATTCGAGTGCCCGTACCGCAATCCGACACTGGTAGACGAGTAGAGAATACTAAGGCGATCGGGAGAACCCTCGTTAAGGAACTAGGCAAATTAGCCCCGTAACTTCGGGATAAGGGGTGCCTTTTGGCGTGATAGATTTCTAGAGCGCCGATGGGTCGCAGTGAACAGGCTCTAGTGACTGGTTAACAAAACCACAGGTCTCTGCTAAGCCGTAAGGCGATGTATAGGGGCTGACACCTGCCCAGTGCCGGAAGGTTAAAGGGAGAGGTTAGCGTAAGCGAAGCTTTGAACTGAAGCCCCGGTGAACGGCGGCCGTAACTATAACGGTCCTAAGGTAGCGAAATTCCTTGTCGGGCAAGTTCCGACCCGCACGAATGGTGTAACAACTGGAGCACTGTCTCAACGAGGGACCCGGTGAAATTGAAATGGCTGTGAAGATGCGGCCTACCCGCAGCAGGACAAAAAGACCCCGTGGAGCTTTACTGCAGCTTGGCATTGAGTTTGGATATGGTTTGTGTAGCATAGGTGGGAGGCTTTGAAGCTGGGACGCTAGTCTCGGTGGAGCCGCCGGTGAAATACCACCCTGATCATGTTTAGACCCTAACTCTATTCCGTAATCCGGATAGAGGACCGTGCCAGGTGGGCAGTTTAACTGGGGCGGTTGCCTCCTAAAGAGTAACGGAGGCGCCCAAAGGTTCCCTCAGGCTGAATGGAAACCAGCCAGAGAGTGTAAAGGCATAAGGGAGCTTGACTGCAAGACCAACGCGTCGAGCAGAGACGAAAGTCGGGCTTAGTGATCCCACGGTTCCGAGTGGAAGGGCCGTGGCTTATCGGATAAAAGCTACCCCGGGGATAACAGGCTGGTGAAGTCCAAGAGTTCACATCGACGACTTCGCTCGGCACCTCGATGTCGGCTCATCGCATCCTGGGGCTGGATAGGGTCCCAAGGGTCGGGCTGTTCGCCCGTTAAAGCGGTACGCGAGCTGGGTTCAGACCGTCGTGAGACAGGTCGGTCTCTATCCGCTGTGGGCGCAAGGGATTTGAGAGGAGCTACCCCTAGTACGAGAGGACCGGGGTGGACAGACCTCTGGTGTGCCAGTTGTCGTGCCAACGGCATTGCTGGGTAGCCAACGTCTGGCAGAGATAACCGCTGAAAGCATCTAAGTGGGAAACTTGCCTCAAGATTAGATCCCTCATCCTGTCAAGGGAGTAAGATCGCAGGTAGACTACCTGCTTGATAGGCGGCGTGTGTAAGCGCAGTAATGTGTTAAGCTAAGCCGTACTAATGATCGAGGGCTTCATTGCGTGGTGCGGAGTACTCGGTACTCTTTGAAATTATTGTCTGCATACTATTCTAAGGTTACAAAAAAAGTCTCTTGGTGATTTGAGCGACGGTGGTACACCCGGTAACATCTCGAACCCGGCAGTTAAGTCCGTCAGCGCCGATGGTACTTGGGGGGCGACCCCCTGGGAGAGTAGGTCGTTGCCAAGGGGCTTTTTTATTTAAGTTGTTATAATCAATCCTTTCTGTGATTCGAAAGGTGTTCTATTTAACTTCCAGGCAGATCGCTTTTCTGGATGAGATGGCGGTCGCCGCCTAGCTTGGGGATGCCGGATTTCCGATGATCCGAATGATATATCAGGGGAATGATTTTTTGAAATCGCATATTTCCTGGCTTTCCTGATACACTAATGGCAGCAAGTGGAACGATCCGATGTGCTGGAGAGCGTGACCTCATGAAGCAAAAATATTCCTTCGTCAGACTTCTTTCGATCAACTCCTACTGGTTCGGATTATCTTTTCTGTGGAACACCTTGCATCCCATTGTGCTGCCGGCGATTCTGTTGAATTATGTGCCCGAAACCAGCAAGAATACTTATCTGGGCTTGCTCACGTTTGCAGGCTTGCTCCTTGCCATGCTTATCCAGCCCCTTTCTGGGGCGCTCAGCGATCGTTCCGGTTCTCGATGGGGAAAGCGCAGACCCTTCATTGCCATTGGAACTATTTTCGATATGGGAGTGCTCTTGGCTTTGGCTTTTGCCAACTCCTTGTTGGGTATTTTCTTGGGATATGTTTCGCTGCAGATCGCTTCGAACATTGCCCAAGGACCCATGCAGGCGGTAATCCCGGATCTTGTTCCTGAAAGGCAGAAGGGGTTGGCAAGCGGGATAAAGAATTTTATGGACATGGCTGGCGTGATCAGTGCTTCGGTATTGGCAGGCATCTTATTGGATCCAGCCAGCTCCAACCCCCTGCCTGTTTTTCTGGTGGTGATGGGGGTTTTGGGCTTTTCTGCGATCATTACGCTGCTGTCAATCCAAGACAAGCAGAAGGGTGCAACTTCGCAGGTAAAAGAGCCTGTTTCATTAAAAACCGTTTTTGCTTTCGATAGAAAAGCCCATCAGTCCTTTTCAAACTTGCTGGTCTCCCGCTTCATTTTTTTATTGGGGGTGTACGGAATACAAACCTTCGCTCAGTATTACATTCGCGATGTATTGGCAGTGGAGAATGCCGTAGCGGCTACCGGCTCTTTGATGATCGTCATTGCCGGAACGCTGACCGTCAGCGTGCTCATTGCGGGGTGGGTCACAGATCGCTCTGCTCCTGAAAGATTGATGAGCATTGCCATGCTGGTCACGGCAGCGGGGGGGCTGTTGCTTGTATTTATACAAGATATGCAGACATTGATGATTGTGGCTGGTTTTATCGGGGTTGGGTTGGGATTATTCCTGACCTCCAGTTGGGCGATGGCGGTCAAACTGGCGCCCTCAGACCAGGCTGGCAGGTTCTTAGGGTTGACGAATCTTGCCACTGCTGGCGCCAGTGCCATAGGAAAATTGGAAGGACCCTTGATCGATGTCGCCAATCAAATGGCGCCCGGCTTGTTTTTAGGATACAGGTTCCTTTTCCTATTCTGTTTTGTTTGTTCCCTGTTTGGTTATTTTGTTTTCAAAACCATGAACAAGAGGCAGGAGCAAGCAAAGGGCAAGAATTGACAAGCAAAATGGTTCTATGTATAATCAATCCGGCTGTTGGATAGGGAAGCCGCAGTAATTATCTTAACGTGAGGAGGCGTTTTATCGGAAGCTTCCAGGAATAAGAAGTCAATCATGGAGATAACTCGACTGTTGCTTTGTCTATCAGCCGAGTTTTTTATTTCTTTACCCTTCAAGCGAAGGGAGGTGAGAAGATTGACAAAAGTAGTATTACGACCGAATGAATCGCAGGATCAATTATTGCGTCGCTTTCGTAAAAAAGTCATCAAAAGCGGTGTCTTAAGCACTATCCGCAAGAAACGCTGGTATTCGTCAAAAAGCGAAACACGTCGTGCGGAGAAGAAAAAAGCAGTTCGCCGAATGAAACGGCACCAGATGACCCACTAGTCGATCAGTGCGTTTCAGTGAACTGCAGGAAGGAGTTTTGAATGGGGAAGGAAGAGAAGATACAGGTTGATGGTACTGTCATCGAAGCTTTGCCTGCCACCCAATTCCGCGTTCGCCTTGATAATGGTCACGAAGTTCTCGCTTACCTTTCAGGAAAAATGCGTCGATACTATATTCGTATCTTATTAGGTGATCGCGTGAAGGTTGAGATGTCGCCTTATGATCTGACCCGTGGTCGCATTACCTATCGCCAAAAGAAAAATAGCCCAATGCCAGACGAAGAGGAGTAAAAATATCCCCCGCAAAAGCGGGGGATATTTTTACTAGTAGCGGAAATCAGCATCGAAAAGATTCAATGCTTTCATGTAATTTGCCCGCTCAAACGCAGCCGGTTCTGCCACGTTTCTTTGACTCATGCTGCCGCGCATCTGATCGGTGGTCTCGTATTCGTGCGTCTGCATCCATGTGATCAGTTCATCCAGCATGCTCCTGGCGCGCTGGATGCCGTTGGCGATCAACTCAGATGCGCTCATGGCGACGGACGCACCAGCCATCAGAGCCTTGACGATATCCACGCCGTTATGGACCCCGCTGGTTAATGCCAGGTCCGCTTTGATACGGCTGTACAAAATCGCGATCCATCGCAAGGGCAAACGCAGATCTTTGGATGTGCTTAGATCAAGAGCGGGAACCACTTCCATATTCTCGATATCCAGATCAGGTTGGTAGAAACGGTTGAAGAGCACCAAACCTTTTGCTCCGTATTCCACCAAATCCTTTCCGAAGCTCGGCAGGCTGGTGAAAAACGGATTCAGCTTGACGGCTAACGGAATGTCGATTGAGTCAGCGATCTTTTTTACCAGTCCGGCGTACATCTTTTCGAGCAAAGTGGCATCGATATAGGCGCTGGTTGGCAAATAATAGATGTTGAGTTCAAGCGCATCGGCGCCTGCTTCCTCGATCATCCTGGCATATTTTATCCAGCCTCCTTGCGAAACCCCGTTCAAACTCCCGATGATTGGGATATCCATTTCTTGTTTGGCTTTTTGGATCAGGTCCAGGTACTTGTCGGGTTCCAGGTTGTAGGATTGCATATCCGGGAAGTATGTTATCGCTTCGGCGTACGATTCCGTCCCACGCTCTAAGAAATAGTTCAAAGACAGGCTTTCTTGGGTGATCTGCTCTTCAAAGAGAGAATAGAGAACGACTGCACTGACTCCCGCATCTTCTAATTTCTTGATGTTGTCCAATTTCTTTGAAATGACCGAAGCTGAGGCAACCAAAGGATTCTTCAAAGAAATGCCAAGATATGTTGTGCTCAGGTCTATCATCATTACCTCCGATCCTTAGAACAAAAGAAGCGTATGCATGTGCATACGCTTCTTTTATTTATCATTCGGCTGCCGGATTGCTGAAGTCCAGTGCAGCTAATTGGCTGAAATATTTCCATCTTTCAATGGCGTCGGCTTGAGCGTTTTCCATCAACTCCTCTGCCCGGGCTTCGTTGCTTTGCACCAGCATACTGAAGCGGGTCTCAGCATACGCGAAATCTTTTACCGGAATGGTTGGTTCTTTGTAATCCAATTTGAGCGGGTTCAACCCCTGTTCTTTCAAAGCCGGGTTGTACCGATAGATCGGCCACATTCCTGAATTCACAGCCAGTTTTTGCTGGTTCATACCCTTGCGCAGATCATAACCGTGGTTGATGCAGTGTGAATATGCAATGATGAGCGAAGGACCATCGTATGCATCTGCTTCACGTAAGGCGCGCAGGGTCTGAAGATCACTGTAACCCATGGCTATTTGGGCGACATAGATGTAGCCGTAGGTCATCGCGATCAACCCCAGGTCTTTGCGCGGCAGGTCTTTTCCGTTCGCCGCAAATTTCGCAACGGCGGCGCGCGGGGTGGCTTTGGATGATTGACCACCGGTGTTGGAATAAACGCCGGTGTCAAGGACGAGAATGTTGACGTTCTTCCCGCTTGCCAGAACATGGTCCAGCCCGCCGTAACCGATGTCATAAGCCCAACCGTCGCCGCCCAAGATCCACACGCTTTTCTTTACCAGCATATCTGCCACATAGTAAAGTTGCTGGGCGTCTGGGTCTTTGTCGGATTGTAGTTTGGCTTTCAGCGCTGCAACCCGTTCACGTTGTGCGGTGATGCCTTTTTCGTCGCTCTGATCGGCGTCGAGCAGAGCGTTCACAAGCGACTCTCCGACTTTGCCGGAGAGTTTCTTGAGCAGTTCTCGTGCAAATTCATTTTGCTTATCGATTGTCAGGCGCATACCCAGCCCAAATTCCGCGTTGTCTTCGAACAATGAGTTCGACCAGGCAGGACCGCGCCCGGCGTCATTAACCGTCCATGGCGTGGTGGGCAGGTTGCCACCGAAAATAGAAGTGCAGCCTGTGGCGTTGGCGATGATGGTGCGGTCGCCGAACAACTGCGACATCAATTTGATGTAGGGTGTCTCACCGCATCCCGCGCATGCCCCCGAGAATTCGAACAGAGGTTGCAACAACTGGGAATTTTTAACAGAATCCTGCTCAAAGGTGGTGCGGTCGGGGTTCGGCAAGCTGAGGAAGAAGGCAAAATTCTCTCTCTCCGCTTCTCGCAAAGGCTGTTGCGGGTGCATATTGATGGCTTTGCGGCTGGCATCGCTCTTATCCTTTGCCGGGCAGTTTTCAACGCAAACACCGCAGCCGGTGCAGTCTTCGGGAGCCACCTGAACGGTGTATTTTGTCCCTGGGAATTCCTTGAACTTGGCGTCGATAGATTTGAAGGTGGCGGGAGCATCTTTCAACAAGGCACCATCGTACACTTTGATTCGAATGGCTGCGTGCGGGCAATTGAATGAACACTTTCCGCATTGAATACACAGATCGGGCTCCCAAACCGGTATCTCCAGAGCGATATTGCGCTTTTCCCATTGGGTGGTGCCGACCGGGAATGTCCCATCTACAGGCAGAGCGCTGACCGGCAGGGAATCACCATCTTGAGCGATCATCTTGCCCAGCACGTCCTTGACAAAGTCAGGTGCAGCATCGGGAACAGGTTTCGCCATTCTCATCTTGCTGTCTGCTTTTTCGGGTACTTTCACCTCAAAGAGGTTTTCCAGGCTTGAATCGACGGCTTTGAAGTTCTGATTGACCACGGCTTCACCGCGTTTGCCATAAGTTTTCTTGATATATTTTTTGATCTCGGCGATCGCTTCATCTCGCGGCAAAATACCGCTGATGGCAAAGAAACAGGTCTGCATGATGGTGTTGATGCGCACACCCATACCGGTGGCTTTGGCAACCTCGTATGCATCGATCACGTAGAATTTCAGTTTTTTCTCGATGATGGCGTGCTGGACTTCATACGGAATATTATTCCAGGTTTCGTCTTTTCCATAGATGCTGTTCAGCAAGAAAACACCGCCGGATTTGGCATATTTCAGCATGTCATATTTTTCGAGGAAACTGAATTGATGACATGCGACGAAGTTTGCGTCGCCTTTTCCAACCAGGTAAGGAGCTTTAATGGGGCGAGGACCAAAGCGCAGGTGTGATTCGGTGACCGTTCCTGACTTTTTCGAATCATATACGAAATAACCCTGGGCGAAATTGTTGCCCTCTTCGCCGATAATCTTGGTGGAATTCTTGTTGGCGCCTACGGTTCCGTCTGAACCCAGTCCAAAGAACACGCAGCGCACAACGTCGTCAGTGGCGATGGAGAATTGTTCGTCATAATCCAGGGAACTGTGGCTGACATCGTCATTGATGCCGACGGTGAAGTGATTTTTCGGAGAGCTTTTCTTCAACTCGTCAAAGATCCCCTTGACCATGCCAGGGGTGAATTCTTTGGAAGAAAGACCGTAGCGCCCTCCTACGATGATCGGAACTTTCTTGAAGGGGGCGATGCCCGTAGCAAAGCCCTCGTAAATGGCTGTGGTTACATCTTTGTACAGCGGTTCTCCATCTGCCCCTGGATCTTTTGAGCGATCCATAACAGCAATGGATTCGACGCTGGCAGGAAGAGCTGCCATGAAATGTTTGGTCGAGAATGGTCGATAGAGATGAACGGTAACTATGCCGACCTTTTCGTCTTTTGCCGTCAGATAGTTGACGGTTTCTTCTGCCGTTTCAGCACCCGATGCCATGATGACGATCACCTGCCTGGCATCCGGAGCGCCAGCATAATCGAAGAGGTGATAGCTGCGACCGGTGAGGGTGGCGAATTTGTCCATGGCAGCCTGGGTGATGTCTGGGCATTTGTCGTAGAATGGATTGACGGTTTCACTTGCCTGGAAAAACACGTCTGGGTTTTGCGCTGTGCCGCGAATGGAAGGGCGGTCGGGCGTAAGCCCGCGTTTGCGGTGCTCGAAAATCAGATCGTCATCGATCATGGTTTTCAGGTCTTCATCGTTGAGTAATTCAACCTTATTGACCTCATGCGACGTGCGGAAGCCGTCAAAGAAATGCAGGAAAGGAATTCTCGATTCTAACGTTGCAGCCTGGGCAATGACAGCCATATCATGTGCTTCTTGCACTGAGCGCGATGCCAGCAAGGCGAAGCCGGTGCTGCGCACCGCTGCGATATCGCTTTGATCGCCAAAGATCGATAGGGCGTGTGTTGCCAGTGACCTGGCAGAAACGTGGAAAACGGTTGGGGTAAGCTCACCGGCAATTTTGTACATGTTCGGGATCATCAACAACAATCCTTGCGATGCGGTGAACGTCGTGGTCAAAGACCCTGAAGTGAGCGCACCGTGCACTGCGCCGGCAGCGCCCCCTTCTGATTGCATTTCCATCACCGTGGGCACGGTTCCCCAAATATTGGGAACGCGGGCGGCTGACCAGGCATCGGCGTGTTCGCCCATGGCTGACGAAGGTGTAATTGGATAGATGGCGATCACCTCGTTCAATCGATAGGCAACGTAAGCTACCGCCTCATTACCATCCAGCATACGGTATTGACGCTTCATGAAAGACACTCCTTAAGTAAATGGTATTAGGGCTCTTGAGCAGGTAAGAAATGGTAAAGAATCTTTCTATCAATGTTTTCCCAAATCCGATTAATCATACCACTTTTCTATATAATGCATCCTCAGTTGATTTTACGATTTTAAAGTATTGGAACAAAAGTGAAGAAAAATCATGTGTTGTTGATTACTTTAATGAACCAGTAGGGGATCCAGCTTGCGTCTTCAAACAATAAGAGATAATCACCAGTATTAATTTTTGCCGTAACTTCTGCCTTAATTTCGTGGTCGGAATGTTTTGGAATGATATAGTTGCTCCATTGGCTGATGAAGTTGACCAATGCACTGCGTATTTTTGAAAATAATGACTCCAAAGGTGTTTTTAATGCGAATCTGAATTGCCATAAAATCACACCGATTTCCGCACAAATTAGAATCATTAAGGTGGTTCGGTGTATACGTGCAAAGCGGTCATGAGGAGAACAAAAACGTAATTGAAAACAAGGCTCGAAGTGATGATTGCAATGCAATGTGTAATCAAGCGGGTTTTCAGCCCAATGAATTTTGTTAGGATTATTCCGGGTAGAAAAAAGACTCGTTGGATAGCTATGATTCCCAGGAAGAACATTGCCCTTTCCCCCACAGCATAAATTTATTAAAGACACTATCAGAAAATTCGTAAAAAAGCAAATAGTGCCATTCGACGAATTTAAAGGGCTGATATCCCTCAAAACACCCGTGGCTGAATTTATACGCTCAAACGAGGTGACAGGAGGAATAACCCTAACGCTGCTATCGACTTACAATCTTTTATCGCCTCCTTTTTTAAATGATTCAGGATTTCATCGCACGGTATCTTGACGATGGTCAAATACTCATCCTCATCTGGTGACAGGGGAGCGGAATACAGGTGCTCGGCGAGAAAGATATGGTTGATCTCCGTGCAGTATCCTGGCGCCAGATACAGCGAGCCAAGCGGCTGCCAGGACCTGGCTGCCATACCGATCTCTTCCCGTATCTCCCGTTGGGCGCTTGATAAAGGGTCTTCTCCGCCTTCCATCACACCTGCGGGAAGCTCCAGCAATTCACCCTCGCTTCCGATGCGATACTGGTTCACGAACCAGATGTTCCCATCTTCGTCTAAGGGTAATATGCTGACCGAATCAGGGTGGTTTACCCGTTCATAGGTCTTGATTGGACCTGTGGGCATTGCGATATTTACTGTTTCAAGGGAAAAAATTTTTCCCTTATGAATGGGGGTAATCTCTTGTATTTTCATGGTTCTATTGTAAATTAAATAAAAAGACCGCGGTTCTTTCCCGCGGTCTTTTGGATAGCTATTGGGCTGTGTTGTAGAAATATTCCTGCCCGTAGCACTCGGTTCCATAATACGTGGTGCATTCCTTGGAATCCAGCCGTACGATGATGGTCTCAAAACTGCGCAAAGCGTCGGGAATGGTGAGAATAACCTGGAAGCCGGGGCTGCCATCTGTATCATAAACGGCTGTGCCAACGACAATTCCCTGTGATGCGTCGGTTCCGTTTGGTCGCATGGTGAAGGTCAGGTTCCAGCCCTTCATCAACCAACTATTGGTCGCCTGAAGGGTTACCGACTGGTCTTTGATGACACTGACCGTGCAGAGGTACAGACCTGGACCGCAAGCTTTGCTATTGTAGGTCAACGTCACCACAGGCGGTGGACCGGCAGTAGCGGTCGGCAGGGCAGGCGTGGAGGTGGCAGAAGGAGCATCGGTGGCTGAGCTGCTGGCGGCTGTACCTGAGGATGAGGTCGGTTCAGGTGTGCCGCTGCTGGTCGTCAACGCCATAGCTGTTTGAGTTCCGGCAATAATATCTTTCATTAATTGAGATTGTGTCGACACCGGATTGGGCAGGGTTGCATTCGTGGTTGGAACGCTATCGGTGGTTCCACTGGCGGGGCGAACGCATGCAGAAAAAATGATGGATAATAAAACAATTACTGCGCATACGGAACAGATATTTTTCTTCATGGATGTCTCCTCTTGTTCTTCCCTCCGAAAATAGAAAATATTTTTCAATTTCTAAAATGTATGTTAGCACGCCAAAGAACCTACGTCAAGGAAGATTTCGCTCGAAATCTTCCTGCAGGAATGAGAACAAAGGCTGACGGTGCTAGACCTCAAGGAGGATCGTTACCGGTCCGTCATTGAGCAACTCCACTGCCATATGGGCTCCAAACACTCCCTGCTGAACAGTGAGCCCATAGTCGCGCAATATGTTACAGAACTCATCGATCAACGGTTGGGCTATCGCTGGAGGAGCTGCGTTGATGAACGATGGGCGGTTCCCCTTTCGGCTGTCCGCCATTAAAGTGAACTGCGAGATCACCAGCATCTCGCCGTGAATGTCGAGCGCTGAAATGTTCATTTTATTCAGCTCATCTTCGAATATTCGCAGGTTAGCGATCTTTTTGCAGAGGATTTTCGCCTTTTCGACCGTGTCATCGTTTTCGATTCCGAGCAGGATCAACAGACCCCTTCCAATGGAGGATATCAATCGATCATCTACGCTGACCGAGCTATGCGAAACGCGCTGCAGCACTGCTTTCATATCAGGGCAATCCGACCGCGTCCCGCACTTCGCGCATGGTTTCTTGCGCGATGCTCCTTGCGCGTTTTGCGCCATCGGCTAAGATATCCCAGACGTCTTGGGGCTTATTTGATAATTCAGCCCGCCGTTCGCGGAAAGGAGCCAGGTGAGCGTTAAGGTTTCTGGCATATAATTTCTTGCAATCCACGCAGCCGATGCCGGCTCTCCGGCATTCTACGTTGACCATATCGATTTCTTCTTTCGACGAAAAGATCTTGTGCATGCTGAACACGTTGCAGACATCCGGGTTTCCCGGGTCGCTGCGTTTCATGCGCGCCGGATCCGTTACCATTTGCATAACACGCGCCTGGGTTTCTTCTGGTGTGGCGGCGATCTCGATATGGTTGTTCAGGCTTTTTCCCATTTTCTGTTGACCATCGATGCCCAAAACTTTGGGAACTTCCGTGACCTTCATCTGCGGTTCCACCAGCACATTTTTTCCATAGCGGAAGTTGAATGAACGCGCGACCTCGCGCGTGAATTCGATGTGAGGCGCCTGGTCAACCCCCACCGGCACGAAGTTCGCCTTATAGAGCAAGATATCGGCTGCCATGAGAACCGGGTAGCCGACCAGACCGTAATTGACATTGTTGGGCTGTTCTCTGACTTTTTCTTTGAACGTCGGCAGATCGGTGAGCTTTCCGAGCGGGGTGACCATTGAGAGCATGGTGTGCAACTCCATCACTTCGGGCACATGCGATTGGATGAACATCATCGTTTCAGCGGGGCGCACTCCAGCAGCCAGCCAATCCAAAGCCATTTCCATGGTGTTATCCTTTAGTTCTCTGGTGGTTTCCATGGTGGTCAATGCATGGATATCGACGACGCAATAAATGCAGGAAAAATCATCCTGGAGCTCCACATAATTCCTTACCGCTCCCAGGTAATTCCCCAGATGCTGTCGCCCGGTTGGTCTGGCTCCTGAAAAAACTCGCCCTTTTTTATTCATGATGATTTCTTATCCTCGTGGTTGCATAAATATGAGACGAATGATCTCTTCGGGCGTTGGCAATGCACCGCTCTTGCTTTTCGAATACAGTAGCACATCATCCACCTGCACTTCAAAAGTGCCGATCTTCTTCGATGGGATCAGTTTGATGCTTTCTGCCGCCAATCCGAATTGATCCTGAATGATGCCTGCCAGATTCTTGGCTTCTCGCTCATACTGGCACGGAACGCAATATTCGATGGACACTTTTTTGATCATCGTCTCTCCTGGCTGGTTCCTTTCATTATAACGTAAACGCGTCGTGCTTTTGGTAAAATCAGGTTATGCAATGCTTCTCTCCTGACGTTCCGGCAGAAAAAAGGATTTTCGACATCCTGGTATCGCTATTGGTGTTGACCGTCTTGTCTCCCCTTTACCTGTTTATTGCTATCTTGATAAGAATTAGCGAAGGCGCGCCGGTGATCTTCGCACAAGAACGACCGGGTTTGCAGGGGAAGATCTTTCGCGTGTGGAAGTTCCGCACCATGCGTGTTCTAAAGGATGAAAAAGGAGAACTGCTGCCCGATGCGGAGCGCATTTCGCCGTTGGGAAAATTTTTGCGCAAGACCAGTTTGGATGAATTGCCTGAATTTGTCAACGTTCTTCGTGGTGAGATGAGTTTGGTTGGACCGCGACCGCTGTTGGTCGCTTATCTTGCACGCTACTCCCCGGCGCAGGCTCGCCGGCACGAAGTGCTGCCCGGCATCACCGGCTGGGCGCAGGTCAATGGACGGAATGCCATTTCATGGCAGAAAAAATTTGAGCTGGATGTCTGGTATGTGGATCATTGGACGTTCTGGCTGGACTTAAAGATTCTCTTTCTGACCATATGGAAAGCACTCAGCGGTGAGGGGGTTTCTCAGCCAGGGCATGCTACTATGGATGAGTTCATGGGCGACCGCAAATAGGTCACTCTGCCAAAAGATCAAGCGTATAGATGTGACCGGCTTGCATCTCTTCGATCACTTGTAGCAGAAGCTGTTGCCTGCCGGGGCTGATGAGCCCCGCCTGGGTATCGGTCAAGGATAAGCTGGCATTCACCGTTTTCCCACCATTGCCGGCTACTACCTCGTTCCACAAATTGCGTATGGGTGCTATTCCATCGATGAGAAATGTGCCCGCCCAAATAGGCTGCGCTTCGGCGGGAGGGGTGGAGATGCCGATGACCTTTACGTTGGTTTGCGCGATGCGGTTGAACAGCTCGGTTGAATATGCCTGGGGCGGCACGAAAATATAAAGGATGGTGCTCAAACTTATTTCGTCGAAAGCAGCTATCCAATCGCCGGGTTGGCTGGTTTGGGATAGCTCTTTGATGACCGGATACTGATTGAGGGGTGTGATCACCGCGTTGCATATTCCGCAAAAATAGGTCGCGCCGTTTCGGTATGCCAGCGAAAAATCGCCGGTCTCACTGACCAGTAGCCCCCCGCTGCGGAAATTCTCTGCCAGCATGACCGAAGCGTAGCCTGCCATGAAAAACTGATTTTTCGGATCTGTGCGGATGATGGTCACGTTCGAGGAGGGGCTCCAATCCTGATCGCTGAGCACGATGAATTGCGTGTGCGGCGCTTCGTTCGAAAGGCTGCCCAGGTTCTGAGGGTGATTTAGGAAGACCAGCACTTTCATATCCGCGGTGATCTCGTTGGATTGGATGGCTGTCCGTGTTTCAAAAGCGAGCCCGGATGGTGCGGCTAGCTCTTGCAGGGTGCTGCTTGCTTGCTGCAAGGTCCAGGCGTCAGGGTTTTCGCCTGTGATCAAAACCAAACGGTCTGCTGCGGTTGTGGGTGTGGGAAGGCTGGTGGGTGTTTCTTGGGTGACGGCTTCTTGAACTTTCCCTTTGCAAGCGGTGAAAAGACTGCTGAGAACGATAAGCAGCAGAAAAGTGACGGTTCTTTTTTTCATAGGCAACATTGTACACCATGACGGAGATTAAGTTATAATATTCGCGTGAAATCCGCAATTTGAAACATGGAATGAATATGCAGCCCGCTGTGAGAATTTCTCAGGCGGACTTTTTAATTGAAACTTATCGTTACAGGAGTAAAGGAAATGCCGATTCACTTTGGAACAGATGGGTGGCGCGCGGTAATTTCAGACACATTTACCTTTCATAACCTTCAGTTGGTCAGCCAGGCGATTGCCGATGCGGTCGCGTCAGAAGGATGGGTCAATGGAACCAGTTTGGAAACAAAACCGGATCCCAAAAAGATCGTCATTGGCTTTGATACGCGTTTTCTATCCGATCGCTATGCAAAAGAAGCAGCGCGTGTGATGGCTGCCAATGGCTACAGAGTCTTTCTATGCCAGTCTGGTGCCCCCACTCCCACGGTCTCTTTTGCTGTCCGTGAGCTGAATGCCATTGCAGGGATCATGATCACCGCTTCTCACAACGCTCCCCGTTACAATGGCGTGAAACTGAAGGCTTGTTATGGAGGTTCCGCTTCGCCCGACCAATGTCGCAAGGTGGAAATTTACTTGAACGACAACGAGGAGTTGGGCAGGGGACCCAACCTTGTCGATTTCGACAAAGCGCGGGCTGATGGCTTGATCACGCGTTTCAATCCCTTGCCTGATTACTATGATCATCTAAGAAAACTGATCGATTTCAATATCATAGCCGAGAACCCGCAATACATTGTGGTGGACCCCATGTATGGCTCGGGCAGAGGAGTTATTAAAGGAGTTTTAGAAGGCACAGGTTGCGAAGTCTATGAGATCCGCGGAGAGATGAATCCGGGCTTTGGCGGCGTGCACCCTGAACCGATCGCAAATAACCTGAAACCGCTCTCTGGTGCGCTGATCAACGGAAAAGGGACGCTGGGGTTGGCGACGGATGGAGATGCTGACCGCATTGGCGCGATGGATGAGCGCGGTGTTTTCGTAGATCCGCATCGCATCATGGCGCTGGCGTTGCGCTATCTGGTTGAGAAACGCCATTTGACCGGCGCCGTGGTGCGCACGGTTTCTACTACCCGCATGATCGATCGGCTTGCAAAAAGATATGCTCTTACCCTGTATGAGACTCCGGTTGGGTTCAATCAGATCGCTGACCATATGCTGAGCGAGCAAGTGTTGATCGGCGGCGAAGAATCGGGCGGCATTTCCTTTTTGGGGCATATCCCCGAAGGCGATGGCGTGTTGATGGGTTTGCTGCTTACCGAGATCGTTGCCGAATCGGGTAGCACGCTCTCTGAGCTGGTGGAAGACTTGCTCGCGGATGTTGGTCCTGCTTTTTACGAGCGCACCGATCTGCGGCTGAATCGACCGCTTGCCAAACAGCGGATGGTCGATCAGCTTATATCCGATGCGCCTGCCTCGATCGGGGGGGAGAGCGTTGCCCAGGTTGTGTCGCTGGACGGGGTGAAATACATCATGGCAGATGATTCCTGGTTATTGATCCGACCGTCTGGAACGGAGCCGGTTCTGCGGGTGTATGCCGAAGGGCGCACAACCGCTATGGTGCAGGCGTTGCTGCGCTATGGGGAGAAGATCGCAGAAAAATTTCAGTAAATAAATGAAAATCCTTTCCAAAAAATGGAAGGGATTGTTTTTATTGAGCAGCGGGGGTCTGCTGGAATTCCGCCACGTTGGTGAGCTGGGCAGCCACCGTTTGCGTGTACATCAAGAGCGCCTCTTCTGTGGCGGTTGGAGGAGGTTGGGTTGGCGTATTGGTGGCTTCAAGCAGCTTCTGCATGGCTGATTGGGCAGTGACGCTCTCAAAAACGCCGGCGGTTTGCCGGGCGTAGGTCAGGGCTTCCGCTTCCAGGTCCAGATACCATTGTTGCGCATACAGAAATGCAACAACGCAAAGGATCAGGAGCAAGAACCAGCGCATCGGATGGCGTTTCTTTTTTTTCTTTTTCGGCACCGGATTTTCCAGAATGCTTTCTTCTTCAGCGATGCCGTTTTGATCTTCGATATCTTTTCTGTCGTGTTCCATCATCACCCTTTGCTTGTTTTATCGTTCTGCTGTGTGGAAATGGGCGTGAACCCTTCGGGCAGGTCATCTGGGGCTTCAGGTAATTCGACAACTTCCTTTTTGTTTGCCCCAGCGGTCGCTTTGGCTTCTTTGGGGGTTTCGGCAGCAGGGGGTGGATTGGCTACCCGTGGCGTCGTTTTTGCATGCTTGGACTCATGTTTCTCAGGAACATCGAACAATTGTTGCTGTTGCCAATCGTCTGTCGGCTCGTCCTGTTGCCTGTCGGCTGCGATCAGCTCGCGCACCCTGTGCAACCACTCGGGGATGGCGGCGGGCTCTGCCCTGGTTTTTTCTTCCATGGCAGATTGGACGAAGGATGAACCCTCGCCGTTCTGCTCAAGCAGGTCCTCTTCTGATAGCAAACTGCTCTGCCGGGTTTCTTTAGAGTTTTCGAGTGGTGCCTGGCAGTACCAGCATTTTTCTGCCTGGCTCAGGTTAGGCCTTCCACAAACAGGGCATTTCTTCTCGTCAAGATTCTCGTCCATAGGTTGGCTCAGGCTCTGTTTTTTAGAGTATAGCACAAATACCGATAGCACTTTCAGGAAATGATAATTCTTGCGGATTTATTCATGGCTGCGCACAAAAAACAAGTTCGCATTGTACGTGGAATAGTCATAATCATCCCATACGCCGCATAAATACTGCGTTTCATTGAACCGCGCTTGCTCTTCATTTGGGAAGACGAGCATAACGGCATCTCCATTCTGGAGATTGATAGTGCTGGTTAGTAATGAAGGCGCATGAACGTCTTCAAATGCCATAACGATCTTATCCTGTAAGTTATGAAGGTTCTTCCTGAATCTGCTTTCGTGAAAATAAGGAAGCCAATCAAGGTATAAATCGGATTCTTTCAATAAAGAGAAAGAAGATCCCTCTGCGATGAACGCTACGATGGCGTCTTCTCCCTTTGCGCATTCAATGGTGGTTGGCGGTCTATTTTTCGCAGTGAGTTTCCAAACGAATATAGGACCAAGCAAAGTACATGCCATTAATAAAATAGACAATGCAACTGGAGTTGTAGAGTTGATTGATGCGGTTTTGATTGATCTCAATTTCGAATTTGGCAGTTTTTCCAGCAGGGCGGCAAGCCCCATACACGGAAAAATAAGGATATAAGGAATGGCTGCGGCATATACGCGCATTTCTTTGAAATCATTGAATGGTAACAAAGGAACGCTGAGGAGAATTCCAATCAACGCGTAAAAGAACATGCGATATTTCTTATAGGAAGAGTTTTTCATTTCACTATAGATGGCATAGAAAAAAAGCACGAAGAGTGCAACCTGCCCAAGATAGTAGACAAGCAGGTTTTCACTTCTGAAAAAACTGAAAAAGCCTTTCCGGTCCGGAAAATTGATTATTTGCGGATATTGCAGTAGCGCGCCTTTTATGAGATTGCCCGGATTATCCTTGATTGCCTGAATAGAATAGTCGAAAATCGCCTTTGTTAATTCGGGTTCCTGCAGGTCAAAAACCTCAGGATGGTCAATTTGTATCGCTCCCCAGCCTCTGCCTCCAGTTGCCAATCCATACAGAGAATGAGCGAAATTCGCGAAAGGGATGCTATCTTCTGGGCTGACGAGCGATGAAAGCAACACAAAGGCTGCGATGACAACGCCGACCACCAACAAGGAAATCAGGAAAATCTGCCAAAAGTTCTTCTTGCTCTTATCTCTTAAAAAGACACCCACCATAATCATTGGGAAGATGAAGATCGGTCCGGCTCTTGTGACCAACCCCAAAACGAGCAAAAGGCTTGCCAGCCATAACAACCGCTTGTTTTTCTGCTCAAGGTAGACCATGAAAAAATAGAAACTGAAGCAGCCAAAAACCAATCCAAGGTTTTCGCTCATCAATTTTCCAACGGATAATCGCGCAAAAGCGAAGAGCAAAACGAAGAACAGGCTGGCTGGAACTGTGCCCAAATGATGCCAGACGACTTTGGTGGCATAGTAGCAAGAGACCGCCACCAGGAATGTAAGGAGAGCCAAACACACTTGAATATTATTGGAAGTTATTTTCAACAATACTCCCAAAAATGCAGGAAAAAAAATACGGCGTGCGCCAAAATAGGAAAAAGAGAATCCATTGATGAAACGCAAACCATCGTAATAGTAAAAAGCGGCATCGGTGTCTGGCAAAATGCCGCTGATAACCTGCCCTTCGGTTTGCCCGCTAGCCCACATTCCAGCCAATGCCATGGCAAATACTGCGGTGACAAAGATAAACGCGCCAGCGTTATGGATCCATGTCTTTCTTCGAGAAAGGATAATAGCCATGAGAATAAAAAGGACGGGAATGGGGAACGTTGATCCAAAACGCAACTGGATGATCACAGGTCGAAAAATAATCGGCAGGCGCAATTTCAATATTAAGAAAAATAAAAGTAGCGCTATAAGAAGAACCGCTGCTTTTTTCAGGTATTCTGTGATAGTTAACCTTGATGCCATGGGTTAGCCTTTTATGCCTGTTTCATCGGGGAGTTTTTTAAAGAATACCACACCTGGAGAAAAATCCCGCACGCCGCGCTCTTTTTTTGACGCCGTCTGTGGTCATGAATGCTCACAGACTGCGTTCGCGAACAAAAGACTGCTTCCTGCAATCTTTCTTGATCGATAACACAGTTACGCCTGCTTTGATCGAATGAAAACGTCCTTGATTCCGAAAAGCGAAATGACGAAACCAATCACAGCGAATATCAATAATAATGGAATTCCCGTTACGGTATAGCGCCAATTTGCCACGCTCATCAGATTGGGGATGAAAATGCGCGTTGCGGTGATCAGCGCCAGCAACACCCACTGCTGGAAGGGTGTTCGATAAAGACTAAGAAACATGGTGAACAATGCGACCAGGATGAAGGAACGGTAGAATGCCGCAGCAGGACCGTTGAACCAATCGTAAAAAGCTCTCTGCAGGTTGATCAAATTCGGAATGCTCAGGTTGGATAGATCGAAATAGTCGGTATAAAGTTTGCCCACCTGGGCGGTTTCAGCGGGGAGGGGGAAGGTTGTGGTGTGCAATATCTCCGGTCTGAACGCATCCCGCAACTTTAACTTCAGCACAGCGGGGACCAAATTTTTATGACTGACTATTGAATCCTGGGCGGCTTGTTCGAACAAATCGAACGCCTGTTGTGGAGAAAAGCCCGCTTTTATCAAGCTGGGGTAAATTTCTCCCGGCGTGGCGATACCGCTGCCATCGGTGATGTCGATGGGATATTTCTCTATCCAGCGGTCAATTTCTTGAACTGCAGGGGAGCTTTCATCACGAAAATCAAAGCCGCTGGCTTCGGGATAATACACCCAACCGCCATAAAGCACTACCCCCGAAGAACTGTTCAACCCCAGAAAACCATGCGCCTGATAATTGAAGAGCGACAACCATATCACCGGGATGAGCGCGATCAAGGCAGCCCAAAACAGCATAGCCAACGGTGGGTGACTGCTATGTTTTTGTTGTTTCTTTGTTTTATCGAAAAAACCGTTGAACCAATCCCAGGCGGGTTTGGATCCCAGGCAGACTGCGCCGATGAGGAAGACCAAAATGTTCTCCGCACGCAAGAGCGTGGCTAAGCTTACCACCCCAAAGGCAAGCAAAATTCGCTGAAAGCTGAAATCAACCAGGGCATCCAGAAACAGGCTGGAAGATAGCAGGATGAGAAAGATATTGGGAATTTCGCTCATAACAAAATTGGAATAATAATAGAATTCGGGTATCAGTATTGTCAAAAAGCCGATGCAAAAAGCTACCCAGCGCTTGTGGCTTAACTGCCAGCCGATGCGGTAGCTGACCAAGACGCTGGCTATTGCAATCAGGTGCAATAGAATTTTCATCCCCCATGGATTTCTTCCAAACACATACAACACCGGAGCGAAAAGGAAAGTGGTTCCGGGTCCACAGAACACAGAAACACCCTTTAGATTTCCATATTGCAATAAATGGACGGCTCCTTGAAGATATGCCGGAGAATCGCTGTCAACGATCAAGGGCACTGCCAGCGCATTGAGCAGGTGAAGGATGACCGCAACTGAGACCAGAATGAGAACACATTGCTGGTGGCTGAAAAATTTTTCTGGACGATGATCCTCGATAAGTTTACGCTGCCCTTTTTCCTGGAGAATAAAGATCAACAAAAATAGAAAGCTAAAGGTAAACACGTCTGCAATAACCAAGAAGGGAACGAACAACCAATTCGGAACAGTGCGATATTGGCTGTGCAAGGTTATGAGTTTCTGTTGAGGGTTGGAGGTTGATAAATCAACCGCTCTTCTCATGCTGCCATAGGATATGGAAACCCTTCCGCTTTGCACGCTGGAATTGAAGAGGATGTTTACCTTTGATCGCAAGGGAACCGGAAAGGTTAATATTAATGGATCAGAATCTTGTGTAGCGGTGAACATTCCATCTTCGAGATTCCAGCCGGCTTCAAGGGCTTTTTCTTCAAAGGAATAGATATCTCCTCCCACCTTGATTTCCAGCAACTCGATTCTTTGATGAGCGTACAGTTGGGGTTCGAGCGTAATCGTCTGGTATGAAACGGGAGCCCGATAGGTTGCCCAGGTTGTGAGCGATCCAAGAACCAGTGCAGAAATGAGGAAGAGAGAGCGCTTGCGTTGTATTTGCTGGAAAGCTGATTTAGATTGGGCATAGATAAAGGATAGAACGAGCGTGAACAAAGGAGAAAGGAGTAAAAAAGCAAGAAGAATCCAGAGCGCTTTTCTGTCCCAAATCGAGAACACGTGATGCGTGAAACAAGCGGCGATCAATACTCCAGCTACGGTTAATATGCCTCTCTCTGTGGATTTTTGAGATAAATATTCTTTAAGCATTTGATTTGTGTCACTCTTGTGTGAAAAAGGTCGTGAGCAATTATACTTTAACAAATCTTGCTTTGCCGATAGGCGAAATCTTTACCGGAATAGTTTGGAGAATATAATTAATTGAGTTTACCAGCCTGTCGTAACAGCGAATGTCTTTAAATCAATTTTCACTTTTAGGAGATTATTTTGTGCGATATATCGATTACGAAAAATGGTAAGCATAACAAGACTTTGATAATGAGTAGGCATATATAATGATTAAACGAAATCCGAAAGAATATTCCCCAATCAAAGATTTTTTATTGTTTCCACTGAGAGCCATATTTTTAGTTGAAGAGAGTAAGTTCGGACTGACATCACTGCGCGATGAGCGGTTCCGGTATGTAAAAAAATATGTGGTTGGAAGGTGCTTGGACATTGGTTGTGGAAAGAACAATATCTTCATCAAACAATTCCTCAACAATCACGGGATCGGTTTAGATATTTTTCCTTATGAGGGATTAACCGAGGACAATCTTGTTGAAACTTTCTGCGAACTGCCATACCCCGATAATAGTTTTGGCACGGTTACTTTTATTGCGAATTTCAACCACATTCCCAGAGATCTGCGCAGCCAGGAGATCAGAGAAGCGTACCGCATTGTAGAACGGGGCGGTAGAATCATTGTTACTATGGGGAGTCCGATAGCAGAATTGCTTGCTCATTTGAATGTGTGGTTGCAAGACAAGTTTTTCGGAACGAACATTGATATGGATTCAGAGCGCGGAATGGCTGAAGGCGAGAGCTTTTTTGTTTTGGATGAAGAGATCAAGGGATGCCTGGAAAATTCAGGGTTTTCGAATCTGGAGCGGCATTATTTTCCGACACA
>Ga0228535_1001080_pt1 | contig 51366 bp, 41 predicted proteins | sample SJ1metagenome_FD_168457 | JGI IMG/M metagenome (GOLD analysis project Ga0228535, IMG submission 168457) | Enriched culture of PCE-dechlorinating microbial communities from Ithaca, New York, USA - SJ1 | ecosystem: Engineered > Modeled > Simulated communities (microbial... > Unclassified | place... | reverse complement strand
CCCCCGGACTCGAGTCTTTCGTTCCGGCCGTCGCCAGGGGAGAGTGGAATCCCAGAAAGAAATAATGCGCGTTAAATATCCGGAATCCGGAAATAAGGAGACGCTATGAAAAACCGAGCATTTTTATGGATCGCGTTTTTGACCGTATCGTTTAGCTTTTGCGTCGCGGCGGCTTCCGCCCAGACCGCGGGACCGGACTACAAAAACGTCCGGATCAAAAAATTCCCGGTGGCGATGCAATGCTGGACGTTCCACGAATTCACGTTTGTCGAAACGCTACAGAAAGTCAAGGCGCTGGGCATCGAATATATCCAGGCTTACCCCGGGCAGCCGCTGGGCGGCGGATTCCCCGAAAAAGCCGTGTTTGACCATAATCTCCCCGATGATCAAATCCGGGCCGTCAAGCAGAAGCTCCGGGAGCACGGGTTGAAAATCGTGGCTTACGGTGTTGTCGACACCGGGAGGACCGAGGAAAGCATGCGCAAGGTCTTCGAATTCGCCGGGAAGATGGGATTCCGGACGATCGTGACCGAGCCGGCCGACGGGGACTTCGGGCTGCTTGACAAGCTCATCAAGGAATACGACATCCAGGTGGCCATCCATAACCATCCCGAGCCGTCCAAGTACGCGAGGCCGGAGACCGTTCTCGGCCGTGTCCGCGCCAGAGACGGGCGCCTCGGTTCCTCGGCCGATACGGGGCACTGGATGCGCACGGGCGTTAACCCCCTCGAAGCATTGCGGATGCTTTCGGGACGGATCCGGGATGTTCATTTCAAGGACCTGAATGCCTTCGGCGTCAAGGACGCCTGGGACGTGCCTTTCGGCCAAGGGAAAGCCAATATCCATGACATCCTGGCCGAGCTGACTCTGCAGGATTATGACGGATACCTGACGATCGAACATGAAAACAAGAAGGAGCTTAAGAACCCCGGCCCGTCGGTCGCCAAGGGCCTCGAATATCTGAAAAGCATCACGTATTATGAGGGCTATGATCAAATTTTAGGCCGGAGGGAAGGCCGGTACTCCAAACACGGCTGGAATCATTACGGCCCGGGATACTTCGACCTGTGCGAAAAAATGGGCGTGCTCAAATCGCAGGGCGGCATGGGCCTTCTCTGGTTCAGCGCAAAAACCTACAAGGATTTCGTCCTGGAGCTCGACTACCGCTGTGAAAACATGAAGACCAACTCGGGGATTTTCCTGAGGATCCCCGCCGTGCCGTCGAGCGATGATTATATTTATCATTCGTTCGAGGTCCAGATTTATGACGCCGGCCAGGGGATCCACATGACGGGAGCCGTTTATGACGCGGAAGCGCCCCGGGCGGCGCCGTTCAATCCGGCGCCCGAATGGAACCACATGAAAATCACGTTCAAGGGAAAGCGCATCCAAGTCGAGATCAACGGCGTTCCCGTCCAGGACTGGCAGGCCGAGCCCCGGGGCAAGATCAAGGATTTCGCGTCCGAGGGATACATCGGCCTTCAAAACCATGACAGCATCGCGCCGGTGTACTTCAAGGACATCTTCATTAAGGAGCTTTAGGCCCCGGGCCGCTTGAAAGACGGACGTCCGCGCCCCGGCTGATCGGGCCGTTTCGATCCCTGGGACGGCGGGCGGCCGCCAAGCAGCCGCGTTTGATCCGTACGAAGGCGTTTTCCCGAACGTCCTCGGCCCAGCGGTTCCCTTGTCCGCGGTCTCCGCTAAAACCCGGGGGTTATGGTGAACTGGAGATGCCAGCCCTTTTGCGGCCGATCGAACGGATAGACATAGTTCAGGCCCAGGACAAGGTAATTGAAGAGATTGGTGCGCAGGCCGATTCCGGCGCTGGACACGGGCTTGCGGCTCCCGCCCAGGAAAGAAGCCTCGTTCACGTCATCCCAGGCGACTCCGACGTCGTAAAAGCCAAGGAACTCAATGGGCCATATGCCGTAAAAGCCGGAGCCCAGGCCGAGAACCCTGAACAGCGGAAACCGGAGTTCGAAGTTGGCGATCAGAAGCTTGCTGCCGAACAGGCGGTTGCCGTCAAAAGTCTCGTTAAAATCGAAAGACGAATAGCCGTATCCCCGGACCAGATCCTCATAACCGATGTACAGCGGCCAGAGCCGCTCATCGTCCGCGCTTTTTCCGTAGCGTCCGTAATGGAGAAACCGGAAGGCCAGGGTAAACGGCTTGACCGGCATAAGGTACCGGCGGTAATCGGCCATGGCCGTCATGAACGAGAGGGATCCGACCGCGGGCGAAAGCTCGAGGAGATAGCTCTGGCCGAGGATCGGGCTCGTCGCGCCGAAGATGCCGCTGTCGTAGACGAGGGCGGCGCTCGTGAAGGCGTAGCTGATGCTCTTCGGCGCCTCCAGATTCTTCTTGTCATAATTCAGGAGGTATTCCCCGTATAACGAATAGGATCGGGTATAGAGGGTCTGGCTGAAGTCGATGAGCTGGAAACCCCCGCTGAGCTCCAGCCTCTTGACCTGGCTGAAGGGATAGAACGCGAAGGCGGATGCTTCGTAATTAATCTGCCGGAAGACCAATTCCTCCTCGATGTAGGACGGTTCCCCCATGGTCTCGCCGATCGTGGCCCCATAATAGCCGTAGACGTAGGGGATTCTTTGACCGACGACGCCCCAGTTCCAGCGCTTCCGGCTGTTTTGATAGGCGACGAGCAGGGCGCTGTCGATGAGGCGGCTGTTGACCTGGGCCATCGTCACCACGGTCCTGTAGCCGAGCATGTCGCTCCAGAACGCCGCCAGTCCTCCTCCGCCGTACGTGCCGTATCTATCGACTCCCACGGCGACCGTCGGCTGGGTGATGTAGTCCAGGCTGAGCTTCGGTTTGTACTCGGAAACCGGGAAATTCGTGTCCTTGGGAAGGCCGAAAATGGGATTTTTGAGAAGGGCCAGCAGAGACCCCTCGGCCTGGGTCCTGGGAGGCAGGACGCCGAGATTCGTTTCCCCGAAGCTGGCCAGCTCGGCCGTTCCCCGGAGGATTTCTTCCGATTCAACCGAGTACAGGGTAAAATAGCCTTGGTTGTAGCCGGAGAAGACGAGCTTTTTCTCTTTCGCCGAAAACGAGATGGCCGGGCTCAATTCCGTGATGCCCGCGACTCCGGTATAGAGGTTGGTCACCTGGAAAATCCTCCGGCTCCCGAGATCAAGGCGATAGATATCGGTTTTTCCGGTTTGGTCGGAGAGAAAATATATCGACTTGGAGTCGGAAGACCATTGGGGATTGATATTCTTGCCGTTCGGAAAGGCGCCCAATCTTTCCATCTGACCGGATTCCGGCTCCATGAGAGCCAGTTCATAATTGCCTATGCTCAGATTGGAAAGGGTCGTGGAAAACCTGTCCGTGACGAAGGCGATGTGCCGTCCGTCGGGAGACCAGGCGGGATGGATGTCGGAATAGAAATCGCGCGTCATCTGCCGCAGGGTGGACGTCTGAAGGTCATAAATGAATATGTCGCTCTGCCCTCCGGCCAGGGCCGAGAAGGCGATCTGCCGTCCGTCGGGAGACCAGGCGGGATTCATGATCTCTCCCAGCTCGGGGAAAGGAATTTCTTTTTCGATTTTGTCGGTACGAACGTCGATGATGGTCAGGATCGGCCGTCCCTTGGCGATGGCGCCGAAAACGAAGCGGCGTCCCTCGAAGTCCCAGGCCCCGGCCGATTGGATGAATTGGAGGCTTTCGAAATGGGGGTCGACGGCGGTGGAGATGATGTTGCGCTTGACTTTTCCCGTCTCGGCGTCGGCCAGAAAGAGATCGATGGAGAAAAGGTCCCTGGACGATAGAAAAATGAGCTCTTTCCCGTCGGGGCTCAAAGCCGGGGCGATATTGTAGCTGTTTTGCTCGCTTCCCTGGATAAGGGCTTTGCTGTACCTTTCAAAGGCCTGCGTCAAGGGGAGAACCGGCTCATAGGCCTTCTTCATGGCCTCGTGCCAGTCTTTCGAAAGCTGTTTGATCTTGACCCCGAGCACGCCCTCCAGGGCCGGCTCGGCGCTGTCGCTGCGTCCTGCGGCCTTCATCAGCCGGGCGATGATCTCATCTCCCCAGCGGCCGGTGATATAGGACCAAAACGCGTGGCCCCAGCGGTAGGGGAAATACTTGTAGCTGTCGTTCAGCTTCCTGATCTCGGGTAGATCCTTTTTCTTGACGGCGTCCCGCATCCACATGGAGGTCAGCGGATCGATGGCCCCGATGGATAAATATTCGGCCAGCCCCTCGATGAACCACAGGGGAAGACGCATGTCGACGGGCATCCCCCGGGCCTGGTCGGACCGCCCCTGGGCGGCGATGTCGTATTGGAAGGCATGAACAAGCTCGTGGCCGATGACATGATCCGTCTCGGCCAGCGTGGCGCCGTAGGGAAGCACAATGCGCCTTTTGAACGCCTCCGTGACGCCGCCGGTCCCCTCCCCCAGCGTGCCGCTGATGGCGGTTGTCTGATGAAACTGGGGGTTGCTGGAATAGAGAATCAACGGCTGGCGGCCCTTGAGTTCGTGATTGAGGACGCGGGCGAGCCGCGTGTACCAGCGCTCCGCCATGATGGCGGCTTGCTTGACGGTCTCCTGATCGGTCAGATAAAAATAAATATCAAAATGGCGCGTCTTCATCACCTTGAAATCGAAGCGCTCATATTGGACCTTGTTACGGCCGAAATACTGCGCTTCGAGGGACGCCGAGAAAAACACCAGTCCCGAGATCAAAAGCGCAGCGAACGTGCGTTTTCTTGTGATGGATGGAGTTCGCATATTGCCCTCCTCAATGGTCATTGTACTACTTCGGGCCGGAATCCGCTAACGACTTCAGCCGATGCCTCCGCCGCCCGTTCGATGAAACCGTTTTTATTTCCTAGTCATCACACGTGTTTCATAAGAAATCCGTTGCATCGGCGATGAAGGGCCCGCGGACCCGCTCATCCGGCCCACGCCCCGGCTCTCAAAACGGCTCTTCCGGCCGGCATCCCCTCAGGCCGGGGGGCGGCCGCCGTCCTCCCATCTATTAGACAACCGCTCAACGCTTTTTATTGAGCGCGGGGAGAGCGCTTTTTCCGGGCGCGCCCCGGGGCCCCGGGAGTGGATTTCTCATCCCTTCGACGGCCGTCCTGCCGATCGGTCGAGGAGAAGCCTTTTTCCCGGCGGGCGAATCACCCGTCCGGGCCCGATGCCCTCCGCTTGATCACCACCAGGGTGATATCGTCGGATTGGGGCGCGCCGGCCGTGTGCGCCGCAACGGCCTCGAGGACGGCCTCCTGGATATCGGAAGCCTGGAGGGAAAGATTCTGACGGATGACCTGAATCAGTTTTTTTTCGCCGAAGTACCTGCTGTCGACTGTCCCCGGATTGGACCTGACGGCCTCGGTGATGCCGTCGGTGAAGAGCACCAAGACCTCCCCGGGCCGAATATCGAGCGTTTCCTGCTCGTAGCTCTGATCCGGAAGAAATCCCATGAGGAGGCCTCCCGGACCCAGTCGTTCGTACGAGCCGTCCGCACGAAAATGGAAGGGAGGATTGTGACCGGCGTTGACGTAGGTAAAAACCGATCCGCCCCGGTCCAGGAGTCCATAAAAAAAGGTCGCGAACATGTGCGAATCCGTGAACCGCGCCAGGAGGTTGTTCATCCGGGAAACGACCCTGGAGATGTCTTTCGTCTCCGCCGCCTGGCCGTGCAGGCTCGCCTGGAGGCTGGCCATCAACAGCGCCGCCGGGATCCCTTTGCCCGAAACGTCGGCGATAGCGATCCCCAGGAACCCGGATTCCATGTCCAGGAAGTCGAAATAATCTCCGCCCACCTGCTGGCTGGGCAGGCTGGTTCCCGAGATCTCGAATCCCGGAACCTGGGGCATGGCGTGGGGCAGCAAGCGCTCCTGGATGGCGCGCGCGATCCGGAGTTCGCGCTCGAGCCGTTCGCGGGCGATCGCTTCATCCCGCCCGCGCTTGACGGCCGCGGCCATTTCGTTGAAGGCCGTCGCCAGATCGCCGAGCTCGTCTTCGTTGGGCACGACCGTCGGGGTGTCGAAATCGCCGGCCTCGATGCGCCGAACGCCTTTATGGAGCGCCGTGACGGCCGAGGTGATTCCGGCCGTTATTCTCAGGCCGAACACGAGGGCGGAGATCTCGAGAAAGAACATCAGGACGGCCGCAAATATGATGCCGGCCATGATGGCGGTCCCCAGTGGATTCGTGGAAGAGAAGATTTCGTTCCAGATATCGGCGACGTTGGTTTTCAGGATGAGGAGTATCTGAAGCTTCTTGAGCTGCCCGTCCTGCACGACGTGCATGTCCAGATGGGTCATTCCGAAATAGAACGGTTTTCGCCAGATGGAATTCGCGTGCGCGGCGGAAGACGCTGGCTCCCCGGGCGTTTTGTACGTGCCGACGATATCTTTCCGGGGAGAGGCGTCCAGGTGGACCTCCGCGCGTTCCCGCTCTCCGTCGTGCTTCCAGATGCTGATCGGATTGGACGCCGACAGAATGACGTCCGTTTTCAAAATGGATGCCAGCTTGTCCATCATCCGCTGATCGACCGGCGCACCCCGAAGAACGAATCCGACGGGGGCTTCTCCGCGGACGCTGATCAGCCACAGGTCCGAATCCTTCCCGTAATAAAAAGCCCTTTCCGTCCGTCCGGGCCAGCCGGAGAAAAAACCCGGCTTCCGGGCGGCCTCCAAAAATTCGGAGAGCCGGCCGGGCATGTTTTCCTTTTGCGCGTCTTTTGCGCCGCCACCGGAAACGACGAAGGCCTTGTCCGATAAGGCTTCCAAAAAACTCCCGTCCGCGGCGGCAAAGTCCGCCCAGGACGTGAGGATCGCGTTGGCCCGGACGGCGCGGCTTTCCCCGAGAACGCCGTAAAGGATGATGATTCCCATGATGAGAAGGAGGCAAAGGGGGACGATCAGAAGAAGGAAGGCGCTGAACGCGAGTTTCGGCTTGAGTTTCATGAAATGCAGCCGTGCGCCCGAAAAAATATGGATGAGGCTGAAGAACAGGAAAAAGCGCAGGGACCACAGGCATGTAACGGCGATGTTCAAGCCCAGGCTCGTCAACCAGGGCAGTTTGGTCGAGGCCTCCGCGGCTCCGCGCATCGCCCCGGCCGCGGGGAAATACGCCGTCCATCCCAGGGAGAGAGCCAACGCCGCCAAATCAATCAGAAACAGGACAGCGCGCCGTCGCGAGGTCAGATGCCTGTAGGGCCGGTAGCGGCGAAAAAGCAGGAAAAGGAACGAGACGCAGACGGCTGCGATCCAGGCGCGGGAGGAATAGTTGAAAAACAAGACGAAAAACAGGCTGAACGCGAGGACGGCCGACCAGAATTTTTTGAACCTCGTATCCAGGAATAAGAGCCGTAGGGCCGTGATCCAGGCCGCGGCCAGGACGACCGCTTCCGCCCAGAAGCCGGCGGCGCCGGGGATTCCGAACGCGAGGGGAAGCGCCCGGGCGAGACCCGTGAGGCCCGCCGCCGTCAGCGCCAGGCGCCAGACCGGACCGTTGAGCAGGGATGTCTTTTTTCCGAGCATGCCCGACATCGAAAACCGGTCTGAAGCGGAAGCCGCGCCGGGGGCGACGGTTTTTTTCGTTTCCGGCATTTTTGTATTCTACTTTATGTGGTCCGGGAAGGAAAGACCTTCGGGGCGGAAAACGCCCTTCCCGTCGCGCCGGACGGCCCCGATCCGGAAGCCGAATGGCCTTGACTAGCCCGGCGGGCGGAATGTAGAATGACTCCCGATGTTCGGCCAAATCGGGATCATTTCCGCGGTCATGGTTACGGCCTACGGATTCTCCCAGTGGAGAAAGCTTTCCGTCGAATTGAGCATGCTGGCCTCGGCCGTCGCCGGCGGCCTTGCCGGCGCCTGCGCCGGGACGCCCCCGCTTCCCGACCTTCCCCGCCACCTTGTCGAAGGCACATTCACCTATCTGGATGTCATGCTGGTTTTCACGACGGCCACGATCTTCATGGCCGTCGTGAGCGAGTCCGGCGGAGTGGACTATGTCGTCCGGGCTACGATCAAGTATTTTTATAACCGGCGCGTCGTCGCCCTTCTTCTTTTGATGATCATCGTCCTCATTCCCGGAGCCTTCACCGGGGCGGGCAGCGTTTCGCTCCTTGTCGTCGGCGCCCCCGTGGCCGCGGCCCTCCGCTACCTCGGAGTGCCGAACCGCAAAACGGCGGCCATTTTGTTCATCGTCGCCGGCCTGAGCGCGGCCGCGCCTCCGGTAAACATCTGGGCGATGATGCTCTGCGCGGGAACGGCCATTCCCTATGTCGGTTTCGAACTGCCTCTGGGCATTCCCGTGCTTCTTTTGGGGGCTTTCACGGTTCTTTTCCTGGGCTGGGAAAAGGAGGGTTCCATGACCCTTGAGAAGGCCCTCCAAGAGATGCCGGAGCCGCCGGCGCGCATGGCACTGTGGAGGGTCGTTCTGCCGTTTCTTGTTTTTTTCATTTTCATCGCGGCCTACCGCCTGTGGCCGTTCGCCACTCCCGTTTTCGGCCTGGCCCTCGAATTTGCGATCGTCGCCCTGGTCGCCTGGGCGGTCTCGCCGGTGAAAATCCATCTCCTGACGATATCCAGGGACACGGTGAAACGGCTCCTTCCCCTTCTTTCCACCGTCGTCGTGGTCGGAATGCTCCAGCAGGTCATGACCGCCACCGGGGTCCGCGGCCTTATCTCCTTCGCGGTCCTGTCCACGCCGCTCGTTCTGCTCATCATTCTCCTGGCGTTGATCATTCCCGTTTCGGAGGGGGTCTTGACGTATGGAGCCGCGGCCATCATCGGCATCCCGCTCATCTGGTTCCTCGACTCCATCGGCTATCATGCCACCATCGTTATAGCCGCCCTGAGCCTGGTGTGGCCGCTCGGCGACGGGCTTCCGCCGACGGCCCTCATCGGCCGCCTCAGCGTCATGGTTTCCGGTTACAGGGAGTCCTACTGGACTTTCCTGAAAAGCGCCTGGATTCCCTGGTTGGTCATAACGGCCGTCGGCCTTCTCATGATCGTCTACAGCAACAAATTGGCCTTCCTGGTCGCCTGGAGTCTCTGATGACACTGATCATGCTGGCCTATTATCTGATTTGCGGCTGCCTTCTGGCCCTGGCTTTCTGGAATTTCTTGCGGGAGAAGGAATCCAGGCAGGATTGGCTGCTTTATCTCCTGGTCATGATTCCCCTTATCCTCAGGCTGTTGAGGATTAAATAGCGAGTGAGCGGATGAACGACATGCGGCGGGAATGGACAACGAAATCCGTGATGGGCGCCGTCATCGTCCTCATGATTATCGCCGGAGGTATCCCCCTCCACCGGCACCGGCGCTTCAACCTGCCTGTCGTCAAGGGCCCCGGGGTGACGAACGTCACGAGGCTCAGTGATTTTGAGCCGGGTCTCAAAGGCACCGGGGCCGACACGCACGTTTTTATCCTCGAGGGGAAAGAGCCCGGCGGAAAGATGCTCCTCATGTCCGACACGCATGCCAACGAGCCCGAGGGGCTTTTAGCCGCCTTGATCGTCATCGAAAACGCCGTGGTCGAGAAAGGGACTCTCTACGTCATACCCGTTTTTAACAACAGCGCCAGCCGCAACACCCGGCCCGGCGACGGGTATCCCCTCTACTTCGACATCCCGACGGACTGGGGAACACAGAGATTCCGAATGGGAAACCGGGACGCTTCCCCCCTAGATCAGTGGCCCGATCCCGACGTCTACATCCATTACCCCGAAAGGCAGTTCCTGTCTTTCATCGACGTCCGGAACACGAACCGGACCTGGCCCGGGAGGTCAAACGGCCCGCTCATGGAAAAAGTCACTTTCGGAGCCATGGAGCTCATGAGAAGCGAAAAAATCGATCTGGCGGTCGATATCCACGGCGCGGAGACGATGTTCCCGGTGACGAACTGCATCGTCGCCCCCGACAAATCGATGAAACTGGCCACCATCGCCTCCATGACCGTCAAGGCCATGGAAGGCTTTGACAATCACGTCGAGCCCTCCCCTTCAGGATTCCGGGGTCTCTCCCACAGGGAGATCGGCGATTACTCGGATACCCTTCCGTTTCTCCTCGAAGCGCCCACGCCCTTCCTCGACCAGCCGACCGGGCCGAAGACGGTCAAGCTTCTGATGGACGGCAAGGATCCTTTTCTTTTGAGTCTCGCCGGCAAAAAGAAGCTGTTTGTCCCCTTCGATGAAAACGGCTGGCCGCTCGAAAAAAGGGTCGGCCAGCACTGCTCCGTGACGCTCGAGCTCGCGCGCCAGTTTTCCAAGAAAAACCCCGGGCGTCCGATCGTCATCAAAGGCGTCCCTCGATATGCCGACCTCGTGAAAAAAGGCGTCGGCGCCTATCTCGCCGATCCCGGCAAAGCCGGGGCGGACGGCGTTGTCGAGAATTAAAACGGCCCGCGGCGGATTCGGTGGAAGTCGGCGGCTCGCATGGGGATGATTTTGGAGGAATCTTATGAAGAAAAAAGCAATTTCCGGCATCGCCGCCGCGGCGGCGATCCTCTGGCTCCTGACCGCGCCCCGTCCGTCCGCGAAGGAAGCCCTCCCGCTGCCCCCGTCGTCCGTGACGGAGGCCGAAGGCTGCACGGTCATCATGGTCGGGAAAGAGGCGTCCTCGGACGGTTCGACCATGGCCACGCATACGGCCGACTGCGGCTCCTGCGACTGGACATGGCGGCATGTGCCGGCGGCCAATCATAAGCCGTCCGAAAAGCGGAAGATCTATCATATCAGCCAGTACAAGACCTGGTCCCCTTCGGAAGGCCTCAAGTGGGACCTCTACAAGAAATCCTTCGGCGGGTTGGAAATCCCGGAGGTCCCTCATACCTACGCCTATCATCACGGCATGTTCGGTTATATCAACGAGAACCAGGTTGCCATCGGCGAATCGACCATCGGCACGCGGCGCAAGATGGTCAACTCGACGCCGTCGGCCGGCCTGGACCTGACGATGCTCACCCTCCTGGCCATGGAGCGTTCCAGGACCGCGAGAGAAGCCATTCGCATCATGGGCTCCCTGGCCGAAAAGTACGGCTACGGTTTCCACGATGACGGGGAAATGCTCGCCGTTCATGACCCCAACGAGATCTGGGTCTTCGAAATCATGCCCGTGGGCGCCCTGTGGGTTCCGCAGAGCGGAAAGCCAGGCGCCGTCTGGTGCGCTCAGAGGGTCCCCGATGATCATGTCTGCGTTTGTCCGAATGAATCGCGCATCGGCGAGATCGACCTGAACGATCCGGATTATTTCATGGCCTCGTCCAATGCCGTCACCTACGCCGTGGAAAATGGCTATTATGATCCCAAGGCCGGCAAGCCCTTCAATTGGAAACGGGCGTACAGCCCCGCCGAGGGAAGCGCCGTCAGTTCAAAGGGACGGCGCGCCCGCATGTGGCGCTTTTTCGACATCGTCGCCCCCTCGAGGAATTTCAGCCCCGAAACGCCGAACATGGATTTCCCGTTTTCCGTGAAGCCGGACGGGAAGCTCTCGCTGCAGGATGTCATGGCGCTGACGCGCGACAAGTGCGAAGGGACGGACTTTGATCCCGTCAAGGGGATTCGCGGCGGCCCCTTCAAAAACCCGAACTATTACAAGGGCACGCGCCTGATCAGCGTCGCGAACGTCGAATACACGACTCTGACCCAGTGCCGGGGCTGGCTGCCGGCGCCGGTCGGCGGTATTGTCTGGCTGTCTTTCGGACCGCAGGACACTTCCTGCTACATGCCCTTTTATGCCGGGGCCACGGACATGCCGAAGTCCTTCAGCGTCGGCGATCACTTCGTCTTCAACCGGGATTCGGCGCGATGGGCGTTTGATTACGTCGATTTCCATGTCCAGGCGGCCTACAGCCTTGCCATCAACGACGTCAAGGAAGCTCAGGCCAGGCACGAATCCGATGTCGTGAGCCGGATTCCGGAGATCGACGGACAGGCCCAAGCCCTGTATGCGAAGAAACCGGCCGACGCCGCCAAATTCCTGACGGGCTTTTGCCTCAATAACGCCCAGAACGTCGTCGATGCCTGGTGGAAGCTCGGCGACAGCCTACTGGTCAAGTACAATCATCTGGCCTTTTACAATTCCGAGAAAAGAGCCGTCGAAAGGGGGAAAACGGCTCCTCCCCCGTGGTGGCAAAAGGCCGTCGAGGCCTATGATATCCTGATGGAGCCGGAATCCAAGAAACGAGGAGAATAACATTGAAAGCAAGAATTCTCATCGCCGTTTTGGGCATCGTCGCGGCCCTGGCTCCTGCCGGCGGACAGACCGTCCCCAAGGCTGGAATCCCGGTCCTGACCACCTCGGCCGGACAGAGCCCGGATGTCGAAACGCTCAATGTCGTCATGGAGGAAGCCGAAATCGGCTACGATTACTGCGATGTCCCGACGGTCGATATACTCGCGGCGGGGGTCGGCCTGGGGGGAAGGGAATCCGGCGCCGGCTTTCACGCCGAAGTGCATTCCGACCTGTCCAAATACCCGGCCGGGACGCCGTTCAAGACCGTGATTTTCGCCATAGGGGCGAGCCTCAAAGGCATGGGGGCCTCGGGCTTGACGCTGGAGAGCGAAGAAGCGCGGCTTAAAAAGCTCATTGACTACTGCAAAGAGAAAAAGATCTTCGTGATCGCCGCCCACATCGGAGGCGAATCCAAGCGCGGCCCGGCCGGAAGCGACAACGAGCGGATGATCGACGCCGTGGCGCCTCTCGCCGACTATCTCATCGTCACCAAGGACAGCAACAAGGACGGGCGTTTCACGAAGATCGCCGAAGCCAAGGGGACGCCGCTCGCCGAAATCGAATATGCGCTGGGACTCGTGGATATCCTCAAGCAGGTCTTCCGATAATCGGCCTCGCGCCTCCGGGCCCGGGCGCGGAGACCGTCGCGAGCCCGCGCCCGGCATCTCCGCCTCTCAGTCGATCCTGATCGTTCTCGAATCGGATTTCCGTTCGTTGCCCCGGGGAGAATCGTCCGCCGCCGTGGCGAAAAACGTGTGCCATCCCTTTCCCGGACGCAGGCTCCAGGTCCACGGCTCCTGCGCACGTTCGCCGATAAGCCGGCCGTCGCCGTACAGCCGGACGCTCCGGATCCCGCTTTGATCATTGGCCTCGACCTGGACGCTCACGCGCCCATCCTCGCGAACCTGAAGGTTCCGGATTTCGACGGCGGGCCCCAGGAAATCTGTTTCCTCCGGGGACCGGTCGACAACACTGATCCCTTTTCCGACGTCGAGGAGGATTCCTTCTCCCCGGACCGGGCCGCCGGCCGGGAATTCCTTGATCAGGCGGCCCGAGAGATCCTTGACCTGCAGGTTTCCCGGGGTGCGGCCGTAATAGCGCAGCCTGACCTGGGTCCCGGCATCCGCGTCCACGGGCTTGATTTCGTATCGGCCGGGCTGAAGCCTCCTGGCCGTGACGGCTGAGAGCCCGGACGTTTCAAGATAAAAATCCAGCGTTTCCGAGAAAACCTCGACGGGACCAAGATCCAAATCCATCCACCCCCGTTTTCCCTTGATCAGTGTCGACTTTTCGGAAACGGGAGCGCCCTGGCGAAAGGACAGGGCCAGCCTCCACGTTTTACCGCCGCCAAAAAAATTGGCAACGGCCAGGCAGAGCCTGTTTTCATGGCCCGGGGACTCGGGGACGATGATCCCCACCCAGCCGGCCGGGAGATCGAGAGCATTCGCTCCCAGCCCTTTCGCCGCGTCCTCGATAAAACCCCGCGGCGCTTCCGTGAAAAGGACGGCGCTCGTCCGGCCGCAGACGTCTCCGGCCTTCAGGGCCGCGTCCCTCACCGGAGAGACATAAATCGTGTCGCATTTATCCTTGTAGGCGTCGGTCCTGGCCCAGTTCCGTCCGACCGTGCGCATGATCTCGACTTCGTCGCTTCCCTCGGCGAGCGCGAGGCCAAGCCGGTCGTTGACCGACCACCACCGCGAACGGCCCTTGTGGGGATCTTCGAGACGCCTTTTCCCCCCGGCATCATGATACGCTCGGCCGGTCGTGGCTCCAGGGCGGGCGTAAAAATAGACGGGAATGCCGCTCCAGTCGATCCTGCAGTCTTCCCGCGCGCGGAACGCATTGAAGAAAACCGACGGGCCGCGGTCAAAGGAGGCGAAAGCCATGAACTGCTCAACCGGGGGCGTTGTCGAACGGCCGACCGTCCGGAAACAGGAATCATCACGGAAGAAACGGTAGAAGTCGGACGGAAACGGTCCCACGCGGTCGTTGCCTTGGGAGTCCCTGACCTTCAGCTCGCCGACAATCGATAGCGGATGGAGATAAACCAGAGGCTCGTCGACCGGGGAAGCCGGCCTTGCCGGGATCACGAAAGCGCAGACACCGGCCCCCTCCCCTCCGAAATGCTCGCCGGGAGAGGAGATCGTCCCCCAGGAAAAGGAAGCCAGCTTGTTCTCCGTCCGGTGCAAGACGTTTTGCCACCAGGCATGATGAAATGTTCCGCCGAGCTTTTGCCAGGCACCGGCGTAATCCAGAGGTTCGGCCCCGGCGCCGGCATATTTATGGGCCAGGTAGGCGAGCGCCGCCTTGGACCAGTTGTTGCGGTGATAATCGTATTCGCGGATAGCCTTCGAGTTCCGGACGAGCAGCGAGGCGGCCTTCTCTTCGAGCGCGGCCGCAACGGGGTCCTTCTTATAGACGGACCCGTAGCAGTAGGCCAGCAATCCCGAGCCGTAATACGAATCGTATTCCATCCCATGAAGCGAAGCGGGATCGCCCTCCGGCAGAAAAAGCACCTTCATCCTGTCCAGGAGTTTCTCGAAGCCGTTCCCCGGATAGGTGAATGTTTCGGGAATGGGCAGTCCGGTCAGGCGGCTGAGGACCGTCAGGTAAAACCAGCCTTCGAACAGCTTGTCGCAGCCATACCAAACCTGGGCCCAGCCGTGGTGGTCGCTCGTGTAATCCTGGTAGATGTTCCAGCCCTTCGCCCATTCGCTGACCGGTTTGCCGTCGGCCAGGGTCGGGTTGGCGAAGTCGTGAAGAGTGGAAACGATGTCGATCCCGTTGCCGCGAATGACGTCCATGTAGAGCTCCCGGTCGGGACGCCCGGGAAAAAGGTAGGCCGCGCCCATTGTGCTCGACAGGTCCTGCTTGACTTGATCCTGGTTTCCGCCTTGCGGAGGCAGCCAGGTCCGGACCAGGCGCTCCTTGGGCGCGCCGCCGATCATGACCTCTTCGAACGCCTTCCGGACTTCCGGATCCAATTCTTTCCACAGCGTCGCGGCCGCGAGCGTCAGGAAACCCACCTCGTCGGCCCGGTACCCGAATTCCCGGCGCCAATATTGGCCTTCGAGAAACTGGGGAGCCGTGTCCTCGTAGATATAAGGATAGCGCTTGCCCGAATAGACGCTCGTCAGGCAGCACCAGCGGATGGACTTGACGGCGTGGTCCAGGAGGACCGCCCGGGGGATTTTTTTTGAGGTGAAATACGGCTTGTCGGTCTCCGTAAGGAGAACGCCGTAGCAAAAGGCGGCCAGCCCGTTGCCGGGAATCGTGATGATGCCGGCGTATCCCTTGTAGGAAGGCGTCCAATCGTCGTATTTGCGGAAGTCAAAAAAACCGCTGTTCGGGATCCGGGCCGAATCGTCCACCCAGAGCGGCTCGAAAACCTCGATGGTGTCCTCGACGACGCCCAGGTAGAGGTCCATGAGTTCTTTCTCGGTCATGGAGTAAGCGGGCCGTGCAAGCCCAATGGCCAGGGCCGCAGTCAGGGCCAGTACGAAAAGTCCGCCGGCGGCATGTCGCAGCAGAATGGTTCTTTTCATGTTCACTCCTCAGCTTGATATTCGGGGTGCCTAGGGACGGATTCCCTGCATGAGGCTCTTGAGCCGGATCTCGTCCGTCCCCATGCCGGCCAATACCAGCCGGCCGGACAAGCGAAAAAGGACGGATTGACCCCGGCCGTCTTCGCGGCGAAGGAATTCTCCGGCCTCGCTCCCGCGTTCACCGGCGGCCGGCTCCGCATGGGCTTCCGTCCGCAGGGCGATGAACGCCTCGCGGCTTTTGCCGATATCCGCGAATTGGAAGATAAAAAGACGGCAGCCGTCTTCGTAATCGGCCTTCAAGCCCTCCTTCATCTTCAGAACGGCGTCGGGGAAAAAGGCATAAATGCTTTTGACGCCCAAAGCACCGCGGAAATACTTGATGCCCGTTCGTTTTACTCCCTCGACAGGCAACAGGTTGATCAGCGAAGGCCTTCCGCAGTCCTCCCGGATCTTGGAATGGACGGCCCCGCCGATGACGGCCAAGCCGCCGCGCGTCGCCTCCTCATCATCGAATCCGGCCAGCGTCACGAGGAAGCGGCCCTTCCAAAAATTCAAATAGTAATCTTCGATTTCGCTGTCGCACCCGAGGTCCACGGCTCTCCCCTCCCCCGTGGTTTTGAACGAATACATCCCGAAGGCGGACTCGGGAGAAGACATTTCAAAGATCTCCAGGGCGATGCGTTTCCCGGAAGGGTTTTCATATTCCTGGACGGCGACTTCCCGGAATCCGTATTCGTTATAGACCTCGGCGCCCCCGTTCATATACCGGAACAGGTCTTCACCCTTATAAACCTCCGGCTCCCCCGCCGGCGACCATCCGGAAAGGTCGGCTTTGCCGGGAAGGCATTGAATCGGATTCGATTCGGCCGCCGTGATGAAAGCGGAGAAGACAAAGAAGGCGCCTAAAATACACGCCGGCCGCGGGAATCGCCTCGCGTCGAGGCCTTTCTCATGTTTATTCGATGGCATCCTTCTTCTTCCGGGACGCATTTCCAGGCGTCCCGCCCGGTCTGAAATCGAGCTTCATTTTCGCATAGATTTTCATCTTGAATCAACCGGAAATATATTAACCGCCGCCGGCCGATGGGACTGGGAATTTGTTTTCCCGTCCGGGCGGGATGATTCGCCAAGGCTTCTTATCTGCGGGCCGGGCGTCCGGCGGCGTCCGTGCCCGCGCGGGGCTTTGATTCGGGCCGGCAATTGTGATACATAAGGACGAATCCATCATCCGCATGGAGTTTCTTTTGGCGCAGCAGGCTTTATGTCGAGGGAGGAGGCGAGAAATGACAACGCAACGCTTCAGGAAATGCGCGGTTCCGACGTCGGCGGCCGCCTGTCTTTTACTCGTGGCGGCGGTTTTTGTCTCGGCGCAGGAGCCGGTGGCGCGCACCAGGTACCTGTCCTACGCTCGGGCCTCGGCCGATTGGACATTCCAGCATTATGACGAGATTGTCACGAAATGGAGGGAGACGTTCGATCCTGACTACGTCTTCGGCTACAAGGCGCCCGGCGGCCTGCTGGAGATGGCGGTCATTTATTCCTATCTCTATGAAAAGGAAAAGAACCGCGATTACGCGGAGAGGGCAAAAAAGGTCTTGACGACCTACGGTGATTTTCGCTCGATCTATCCCGAATCCTCGATCAAGAAAAGGGCCGATTATCAAAACGGCGTGCCCGCTTTGCCGGATTTCTTTTTCGCCAGGCTCTATATCCGGACTTACGATGTCCTGCGGCGCGCGAGACTTCTCTCGCCCGATGAGGACAGGGCGGCTTCCGATATGATCGCCGAAAGCATGCGCTACCTGCTCAGCACCCAGGAATGGGGCGCCATGAACAGGTCCTCACTCCGGGCCGAAACGCTCGCCTGGGCAGCCCGCGCGCTTCCAGGGCATCCCGACGCCGGGACCTGGGCCATGCAGCGGGACGCGCTGGGAAACGACAACTGGGGACAGTGGGAAATCGAGGACGCGACGATTTATCACGGCATATGGCTTTATTCCATGCTCGGCTATGCGGACGCGCTCGGCCGGATGAGCGAATTTCTCAAGACCCCCGAGGCTTATTACTACGCCCAATATTTTCTGAAGCTCATGTGCCCGGCCGGCATGCTCCCGGATTTCGGGGACGCGCATTGGATGACCCACTGGACGTACTTCCTCGTCTTTTTCGAGGCCGCCGCCGGCCAATACAGGGATCCGCACATGAAGTGGGCCGCGGCGACGATCGCCGGAAAGTTCGTGGATTTTTCCAGGCCGACAAACGTCGGGCTGGGCTACATGCTTTTGGACTGCTACCGCTGGGGCGCGGATGGCCTCGCGAGCCGGCCGCCCGCTTCTCTCACCGAGGAAGTCATGGAGGATGTCCAGGGAAAGAAAATCGTTTTCCGGGACGGCTGGGCCCCCGGGTCAACCTACCTTCTCCTCAATTATCGCGACGAGGGAGACGGCGGGCTCAGGGACCGCGACTATCTCAGGGACAGCATTCCCGTCGAAGAAGAAAAAATGACGCATGGGCACGCCGACGAAAACAGCATCGCCCTCCTGATGACGGGTGGATCGGTGCTCCTTCACGACGGAGGCTATCGCGATTACATGCCCTCCGGTCCGTACGGCGCGTTCCGCCAGGATTATTTTCACAACCGCCTGTGCGTCAGGCCCGAAAAAATCTTCATGGGCCAAAAACAAGGAGAGTTCCGTTACAGCATCCGGGACGCCGTTCAAGGACAAGACGTTCTCGAGTTCTTCCGGAACGCGGGCTCCTATAGAAGGGTGCGCACCCAGAAGATCGATTTCCTGACCTTCCCCGACTTCGATTACAGCCGCACCCGCGTTGTCGACGACGGCTGGGGCTATGAATCCGACAGGGTCATCGTCTATGTCAAGGATCCGGGTTTCTTCGTCGTCTTCGATCTATTCAAATCCAAAAAAGAGGAGTTCTTCACCCTGGCCAACATGTGGCATACGCGGAAGATCCTGGCCCAGGGCCCCCATTGGTACGACACCGTCTACGATACGATCAGCGGCCAGGGCGGGCGGGGCGAGAGCCTCCCGGATGACCGGAGCCTGCTCATTTTCTTTCCCAGCACCCATTTCCGGTTGGAAGGCGTGGAGCCCGAAAAGCGGCACTATCAGGATGAATGGATGATTCACCAGACGACAGCCCAGCATTTTGAGCTGGGCGAGACCGTGGGATTCGTGACGGTCCTTATCCCCCATAAAAAGGGAGAAAGCATCGAATCATGGCTGAAATCGGTGAGCCTCCTCCCGGTCGGCCCTGAAAGGGCGGGGATGGGAATCCAGATCCGAAACGGAGACAAGACGGTTTTCATCGGCGTCAAGAACGATTTACGGATGGATATGATCCGGGATTGGCGGCGGCCGCGTTACACGTACGAAGCGGGAAAGATCGCGTTTGGCGATTTTGAGACAAACGGGGATTTTCTCTTCGGCGCGCTTAACGGATCGACCCTCGATTACACCGTCGTCAACCTGACCAAGGCTTCGTTCCGGGGGAAGGTTTTGGCCGAGGCCGGGCAGGCAAGCTTCGGGCTCGCTTTCGACGCCAGCCCGGACACGGCGGGTTTCGGGAAGCTGAGGTATTGGCGCGACAGGGTCACGCTGAAATAAAGGAATATTCGCCGGGGAAAAGCAAAGGACCCGGCCTAGGCCGCGTCCTGGTGTTTCTTCTGGGCGGCTTTTTGAAGGGCCTCGGCTTGGAGGATGAGGCCGCTCAGCACGTCGAGCATCATCCGGACCTTGATGTTCGCCAGCTTCCGCTTTCCCGATCTCTGCGCTTCAAAATTGGCCTGGAGATAGCCGCCGATTTCTTCTTCGGTCATCCAGGCCCTGAGGAAATCATCGTTGGCGAGTTCCGCCCGCAGTTCTTCAAGATCCCGCCCTCGGGTGACGATTTTGTTGTTTTCGAGAATGCGGGATTTCCACTGCTCGAAATCGGCCGTCGCGTAGGCCGGAATCGGCCCCAGAAGCTTCCGGGCTTCATGCAGGGTTTCTTCATAAAAGGACCTGCTGCCTTTGAGAAGATTCCGGGCTTTGTAGTAATCTGGGGCGGACGGGGCGACGCCGTCGGCGAGGTATCCGTTGAATAACAGGATGGCGTTTTTAACGAGTTCGTAGCTCCGCGAAGCCTTTATGTAGATATCCCGCTCGGAAAGCACTGGCATTTTTCGATGAAACCTTTTGAATACCTTATAGCACGGAAAAAATCGCGAAGTCAACGCAAAGGCCCGGAACGCCGAAGTCCGCCTATTTCTGGAGGATGGCTGCCGCGACGATATTGGCGATTTTGCTTCTTAAGGAGATGATGGCGCCCTTGTCGTCCGGGTGCACGCGGTTCGTCAGGAAAATGACCGAAGTATGCGTTTCCGGGTCCACCCACAACGAAGTCCCCGTGTATCCTGAATGTCCATAGGACCTGCTCCCGAAGAGATCTCCCCGGACGGTGGCGTAGGCCGAATCCATGTCCCAGCCGAGCCCGCGTCCGGAGAAATCGATCCGCGGGAATATTTCCGTCATTCTCTCGACGGCCAGGGGACTCAGCACGCGCACGCCGCAGAACTCGCCTTTATTGAGCATCATCTCGGCGAACACGGCCAGGTCGCCGGCCGTCGAAAAAAGGCCGGCGTTTCCGGAAACGCCACCCTGGAGCCGCGCCAGCGGATCATGCACGATCCCCTTGAGAAGCTTTCCGTCGACAACCACCGTGGGAACGCACAGGTCGAGATCCGGCGGACCCGGATTGTAGCCGGTGTGATTCATCCCCAGGGGTTTGAAAATATTTTCCGCGGAGAACTCGGCGATCGTCTTCCCCGAAACGATCTTGATGATATGAGCCAGGGTAATATAGTTCAGGCAGCTATAGGTGAACCGCCCGCCCGGAGCCGCGTTTTTTGCCAGAAGAGCGATATGCTTCACGAGGGTTTCCGTGGGACACGGATCGCCGTATTTCCGTGCGACCTCCTCCGCGTCCGCGTAGGGCGGGAGGCCCGACGTGTGCGTGAGCAGATGCCAGAGGCGGGCGTCCTCGCCCACGGCTCCGTCGCCGTCGACAAAGGCCGAAAATTCCGGGACGAATTCCTTGACCTTGTCCCAAAGCCGTACGCGGCCCCTCTCGACGAGCAGCATGATGGATGTCGCCGTCGCCACCGGCTTGGTCAAGGAGGCCAGGTCAAAAATCATGGAAGAGTCGAGAGGCTTTCTTTCAGGCATCCACTGGCTTTCCCCGTAGGCTTTTTCCCATACGGTTCTTCCCCGCCGGGTGATAAGGAGTACGGCCCCGGGAAAGTCCTTGCGAACAAGGGCCTCCTGGATGATCCCGTCGATCAATGCCAGCCGTCCGGCGGACATGCCGACGTCGCCGGGACCGGCCGGCGGCAGGCGCTGCGCCCATGCGGACGACACGCTAAACGCGGCCAGGAGCATTACGATCGCCGTTTTTCCGCTTCGGCACCGTGCCGTCATCCTTCCTCCTCGAGCGTTTCCGCCGCTCTCTCCCGATGTTATGCCTGGACGCCGGCCGAATTCAGCCGGCGCGAAACGCCTCCCGCTATTCTTTCTTTTCCGCGGATTCCTTCCAAAGAAGTCCGTCCTGCCGGATATGCCAGCTTTTTCCCTCGCCGTTTTTATAAACCGCCTCAAAAAGGCTTTCCGTCGTCTGGACTCGGGGGGGATAATCCCAATCGACGATTTTATCGGCGTGGAAGCCGATGGCGCCCAGGTCCGGCGTGAAGCTCCCGTGCGCCGCCCGATAGGCCCATTCTTCGTAATAAATCGCCCGCAGGGCCCATTTGACGGGCTCATCGAAATCCTCCCAAAACAGCTCATTTTTTTTGCCGACGGTTGTCTCCGTGAACTGCACCAATCCCCACATTTCCGGGTAATGGATGTTGATGACGCCTTGCGGGGACCATACCCAGTTATCCTCAGGATATGGAAGGCCGTTTTTCGGATCTTTCGCCTTGACGTAGGAACCGCTTTCAACTTGCACGCGATATTCCACCCTCGAAAAATTGACCCGCCAGATATCTCGCGGCTCAGGCATCTTTTTCCCCGGGAGGCCCTCGCGAATGACGGCGAGCGGAATCGCGATTTCGACGGTCCAGCCCTTGTCCTTGTCCGTCGGGTCGTTCAACGTTCCGTTGACGGCCACGGCCGTTTTCAAGCCCTGGATATCCCAGGCATGGACGGCCGGCCCTCCGTCCCGATAGGGCTTGACGAGGAGGAGATCCCAGACCGTGTTGAGGGCGTTGATCTCAAGTTCGAAGTAGTTATGCGTATCCCCGTCCGGATCGATGAAAACCTCGAAGTCGTTGTCATTGAAAATGATCGAATCCCTTTCCTTCAAGGTCGCCCAGACATGGGGTTCTTCGAGCTCCGCTGCGATGTAAAAATACTCGTCGTCCCAGACCATTTTGACGCGCGTGGAAAACCCGGGGCGCGGGCGGATTGACCCCTCGATATCGACGAATCGTTCCGTCCATCGGGCCTTGCGCCAGGACGGCTCGTTCAAGATCCCGTCGACGCTCAAAGCGGCCTGAGCCTTGTGGCAAACATAAAACATCGGTTCATACGGAATCTTGGGTTCGGGGACTTTCGTGCGCGCGGGCGTTCCCTGAAGCGCGAGCATGAAACAGATCATGATCCAGGCCGGCAGCTGCATGAAAACCTCCTTAAGGGACATTCATCTTAATACAAGCATCGATGAATCGCAATTCCCGGCCGCGGTCGGATCTTTTTTCCCAGCGAGACGCCCGGAGGATATGGCCGCCTCGCCCCGAACAAGGGATTGAGGGAGGGGCGGCTTCCCCCGCCAAGGCCTGCCCGAAAATAAAATAATCTATGCTTGACACCGCGCGTATTAATCAATATATTCCTATACGTTCACTGCTAGATTGAACTCGATTATATTATACGTAGAGGGTGCAATGGAAAAAAACGTCTATACCAGAAAAGAGATCTTGACTCTCACCGGCTTCTCCGAGGAATCCCTGTCTTCATGGGAAGCCGCCAAGGTCATCAAGCCGGTGGGGTTTACGGAAGATCACGTCCCCTTCTATTCGGCCGAGTCCGCGGCGGCGATCCGCCATATTCAAAAGCTCATGGAGTCGGGGTATGATCTAGCACAAATCCAAAAAATCATTAAGAAGGTCGGCCTCCCACAGACCGCCCAGCAACCGGAAAAAATCAAAGGCAAGCCGGAGTTCCTGACCGTCGGCCTCCTGGCCGAGAAAGCCCGGGTAAGCCCTCGGACCGTCAAGCACTGGGAGGATAAGGGCATTATCGAACCTGACATGTGGAGCGAGGGCGGATTCCGCCTCTATTCCGAGGTCTATATCGAGGTCTGCCGGCTCATCAAGGACCTTCAGCTTTTCGGTTACACGCTCGAGGAAATCAAGACGCTTTCGGATCTCTTTAGGGATTTCCTGGCCATTCAGAAGAACCCGGGGCTGCACTCGAAAAAGGAGACCCTGCGGAGGCTCGAAGGCATGCTCCATACGAGCGAAGAAATCGGCGAGAGGATGAACCTGCTTTCGGACGGGATCAAGCACTGGGCCGATCTTCTGAAAAAGAAGCGGAAGGAGATCCTGACCGTTAAAAACAAGGTTTCGAAGCATTTCGAATATGACGCCGAATCGGGAGACGACAATGCGGCATAAAATAGTTCTGATCGAGCCCAAGGCTCCCAACCTTCATATTTTTTCCGCGTATCCCCTCCCCCGCCTGGGCAACTTGATTCTCGGAACGCTCATGAAGGAGCGCGGCTGGGAAGTCGAGGTCATTGTCGAAGAAACCCGGGCCATCGACTACGCCCGGCTATCCTCTGCGGACCTGGTCGGCTTGTCGACGATCACGTCGACGGCACCCCGGGCCTATGCCATCGCCGACAAGATCCGGGAGGCGGGAATCCCCGTCCTGATGGGCGGGCCGCACGTGACGTATCTGGCCGATGAAGCGCTGGACCATGCCGATTTCGTCATCCGCGGAGAAGCCGAGGAAGCCCTGATGCTGTTCATCGACGCCTGGGAAGGCGGCCGGGATTATTCGGAGGTCCCGGGGCTTTCGTACCGCCGGGACGGAGGCGTCCGTCACAATCCCGTCCGGCCGATGTCCTGGGATCTCGACCGGATTCCCTTCCCTGATTTCGGCCTGATGGGGCATGATACCGTCAAATCCGGCCACTGGAAAATCGTCCCGGTCCAGACATCAAGGGGATGCCCCTTCGATTGTTCCTTCTGTTCGGTCACGGGGATGTTCGGAAAAAAATACAGATTCCGTTCGATCGACAACATCATCCGGGAACTCGGGCGCTACGACGAACCGAGAACCGTCGTCTTTTTTTATGATGACAATTTCGCGGCCAACCCGAAACACACGAAAGAGCTGTTGAGGGCGATGATCAAGGAAAAATTCAAATTCGTCTGGACCACCCAGGTTCGCGCCGACGTGGCCCGGGACCTGGAATTGGTCAAGCTCATGAAGAAAGCCGGCTGCTTCACGCTCTTCATAGGCCTCGAATCGGTCAATCCCGCAAGCCTGAAATCGATGAAAAAGCAGCAGACGGTGGCGGAAATCACCAGGGCCGTCAAAGTCCTGAGGCGCCACCGGATTCACGTCCACGGTATGTTCGTCCTGGGTTTTGACGACGACGATTGGCAGACGGCGATGAATACCGTCAAGTTCGCCAAGCGGGCCCGCCTGACATCCACGCAATTCCTGATCCTGACTCCCCTGCCCGGATCAGAGTTCTATGAAAGAATCCGGCGCGAAAACAGGATCAATTTCAAGGACTGGACTCTTTACGACGCCCACCACGTGGTTTACCAGCCTGTCAAGTTTTCTTTGGCCGAACTGCAGAAGGCCCAATTCGTCAGCCATAAGAAATTCTACTCCCGGCTGCAGATCGCCAAGAACTTCATCGAGGGCAAATGGACGGCCTTCGGCCTGGCCTGCTATGCCCGCCGCCTGAACCGCCTCTGGAAGAAAAAGAACAAGACCTTCTTGAGAGCGGTCGAGCTCCTGACGCCGAAGCTTTCCGCCAAGATCACGCTTGATTATAAAGAAAACATCCGCCTTTGATTTTTGAGGCGCGGCGCTCAGATTTCTAGGAATTCCGTCTTGTGACCGCACGAGGCGAGGAATTTTTCGAAATCCGGAAAGGAAATGCTCAGCGTCGCGGTGTTGACGTTGGGATGGAAACTGACATGCCCGCTGGATTTTAGGCCGCGGTCGACAACCACCCGGACTTCCTTGTTCGGATCGTTTATCAGGGCAAAAGGAGAGACGGAACCCGGTTCGATGCCCAGATAGCGGCCGAGGCGCTGCGGAGATCCGAAGCTCAAGCGGTCTTCTTTAAGCTTCCGGGTCAGATCCTTGAGGTCCACCCTTTTCGAAGCCTCAACGATCACCAGATAATGCCTGTTTCCCTTGTTGTTCCTTAAGAATAGGTTCTTGCAGTGGGCGCCGGGGACGTTCCGCCAATGCCGTTCCGCCTCCTCGACCGTGAAGACCGGGGGATGTTCATGCCGGACGTAGGCGATGCCCAGATCCTCAAGGGCGCGGAGGACTTTGGCTTCGGCATCCGGAGGAGTCATGCTTTACCCCGCAAGGATGGAATTTCACCGGAAGGATGAAAACGCCGCGCGGGCGACGGCCGCCGACATGCGGCGGTGGTCTCGGAGGGAGGCTCCGCGGTCGGGGAATGGGCCGCGACGCCCATCTGGCCTGCTGGATCTTTGTTAATACTATTTTTCATGGCGAATCCAAGCGTTCATTTTAGCGCGGATGCCTCCGCGTTTCCAGTGTGAGCGATAAATCGGGGACACAATACCCATTTACCCTATTTCCGGCAAGCAGAATGTGCCTCGGCTCCGCTTGCCGGGCGATATTGACGATGAAATAGGGTAAATGGGTATTGTGTCCCGCTTTAATGCCAGCGTGTTTTCGTCGCCGCGAACGCGAGGCTGTTCTCTAGCGGCCCCGGCCGACACTCCGAAAAGCCGGGCGTCCGCCTTTAAATGCCACCGAAACCGAACTCCAGGATCTTTTTCAGTCCGGCCCCGGTGATCTCGAAAGCCTCGTAATTGTCCGATTCGTAGACGCTTTTGAGGATCAAGACGAAATCCCTTCCGTTGAAACGGAAAACGTCCCACAGGCTCCTCTGGTAGCCGCCCGTTTCGGGATCCTCGGACGTAATCTCGATGTCGCAGCGCATCGCTTTTCCCCGGAATATATAAACCAGGCCCTGAAAAAACGGCCGAGACGAAGCCAGGTCGTTGAGGGTCAGGGCGGACGAGCTCCTGTCGATTTTGTCATAACGGAAGAAAAGGAACTCGCCCCGCCGGGACACCGCCAGATCTTCGAAGACGATGTCATTCAGGAACGGCGTGAAAGCCGGTGTGAAGACCGGAGCCACGAAATTCTTGTAGTCCTCGAGCAGGACGTTTTTCATCTGGTCGAGCCGTTCGACGGCGAACGTCTTGTTCACCAGATCGTGCCTGATCAGGAAGAGGCCGTCGCTGAGGGCGACGGGACGGCAGGCGATGTCCCCAGGGCATGACGGGATCAAATGTTGGACGCTGACCCGACCCAGATTCTTATACTGATGGGCCGGGGCGAATTCGTAAACCTTGTCGGGAACAATATAGTTTTTGCGGATGTACCTCTCGAGCGGGCCCGGGAAAGCCGCGGCGGGAATTAAAAGGAGTGCGGCAAGAAAAACCCGGAGGCGTGGTTCCCTGATCCCGCCCAGGCTTGTCCGGAGAAGCGGCCTTCGCTTATCCCGAAGCGATTCTCTGCTCCTTTTCGGCGGGTGCATGATGATATTCATGGACATAAAGTATGAACACTCGGAAATGATTGTCAAGCGTCAATTGAATACGAAGCCGCCGGATCGCGGGAATTCAGTCGGCCCGGGCGGCGAAGCGACCGGCTGCGCGCTGCCTCGGGCTTCACCGAAAATATTCTCTGGACAATGGCGGTGCGATCCGGCGTATAATGCCGGAGTGACGAATCTCAGCCAGCTATTCCTCGAATCCTGCCGGACTCACCGCAAGCCCGATCGGCTTCTCGTGAAAAGGGCCGGCGCGTGGGTGCCCATATCGACCGGCGAATTCGAAACGGCCGTCCGCCATTTGTCCCTTGGATTCCGGTCTCTCGGCTTGAAGGCCGGAGACAAGGTCGCCATCCTGTCGGAAAACCGGCCGGAGTGGATCATGACCGATTTCGCCGTCCTCACGGCCGGGGCCGTGACGGTGCCCGTCTATACCTCGCTTCTTCCCGACCAGGTCCGTTTTATCATCCACGATGCGGAAGCCAAGATCGTCGTCTGTTCGAACCTCGATCTTTTCAACAAGGTCGAGGCCGCGCGCGCCGGGCTCGCCTCCGTCGAACGGATCGTCCTTATCGAGGACGGGGCGCCGGACGGTGTCCTGGCTTTCTCCGACGTCCTGGCGAGGGGCCGGGTCCTGGAGGCGGCCTCGCCGGGGCTATTCGACGAAGGCGCTGGAGCGGTCAAGGCGGACGACCTGGCCAGCATCATCTACACCTCGGGAACGACGGGGCTCCCCAAGGGCGTGATGCTCAGCCACGGCAACTTCATCAGCAACATCATGTCTCTAATGGACATCGTCGATTTCCGGGCGACGGACACGGCTCTGTCATTTCTGCCGCTGTCGCACGTCCTGGAGCGGACCGCCCAATTCATCTTCCTCCGTGCCGGCTCGACGATCGCCTATGCCGAGAGCATCGAAGCCATGGCCGCGAACATGATCGAGGTCCGGCCGCATGTCGTCATCAGCGTGCCCAGGCTGTTCGAGAAGATCTACGCCCGGATCATGGAGCAGATCGTGACCGGGTCCATGGTCAAAAGGGTCATTTTCAACTGGGCCGTCACGGTCGGAAAGAAATACGCAGCCAAACTCATCGCCCGCGCTCCGATACCTTCGCTGCTGGCCTTCCGGCGGGCCCTGGCCGACAAGCTCGTCTTCTCGAAGATCACCGGCCGGACGGGCGGCAGGATAAGGTTTTTCGTCTGCGGCGGTGCGCCACTCTCCCAGGACATCGCCGAGTTTTTCTATGCCATGGGGATCGTGATCCTGCCCGGTTACGGCCTGACGGAAACATCGCCCGTTCTCACGGGCAACACCCTCGACAACTACAGATTCGGCACGGTGGGCAAGCCCATCCCGGATGTCGCGCTTCGCATCGCCGCGGACGGCGAGATCCTGGCGCGCGGCGCCAACGTCATGAAGGGATACTATAAAAACGAGGCGGATACGCGGGAGGTCATGAAGGACGGCTGGTTTCACACAGGGGACATCGGCCATTTCGACGAGGATGGTTTTCTCATCATCACCGACCGGAAAAAGGATATCATCGTCACCTCGGGCGGAAAGAACATCGCTCCCCAGCCGATTGAACGCCTCATCCAGTCCAGCCCTTTCTTCGCCAATGCCGTGGTCGTGGGCAGCAGCCGGAAATTCATTTCGGCTTTGGTCGTCCCCAATTTCGAAAAGCTCGAACGCTATGCGCGATCCAAGGCCGTTTCCTTCCGGGACCGGGCCGAGCTTTGCCGCCTCCCGGAAATCGTCTCCTTCCTCCTCGATGAGGTCAACCGGATGACGCCTGGCCTGTCATCTTATGAGCGGGTCAAGAAGATCGCCGTTCTCGACCGGGATTTCGAGATCGAAATGGGCGAAATCACCCCCACGCTCAAGGTGCGGCGGAACATCGTCGAGGCAAAATACGCCAGCCTCATCGAAAGCCTGTACCTGGACTGACGGACGTCCGTCCCTCCCGGCGGCCGGATCCGGCCTCGCCGAGAATCGCTTCCCGGTTTCCGTGATATCGAACGGGCCGGGAGCGGTTTTCTTGCTCTTTTCCGTGGGAGACCAGGCTCCATCCCCGGAACCCGCTGTCCCCGAGTCATGCCGGGGCAGGGCCGTGGCGATTGACTTTGTCCCGCGGGCGGCCGTATCCTCTGCGTATGAGGATATGGTCCAACCCATGAAGCCGCGCTATAGGAGCATGCTCAAGGGGATGGGGGCTCGAGAAAATCTAACCCCCGTTTCATCCGGCGGGCCCCTCTGGTCCCTGTACATCCTGAGGTGCAGCGATGGATCCTTCTATACAGGCGTGACGACCGATATCGACCGCCGTTTCCGCGAACATCAGGAAGGACGGGCCTCCCGGTTCACCAGGCCACGCAGGCCCGTCGTCCTCGTTTATCACGAGAAATGCGGCAGCCGATCCCGGGCGCTGACGCGGGAGTGCGCCGTCAAAGCCATGGGCCGGCAAGCGAAGCAAGATCTCGTGGCCGGAGGTTCGCCGGCGGGACGGCCGAAAAGACGGAAGGCCTGAAACTTGGGTAGACTTGGATTTCAATGATTCCCGGAGCCGTGGTCCACGCGGCTTTTTCCCTTCTCTTAAGCGATTCCGGTTCTCGGATATCACCGAGGCGTCCGGCCGCGTCTCTTTTCATGCAGAACCATCTTGGCTCGAATACGGTAATACGGGATAAGCATCAGGATGACGGCGATCAAGACGGCGAAATAATATCTGTCAATTCCCCCGGCTTTCCCGTGGGCAATGAGGATGAGCGTCCTCTGGATATGGATGAAAATGAGGTTGAAAAAAATCAGGGAAAGGAAGAGGAATTCTTTTTTTAGCTCCGAAAAGATTTTTTCGCTCTCTTCATCCAGGCCAAACCGGCTTTCCGAGCAGCGGGATCCCCTTCCTGCCGGCTTTCTTGCCGCGAGTGTGAATAAGACGCAAAGGGCCGTCTGGGCCAAAGGATAAAGAAGCAAAAGAGGAGATTTTTGCGCCGCCAGCGGCTCTTGCCCAAAAAAATTTATCCAGAGAGGCATCCTCGCGGGAAGACGGGGATAAGCGACGGCGAACATCAGCCAGGAGACGCCAAGAAGAAGGCCATTGGCAAGAAAAAGCAGAAGAACAGTTCTTTTCCCCATCGGTGATCGAAAACGGCCTTCGAGAAGCGGCTTGATATCGAATTCCGCTGAAGAACCGGGCGCCGCCCGGACCCTAGAATTTATAGCCTATTTTCCTCAGGAATTCTTTCCGCCGCTTGATATCTTCTTCCCCCTCTATTCCCTTGGGTTTGACGCCGTCAACGACCCCCAGGACTCCGCGGCCGGCTTCGGTCTCCGCGACGAGAACCTCGACGGGATTGGCCGTGGCGCAGAAAATCCTGCAGACTTCCGGAACGTTTTTGACCGCGTTGAGGATATTGACCGGGAAGCCGTCTTCCATAAAGATGATGAAGCTGTGCCCGGCCCCGATTCGCAGGGCGTTCGTCCGGGCCAGGTCGATGAGGCGGGCGTCGTTCCCCGACCAGCGGACGAGGGCCGGCCCCGACGACTCGCAAAAAGCGACCCCGAATTTCATTTGCGGGACGGCGCCGACGATGGCCTCATGAATATCTTCGACCGTCTTGATGAAATGCGATTGACCGAGTATGAAATTCATCTCCTCGGGCTTGTCGATTTTGATGACCTTGATTTCCATGACGGCCCTCCTTTTTTTTAATTATAACGCGACCGGGGTCCATTCCCCAAGCGGTTCGAGGAAAAACAACGATCGCTTTCACGGGCGGCGGCCTCCGTGGGAGCTGATTCGGTCTTTTCGACACTTCAAATCCATTGACAGGGAAGATCTTCAAACCCTATGCTTTTATTCGATGGATGTCCCCTTTGACGCTCTTCAGAGGTCGAAAGAAACAGAAAGCGCGGTGATGAGAGGCGGGAAGCGCCGCTATCAAAAATTCCGCGCGGCGCCGTATTACGGGGGAATCGCCACGGCCGATGCCGTGGGCTGCTCCTTTTTCTGTGCCTATTGCTGGAATTACGGCCGCAACGAAAACCCCGCCCGTTTCGGAACATTCCTTTCGGCGGATGAGGCCGCGCATCATCTCCTGGAAATTGCCCGGCGGCGTTCGTTCAGGCTTTTCCGCGTCAGCGGCTCCGAGCCCATCCTGGGAGAAGCTTCTTTCGAGCATCTTCTGAGGGTTATTGAGATCGTTCTAGGCGACGATCCTCGGGCCGGCTTCATTCTCGAGACCAACGGTTTGATGCTTGGGCATAAGGAGGAATTATCTCAACGATTGAGACTTCCCCGCCTTTCCGTCAGGGTTGCCATCAAGGGCGTCGATGAGCCTTCCTTAGAAAGGATTTCGGGGGCTCGAGGAGAATTCTGGCGCTATGCGTTTCTCGCGCTTGTTAACTTGAAGGAAAACGGGGTTCGATCCTGGCCGGCCTTGATGGGAACTCTTTTCTCCGGTTCGGAAAGGGACAGGCTCAGACATATCCTGCGAACCTACTCCATTTCCTCCGGCTTGGAATTGGAATCCCTGGAAAGTTATCCCTTCGTTCTTGAAAACATGAAACGGCGGGGGGTCCTTGTCCCCTGACTAAAGCGGGACACAATACTCATTTACCCGATTTCTTCAGACATCATCGGAGATTCGCGGTAAGGGGAAATATCGTTTTCCGGAATTAGGGTAAATGGGTATTGTGTCCCCAAAAAAAGAGCGCGCCCGGGGTGACTCGAACACCCGACCTGCTGATTCGTAGTCAAAGGGAATCCCGCCTTAACTATTTGATATCTCAAGAGATATCACCTGACGAGTTTGTGTCTGTGCCACACTTGTGCCAGTACCTTGAACACCTGTTGACTTTTCGGGTTCATAGAAAAGCGCAGCAAGGGCATTGACGGGCTTTCGGCGGCTTTCGTCATTCGGATTGATATACCGCGTAGTAGTGCGGATGTCGCGGTGTCCGAGGATTTGTTGGACAGTCGTGAGCGGGACACCGGCCGTGGCCATGTATGTGCCAGCACAATGGCGAAGATCATGGAAGTGAAGGTCCGGAAGCCCCGCCTTTTTTCGGGCCGCCGAAAACTCTTTTTTAACATCGATCAGGTGACCTCTTCCCCACCGTCCCGGAAAAACGAATTCGCCCTTTCTCTCAATCGATGAGAGGATTGAGAGAACAATAGGATTCATCGGAACGCGGTGAAACTTGACGCTCTTTGTCCTGGCGAATGATACAATCCCGTCCTCAAAGTTGACCTGGCTCCATTTCAGTCCGAGGATCTCTCCGCGCCGGAGCCCGGTATTCAAGGCGATCAAGACGATGCTTTTCAACGTGCCGCTCGTCTCCCCGGCCGCTTCAATAAGCCGGCTTACTTCTTCCCTGCTCAGAACATAATCCCGAGACTGTTCCGGCATGTATGAGATCGCCTTGACGGGATTCTCTCCGCGGAACCGGCGCTGTTTTGCCGCGATCGTGAAGATGTTCTTTAGGATTGCAAGTTCACGATTGACGCTAGAGCCCTGCCGCTCCCGTGTTTTTGGCGGCTCATTAGCGATTTGGGCACACCTGATCCGTTCTTTGAGCCGTCTCTGCTTGTAGGTCTCTACGAGTTCAGGGGTGATTTTTGAGAGAGGAGTCTCACCAAAAAACTTGGTCATGGGTTTCAAATATCCCTTCATGCTACGGTAGGAGTGGGCGGATTCTTTAATCTTAAGAAAATCCTTGGCGAAGTCTGAGAAATGAACGATCTCTTTTTTCTCGGCGCCGCGGGCCCCGCGATCAATATCCGTTCTCCGCGCTGCCAATTCTCTAAGGGCTTCTTGTTTATTGCTGCCATATCTCTCGCGGATTCGCACTTGATCCACCCAATAATCAAGGTACCAGACCTTATTCCGACGATAAATCCGGCCCTGGCCAGGCACATTCACATACTTTTCCATTCTTTTATTCCTTCCCGAAAAGCTGATCCACCTCTGAGCATCTCTTCGAAAGAATCGGCGGAAAGTACCACCTGGAGCTCGTCGCCGACGTCATCGGTAAATATGAACCGCACTCCCCCAAATTCGTGGTCAATATGAATGACCGGTGACTTTTTTGATGTTGCCAGATTAAAAAAGCCGCTCGTTAGCATGGATCCCTCCTTATATTTGCTCATTATAGCCTCTTATAGCATATAATAGCATATTTTCAAAGTCAAATGCTTTTTGTTGCTCAGCGAAATTGATATAATTCTTTCATGCCTGATAAGAATCTGATGGAAAGGGCTGAGGTCATGGAGTACTTGCGGATCTCCCGCGGAACGCTGGATAAGCTTCAAAAGCGCAGAGAGATACCGTTCTTCAAACTTGGAAAAAAAGTTGTCTTTAATAAAGCCGATATTGACGCCTGGCTTGAATCCAAGCGAGTTAAGTGAGAATTATCGCTCTGCCCAGACGTTCGATATCATGATTCCTTGATCAGCTGCTTGCGACAGCGTCCCGCCCTCTGCCGGAAGTCCCCCAGAAGGCCCCAGTTTAGTCAAGATCTGGGCCTTCGCCGGCTTTTTTACTTTAGATAAACCGGCTGGATTATTTTTCTCCAGTTTGTCTATTGAGGATAGCAAGAATCTGCCGAAGCGATGAATCAGTAGAGAAAATCCTTAGACAGACAGGAGTTTAGCGTCCAGAGAAAGGACCAAATAGGTAGTCCTCACTCCCTCTTGCTACCCATCGTAAAGGCTTATCGGGGCGGTTACGCTGGCAGCCCTGGCAGCAAAGCTGCCAAAAAAGCAGGTGTAGCAGGGCCAATTAGCAGCTCGGGAGCAAATCGAGCAAAAAAAAAGGGCTTTCTACGGAGAAAGTAAGCCCATTTTCCCCATATAAGCCCCAAAAATTATTACGTAAAATACGGTTAAAAATGCAGCAAAAACCGCCCTTTTATTACCAAAAAATACGTTATTATTGAGTAATATGTAAATTCCGGGCAATCCGGCCAGTGATTCCGGATCAAAATGGCCGCCCCGGGTTTCCTATGTCCGCAATCCCCTCTTTACGGTCATTACCTAGCTTTTCCGCCCTGTACAGTGATTATCTTGTTGACCGAATTTAGCTGGTGTCTGAAAAAATCTAGTTCTCTCCAAGAATTCGCGCCTGGGATGCGATTTTCTTAGTACCCTCATTGCTGGGAATTTCTTTGGGTATGAACTTTACTTCTTTGCCCACCAGCATTTCTGAAAATTCAGTTGGCTTTTCAATGAAATCATTGAGATGGGCAAGGTAAGTGATCCCAGGGGAGGACTCTGATTCAATAATAGCGAACCTCCGCCAAGAGTCAATTCTGATTATCTTCCCTTTTGATGCCGCGGTTTCTTGGTTTATATCGTCAAGTATACTCTGGAGGCTTAATTGGAGCTTAATATCCCTCTTTAATGGCTCCTTTATTCTAAGAATTTCAGGTGTAAAAATCCCTTTCGCTTTATCATATTCTCCATATTTTAAATGGATTTTCGCAATTTGAATAGCTGCAATTAATGTATCCCTGGCCTCATAGAAACGTTTCGGGTTTTTTACTATTGTCCTATTAAAATATTCTATGGCAATATCGGGGCTACGGTATCTTTTGCAAAATCCCAAACTTAAGAATATCTCTCTTCTTAGATCCAATGATTTAAGATCATATTTGTCCAATTTGATTGCTACATCGATATGCTCCATGGCTTCTTTGAGTTTATTTTCAGCAAGTTCGTAATTCCTATCCTTTTCTAAACTCTCTGCCCATCTTCTTAGATTATCCGCGAGGCTTGATCTGTTAATAATTTCGTTTTTTATAGACGAAGGGCTATCCCCTTGTTTCAGGGCCTGCTTAAAAAGGAGGTCAGCTTCGTTATACTCACCTAGTCTTGCCCTTGCTTGGCCGAACGCATTCAATATATAACAATCATCTGGGGACAGATCAAGAGCTCTTTTATAATAATCTATAGATTCTCTTAATCTATCGGCCTTTCTTTTGATGTTTCCCCACGTCTGCCAAAGCAAAGGATCGTTCGGATTAAGTTTCGTGGCTTTCTTCATCAACTCATCAGCTTCTACATAATGCCTTTCTTGGGATTCCATTACTGCCCAGTTTCTATACAAGGCCGCGAAGTGCGGGGCTATATCACGAGCTCTCTTATAATCTTCTACTGCATCTGCATACCTTCCGGCTTGATATTTTTGGAAGGCGCTTTGAGCTAACACAGAAGCTACTTTCTCCTCTTCGGTTGTCGCACCCAAATAAGCCAGACTGAATCGATATTGTTTTTTTGCCCTATCAGCTTCTTCGATAGTATTCCTTACCGAATTTAAGCGATCTTCTATTTCATGTTTCAACATTGAATCTGTTTCTAATTTTTGTCTGACATATCCTCTGGTCAAAGAAAGAAGGCCATAACGGGTGAGTATGTTAGATTTCTCATCTCTATATTGTTCAGGAATAATAAGCGAAACTAAAATTAGTTCTCTGATTCCATCATCAAAATCATTCTGGCTAAGATTAACAACGTATTTCAATACGCCAGCCGTGGGAGGCTCATCAATACAACTTAAAGCGCACAAAATCTTCCTGGCCGAGGTTGATATTTTCTTGAATATCTGTTCGAAACAAAAACGGGAAATATCACTAGTTGTTTCGTTAATTGAAGCTATAACCTTATTAATATCCTTTCCTATTGCTACTTGGCCTATTACCCATTTTATAGCCAAGGGGTAATAGGATAGCTTCTTGACATACGCTTTGATCGTTTCATCGCCTAGTTGAGCGAGGCTATCAAGGTACTTATCTCTGGAAACTTGCCTAAACAAGTAGACGGCTTCCTTTTCTTTTAGTTGTTTTAGATCATGCCTTCTTTCTACCTGACCTAATCCTGTTCTACTTGTTATCAATATTTTAATTTTTGGAGGAGACTCGATTATAAAGTTAATAATTCGATCATCATCAATGGTCTCCAAATTATCTATTGCTATCAGAATACGATTGTGCAAATCAAAAATCGTATTTACATCGGATTCCTTCTTATCCAAAGTTACGCTTGGACTTCCAAATCCCATTACCTCAAATATTGTATCCAGTAGTTGCTCATAATTCTTTACTGTGGATTCGATATCTTCTATGCCAAGATACGACAATTTTGTTTCTTTTGCGCTTAACCAGACAACCCCATCGAACATGGATTCGCGTTTTTGAAGGATTTTTTGTATTACTCTAAGCGCCAAAGCAGTTTTGCCAACTCCTCCGGCTCCCGCAATCGTTATTACTCGGAATTGTTCTTCTTCAAGTAACTTGAGAATCTTTTTAATGTCTTCATCTCGTCCGATGAATCCACCCTCATATTCATAATCCGGAGTTGGGAGATTATTTGGAACACTTGATATATCATAAGCATCGGAACTGAATTCTAAAGGCATGGGAATAACTATATCTTCTGGATGTTCTTGAAGTTCTTTAATGAACTGAAGAAAATCACCTCCCGGCGCTCCCAGATAGTTCGATATGAGTTTTGTATATTCAAGGAGTCTATCAATATCTATACTAGTAAATATTCCTTTTATATGAGCGATTTTTATTCTAAGGAAGTACAATTCCCCCATTATTTCTTGAAACTCTGCTCCCGATTTGCAGATATCTGGAAAATACCGTTTATACATATCATTATAAAATGTAACATCGGTTAGGTGGGGAAAGTCTGTTTCTTGTAACAGTTCCTCGGGCGTCTTGAATTCAGGCGTACTCGCTTTTTGCTTGGCAATATCGATAATTACTGGCGGAATACCCTCAAGGAAATTACCATAAAACGTTAATAGCTTTTCAGCTAAAAAGTATCGATAGCATTCTTCAAATCTTGATATGATTGTATAACCTACATCTCTTCGGCTCAGAGGTTTTTCCATGAACAACTCCTCTATCGATGTAAATTATACATACGACGAAACATAGTGATTTCTCACATTTTGATAAAACCTGTTTCCTCCCATCACGAAACGATGTTATCTCCACCTCGGATCAGTGTCAAGAACTCGATTGTGGATACGACCATGACCGGTCACAACGGGAGACCGACTTTCTCTGACCTGCCACCCGCAAATCGGTCAAGGAATAAATTCTCCAATGTACGCAACTATCCAGCGGTACGATATTCTATGAGCGGGTCGGCATGTAGTTTTACGAGGTCACCCCTAAAAAAATAGAGGCTCATTCCTGGTGAACTCCTTTGAGCGTTTGATAGAAATCTTTCGGTCGAGAAACGCGGGGACGTAACCTTTCCCGCAGACCGAGCTGCAATTTAATGAGGCAAAACCTCTACAAACCTCAGAAATATCAGATTCGTTAGCAAATCAAGATAAAATTCTGACGATTCTGATGATATTGGTGCCAATGAGAGAGGAGAGATTAATTCATCTTCCCGGTCAGGAGATAAAGGGAAGGAATAGGATGGGATATTTCTGATATGTCCACTTTTTGGGACACATTGAACTCAATTTCTATCATCTTCTTTAGCATACTATGACCTCTTAAAATATTCATTATTAATACCTTGCATTGACCATCTCATATTGAGAAAAATGAGAAAACACCCCCATTTTTTAGCCTAAAATGGACAGTAAATCGACTCAGAACTCTTGTAAATTATTTATAATAGGAAGTTTATGTAGGTTTACATAATGTCTATTATGCGACACGGATTACGCATTATATAGAGAGTTTTTTCGAGCCTTCAAGTGGTGGCGAAGAGTCCCCTCCGTCACCCCTAGTTCCCTAGCGTATCCTCGTATCCCCTTCTCCCTGACGCCTTCCTCAAGGATTGCCAGTTTAATTGTCCGAAGCCTTGACCGGCTCGCATTTGTTCGGGCAGCAATTCCATGAGCTTTTAAGGTCCTTGCCACCATGTCTTTTGTGCAGTTAAGGGACTCGGCGATCTCTCGGATAGACTTTTCCTCCTCGGTGTATAGGCGAAGCAGGATGTTTTTAGAGGGGGCCGACCCGGAAGGCGGGCGGCCGCGTTTTCTTTCTCTCGGTTGGAATATTCTCATTCTATTGCCATAGGATAAGAGGCCGGACTCAATAATACATCCGGATATAGCCGTAAGCCCTGTCAAATAGCTCCCCGTCTTGGTGAAGTCTATATTTGAATAGCGTCTTACGCAGCGCCATTTTGACCTCGCGTTCTCCGGCGTGGGTGTTCTGCCAGCCGTCGAATCTGACATATCTGACGATTTCGTCAATATCATTTACGACCCGCTCTACAATGATCGGCGTCTGTTCAGTCTTCACTTCCTGGAAAAGCTCAGTGAGGGCGGCCTTGCCTAGTGCTTCGTTCTCTACAGGCTCCGCAGCTCTCTCGGCGGCTACGACATCGCGCGCTAGCTCGAGCAATTCTTTCAAGAATTCTACGCTTTGCAGCAATCCCTGTTCGTGCTTTTGTTTGAGAAGCTCAAGCCTCTCGCTCAACGCTTTGAAGCGCGGATCGTGCATTCTCTTACGGAGCCGTTGAGCTACCTTTATTTCGATCTCTTTAGCCTTCCTTTTCGGATCTGGCGTGCCCAGCACCGCCTCGAGCAATTCGGCGTTCAACACCAGCGTTTCAAGGTCATCCCGGATGGCGTCTACATGGACGTGCTCGTGGATCAACTCGATGGTTTTAGCTCCAAATGTGTGCCATAAAAGCCTTCCGGTTCCGCTGGAGGGCTTCACCGATTCATAAATCTGGGCTAGCCATCTGTAATCGGTTTCATGCTGGGAGAGAATCGGATCAGGGGAAATCGCCTCCCAGAGCCGGCTCAGATAGCTGAAATCTCCTGCGAATCGGTCGCGCACATCGTTATTAGGCAGGCAATCTTGAGCTGCGATCAGCCCTTCGTACCCGATGAGGGAGCGGTCGACACCCGGAAAATACGCAAGGCATTTCTGTACTGCGCCGGGAAGCTTCGCAAGAAGTTCATTGATGTTCGCAATGACCCTCGTAATACCCGCTTCGTCGAACTGAATCGCTTGGGCAACATCGTCGAAAACGCCCAGGTAATCTACGATTAGTCCGTGAGTCTTTTCTTCGCCATAAGGCCGATTAGTGCGGCAGATAGCCTGCAACAGCGTATGGTCGCGCAACGGTTTGTCGAGGTACATCGCCTGCAAAATCGGCGCGTCGAAGCCAGTGAGTAGCTTCGAAGTGACTATGAGAATCTTCAGGGGATCGGCGGGATCGCGGAAGCGGTCGAGGAGCTTTTCCTCCGCATCCTTTTCGCGCCGGTAAGGTGCGTATTCATCTTCCCCACTGTTAACGGTCATTACGATGTCGGAGAGCTCCGGCTGTAAATGCTCGTCAAGCTCCTTCTTATACAGAACGCAACTTTCCCGATCAAAGGTGACGACCTGGGCTCCAAATCCATTGGGAGCAAGCTTCTCCTGAAAGTGGCTTGCGATGTCTGCGCATATCGCCTGGATTCGCTCCGGGGATTTCACTAGCACCGCCATCTTGGCGGCGGTCTTGGCAAGTTGGTCCTTGTCTAGATCGCTTAGTCCCCCGGTTAGGTTCCTATATGCCTCGTCGATCGCTTCCTTGTCTATATGCAGCTTCAGCAACCGCGGTTCGAAATGGAGCGGCATAGTTGCCCCGTCACGGATTGACTCCTCGAAGCCATAACGACTCATGTATCCTCGTTCATCTTCCTGAGCCCCAAAAGCATAAAATGTGTTACGGTCTGCCCGGTTAATTGGGGTTCCGGTCAATCCAAACAAGAAGGCATTGGGCAGCGCCTCCCGCATCTTCCGGCCGAGGTCACCCTCCTGGGTTCGGTGAGCCTCGTCGACCATCGCGATTATGTTGCTGCGGGGATTCAGGACGCCGCCAGCCTCAGCGAACTTGAAGATAGTCGTGATGATGATTTTCCGGACGTCCTGCTCCAGCAATCGCTGCAACTCGACGCGACTGTCGGCCTTGATGAGGTTTGGTATGTCAGTTGCATAGAAAGTGCTCGAGATTTGTGTGTCAAGATCGATCCGATCTACGACGATCATGACAGTCGGGTTTCTGAGCGCCGGATGCAGACGTAACTTACGAGCTGCGAAGAGCATGAGAAGCGACTTGCCGGAGCCCTGGAAATGCCAAATCAAACCCTTCTTCGGATGCCCCGCCACCACCCGCTCGACGATCTTGTTTGCGCCTTCGTATTGTTGGTAGCGGGCAATGATTTTGATACGACGTTTTTTCTTATCTGTGGCATAGGCCGTGAAGTTTGCGAGTAAGTCCAAAAGAACGTGCGGCCGCAGCATTGACGCGATTGTCTTCTCAAGCTGTTGTAGGGCTGGTGTTCTTGCGTCAGCCTCGACCCGCCACGGTCCCCAGAGCTCAACCGGAAGGCCGATCGATCCGTACCGAAAATCCTTGCCTTCGGTGGCAACTGAGAAGACATTCGGCACAAATAATTCGGGGACGTTACGCTCGTAATCATCGTGGACTTGGAGGGCCCCGTCGAGCCAACTCTGGCTGGCGCGAACGGGCGTCTTCGCCTCGATCACGACCAACGGGATACCGTTGATAAGCAGTACTATATCGGCCCGCTTCTCTGTGGCCCCGGCCCGATAGGCGAATTGGGTAGTGACGACGTACTGGTTTTGTTCGATATCTGCGAAGTCGATAAGGCGGATGGTGATATGCTCGCCGCGTTCGCCGAAGGGCATCGACCGTTCACCGGTCAGCCAGGCGGCGAATTCCTCATTGGCCTTGACGAGTCCGTCGCTCCTTACCCCCATGACGATGGCACGGAGCTTGTACAGGACATCATCTGCACGATCGGGCTGGGCTGCGATCTCCGGGTTCAGCCGGATCAGTGCCTCGCGCAGGTGATCCTCAACGAGGACTTCGTGCGGCTGGCGCGGAAGGTTCTGCGGAGCAAGGAAGTGCCAACCTAGACCCGAAAGCTGGCCCTGACGTCGCGCCAAACCAGGGCCAACGGCGGTGTAGTGAGTGATTCCTCCGCACAGTTGGTCGCGGAAGAAGGCTTCAACGGTGTTGGCTTCATTAAAGATCATGTGAGGGCTTCCGGAAGTAACTTTGATCGCAGCGCGGCAATACCGCGCGCGCGCTCTCGAAACGCCGCTCGAGTATTGAGTAGGGCGATGAACGTCCCAACAGCTGTTATCTGGTCCTCCATCGTCGGAATAGGGATCCTTACCTCAGCTAGGCGCCCCAAACCGAGGTGCGTCACCGTAGTCGTTTTTGCCGCGCGGGCGAACACATGGGAGAGCCGAGCACCTTCAAGAAGAAGCAACGCATACTCGGGATTGACCAGCTCGCTTGGCCTGAATCGGATAAGCGTGTTCTGAAAGCAGCAATCTTTAATTTCACCTCGGAAAAGAGCTGGCCGGCCAACATTGAACTCGCTGATCAGATCGCCCTCAGTCAATACGATGTCTCCAAACAAAAGACGAAAGCGTGTCAACTCATCCTCTGTGAAATCCATCTGCTCGATCTCGTCAAGGAGCAGCTCGAGCTCACCCACGTTGGCGACTCGCAAAAAAGGACGAGGATTGATGCCTCTACTGTATTTTGGGGCCTTTTGTCTTCCCATCTTGATATCGCCGACATCGCTAATTTTATGCATCGGCGCCTTATTACAGGCTCTCTCGTATTCATCAAGTATGAATCGACGCATCAGATCGTTCAGTAAACTGCCGTTGTCGTGGTAGCAGTTGAAAAGACCTGTCATCTCGCTTAGGACGTCTAAAATCCGCCGCTGCTCCTCCTCTGGGGGCAGTGTGAACTTGTAGCTAGCGAGGCTTTCCCAATTGGTCCGAGGCGATAAGGAACCGGCGGAAGTACCAACGGCGTGTTCGAAGAAGTGATCAGTCTGGCATATGAATGGCAGCAGCTCGGGCAGAAGGACTTCTGGATTCCTGGATTCGAACACATAGATATCGCCGGAGCAAACCCCGTCGAAGTCCGCAACGGCCACCTTGCGCTGGTACGCACGCCGCTTGCCGAAGAGAACCTGCCCGGCACGGAATACGTTGGTGAATGTGGTCCCGTCTGCGATCTCTCCCCAGTGTCGGATTTTCAGGTCGCCGGGACCAAGGTGTTCAAGCCCGACGTAGCGCTCAAATCCGTCGTCAGGCGGGTTGGCGGAGCGTTCCCGGCAGAGTCTTACTACATCCCCAAACGTGACGCGGGTCCATCCTTTCTTGAGCTTCTCAGCCATCTTTCGCTTCCCGGGCGACGGCACCATCGAGCATATCCTTCACCTCGTCCATCTGCTCCCAGAACTCTCTTCCGCTTGCCTCGAAGGCAGCCCATGCTCTTTTTAGATCCTGGCCGTCCCCGTGGGTTTCGCCGGTTCCAGCGGGACGGACGTAACGCGGAATCGACAGGTTGCCGTTCTTTTCGAGCACTTCCCCACTTGTGGCGACCTTGGCAAAGCCGGGTTCGTCGGCAAAAGCACGGTAGGCGGCGAGGATGTGCGCTTGGTGTTCCAGCTTGAGGAAACTCTGGGCACGCTCTCGGGCCACTTCGCGCACGGCGTCAATGAACAGAACCTTCCCCTTACGGGCGGCAGGTTTCCGGGTCCGGCAGATCACTACGCAAGCTTCCATAGGTGAGTTGTAGAAGAGGTTGGGACCGAGGCCAAGGACGCATTCCAGCAAATCAGCCTCGACAAGCTTGCGCCGCATGTCGCCTTCTTCATTCCGGAAGAGCACTCCGTGCGGGAAGAGGATGGCACAACGGCCGGTCTTGGAGTCAAGACTCTTGAGTATATGCTGGAAGAAGGCGTAATCAGCCCTCCCCTGGGGCGGCGTACCAAGAAAGTTGCGGCCCCAGGGGTCGCTCTGCCACGCCTCCCGATTCCATTTCTTTATTGAGTAGGGCGGATTGGCGAGGACCACATCGAACGTACGCAGACGGTCGCGCTCAATGAAGGCGGGATTGCTCAGTGTGTTGCCGGTCACGATCTCGAAATCCTCTACCCCATGTAGAACAAGATTCATTCGTGCAATCGCCGCTGTGATATGGATAATCTCCTGGCCGTAAAGACCAAGCGTACGTACATCGCCTCCATTACGCTTTACCTCGGCTAATGCCGAGATAAGCATGCCTGCTGTGCCGACGGTGGGATCATAGATCCGCTCGCCGGCCTTAGGCTCGAGAATCTGCGTCATCAGGTGAACAAGCGTACGGTTGGTGTAGAACTCTTGTGCCGTGTGACCACTATCATCTGCGAACTGCTTGACCAGATATTCGTATGCATTGCCCAGCTCATCTTCGGGGACGGTGGCGAGGCTCAAATCGTGCTGGGAGAAATGCTCAATAAGGTTCTTGAGTGTTTCGTCGGGCATCTGTGCCTTGTCTGTCCAAGATGCATTCCCGAATATCCCCGCCAGGCGCTGAGGGTTGGCCGCCTCGATCGCCCGGAAAGCGCTTAGCAGCGCTCGACCTACGTCGCGAGAGGTGGACCGCACATCCGACCAGTGCGCACCCTCCGGGATGGCGAATCTGTCATCGGCCGTGGAACGGGCGTACTGCTTGTCTCCGGTCTGGGCTAGCGCTGTTTCGTACTCCTCGTCCCAGACATCAGACAGTCTCTTGAAGAAAAGCAGCGGGAAGATGTACTGTTTGTAGTCGCCCGCGTCGACGAGTCCACGGAGTAGCTTCGCGGCGCCCCAGAGATAGACCTCGAGTTCCTGTTGACTAAGGTGTCCGGCGGCCTTGCTCATTCGAGCCACTGTCCTTTAACTAGGGCCTCGCGCAGACGATCCTCTGCGGCGCGGGCCTCGGCGAGGACCTCCTTGAAAGCAACAACAGCTTCGGGCAGGGGTGGGATGTCCTTATCTACTGGAGGCAACACGTAGCGCGAGATGTTCAGAGTCCAATCCTCGGCTTCTATCTCGGCTAGGCTGACGACCTTGACCCGGTTCTCTTCGTCCCGGTAAGTGCGAACCCAGTCAACGATCTGCCGGGCATGCTCAGGGTCGAGGTAATTCTGGGCGCGACCTTTACGCATAAGGCCCGAGGCGTCCACGACCAGCACTTTGTGGCGCCGCGCGGCGGGCTTGGTTCGGCGCAGAATAACGACAGCAGGTGCGAGGCCCGTGCCGTAGAAGATGTTAGGGGCAAGGCCAATTACCGCTTCGACGAGGTCTTGTTCTAGGAGCTGCTTCCGGATATCGCCCTCTGCTCCCTTGCGGAAGAGGGCCCCTTGAGGCAGAACCACGGCCATGCGTCCAGTGCGCTGAGCCAAGGATGCGACCATATGCTGGACCCAGGCATAGTCGCCATAGCTATCTGGCGGAAGCCCGTAGGCGGCTCGGCCCCAGGGATCTGCCTCCCAAATCTCACGACCCCATTCTTTGAGCGAGAAGGGTGGATTGGCGATGACGCAGTCGAAGGTAGCGAGTCCTCCCGTGCTGGAGTCCGTAAAGGCGGGATTGCGGAGGGTGTCCTCACGCGCTATTTGGAAATCCTCGATTCCGTGCAATACAAGGTTCATACGGGCGATGGATGCAGTGGTTAGGTTCTTCTCTTGGCCAAAAATCTTGCCAAAGAAAGTGCGTGGGTCACCGCCGCAACGTTGTACATGCTCTATCGCCCCGAGCAAAATGCCGCCCGTTCCGCATGCGGGGTCATAGATGCTCTCGCCCTCCTTTGGGTCAAGGATATTGACCATCATACGAACGACGCTGCGCGGGGTGTAGAATTCACCGGCCTTTTTTCGCTTGGCTATGTCAGCGAACTTACCGATAAGGTACTCGTAAGCATCGCCAAGGATATCAGATCTGACTGCGGTGTTGCCTAGAGAGACTTCCGAAAGTCCTTCGATGAGGTCTTTTAAGATCTCGTCGGTAAGCATTTCTCGGTTGCCCCAGTCGGCGGCACCAAAGACACGGTATAAAGTGTCCGGGTTGGCACGTTCGATTTCGCGCATGGCGTGTGAGAGTGCTGTACCGACATTGGCTGGGGTTTCGCGAACGTCCCGCCAGTGACATCCGTTGGGTACACTAAAACGGTGGACCTCAGGGAAGTCGACCGGTTCAACGTCGCCATAGAGCTTGGCAGCCTCAGATGCCTCCTCATCCCAAACATCGCAGATCCGTTTGAAGAAGAGGAGTGGCAATATATATGCTTTCCAATCCGTTCGGTCCACTGCGCTTCCACGCAGGATCTCAGCGCAATTCCAGAGATTGGATTTGAGTTGTTGGAGTATAATCGTCACTCGATTCCCTATTCCTTGTTTATGAGCCACCACCCGCACGATCGAATCGCGCAAGATACGCATTATAGTCAATTGCTGGTGCTGTGGCTAAAGCCTGAAGCTGTTTCATCAGCCGCATTAGGAACTGCACAAGCGAGCGCGGACCTTCGACAACTGTTATGGCTATACCATCTATACTACCGTAGACTACCTCAAATACGCCGTGGACAAGCGCACAGCCGACATCGAGCTGCGCCTCTGTGCCAAGTTCGCTTAAGACATCTCGGAACGCATCCCCAAAAGGGGGGGTCCAAGAGCTTTGATAAGTAAGCAGACCCGCCACGATCCGTGGCAATGGGCGAGGCTCATACGAACCTCCCGCGTGTGGAATTTGGGCGGAAGTGCGGCTTAGCCTGCGCACCGAGGCAGCCTTCTCACCTGCATACAGAACGTGATCCCGGGTTAAGTCCTGCTTGACTTCCAGCACGCCATAGACGCTCTCGGCAGGCACGTAGCGCTGATTCGCCTGATTATAAAGAAAGGGCGAGTATTGACGGTCGTAGATGACGATGTCGATCTGCTCGCTGGTGGCACCAGTAGAATCGATAACGAAAGCACGATCGGCTTGGTACCTCTGCGGCAAATGGTCCCTTAGAACATTCAGCCAATCCTCCTCGGAGGCTTCGCCTCGGGCGCCCGGATGTGTGACAGCAGCTCGGTTGCCACGAAGCTCTCCTTCGAGACGAGCCTGAAGGCCGTCCAAGATTTCGGTAAGTCGGTCGGGCATTGGTTTCCTCACCAGATGATTTCTCCCCAGGATGGCTCTTGAGCGGTTTGGGCGGCTAACGCGGCAATCCGTAATTTCTCCGATACAGTAAGTTCATCTGAAAGGATGTTGTTGGTGTTTGCAGGATCCTCGATACGGATTGAGGCCAGCGATTTGCCCATTGTCCGCAACGTATGGAGAACGTTGTTTCCAAGCGCATTTAGAGAACGGCCCGAGAGGGCCCTAATAGTAAAAAGCTCCAGATATAATGATGGAAAATCGATTTCCCGGAGTAAGCGCCATATCTTTATAGCTCGAATCTCATTCAACCGCCCGGACTTCAGTACGACCTGAACGTGCAAGGAAACATTGGTCTGGGTCCAAGAATCTTGCTTGCGGAGATATATGCTGTGGTAGTTCTGAAATTCGGATTGAACCTTGCCTGGAACGAGATCACCTCGTGTCCCATTGACAGTGATACCTACCGAGACATTTTGGGCTCGAGGCGACCATCGCTGTCGCTGTGCAAGCTCGTAGAGGCTGTAATAGATATCCCTGAGGGAGGTTGGAGTATTGGATTTCAACGATATAAACAAATCCACATCAGAAATTCCACGCACTCCAGTATGCTTGGCATAAGAACCAGAGTACTTTAACGCGTTTAGTTGCTGGCCGGCCCACCTGCGAATCGGTCCGGCTACTACTGCGCCCAGCCGCTCTGCAGGCGAATTGGGTCCTCGCAGTACGGAATACTTTGCCAGAATCGATTCGACGTACTGGTTAGCTGTCATTCCATCGTTTCTCTCAGGCGTCTGAGCTTGCCGTTAGGCTGTAACCAAGCAACATGGGTCGAATAACCGATTCCTGAGTGTCAAGCGTGCAACCGGTATATTTAGCAAGACAAAAGCCCTTTCCATGCTGGACACATTTCCCAACCATGAGGATTAGAACCGATAAATTCGAATCTGGGATTTATAATATCGCTAGTAACAGATTATAGTCAAGATTGCATGCTATCCTCCGCCTCGATGCCCAGATCATCTGACGCTTAAGCGGACAAAATTCACCTTATATTGGCGATTTGCGCTAGAACGGTGAAGTAAAGGTTAAGCTCTCCAGGTTTTAGTGAATTCATCCAAGAGGGAAAGGTTCGGACCTTCGTTTTCCTCGGCCAGCATTAGCGGCTTATATTCCGTTCGCCAACTGAGAGCTTGTGCCGCTGGCCTAGGGCTTCGTAGATTTCAAGGTTCGCCGCGATCTGGTTGGGCTTACCCGATCCGCGGCTGGCAACAACGGTCAGCTCCTCCCGCTCCCGCCCTGGCTACTGCTTAAGTCCTGACATGGCACGGAAAAGCTCAAGCTCCTCATCGGTCAATGGGTCGCCATACACCGACTTCAGTATGGCCTTCTGCGTCGGGCTCAGCGTCCTGTCGCCGATAACATCGTCGATGAACTTGATAATCCAGCTCATCCTTCCCCTTGTTTTGTTAGAATCGCCGTCGCGTCTGAGCGTCTAATATCAATGGAGGCCGATTTTCCGCCCGCAAGGCGTATCTTCAATGACGTGGGGACCCGGGCCGCACCGACTCCCCTGGCCTCCCTTACGAGCCCCAGGATCCCTGCGATCAACCCATCAGCCCGCCCCTCTCTAACGGCACGGCCAAGCTCCCTTAGCCCCCACGCCGTCAGCCGGCACCTTCCGGAGCAGTATCGAAAACAGGAGCCTTGAGGCAGGGGCTTGAGGCACACAAAACAACGGACTATCCCTTTGGACTTTTTGCCGTTAACGGCCTCTGAGGCGGGCTCTCGCCCAGTCCTACGCTTCATTTGAGCCCGCATCCTTCCCGGACCCGCTCTCAGCCTCAGTCGGCGTTTCTTCCTTACCAGTGCTCCGCTCTTCAGAAGGCTCAGGTTGCCGGCTGTATGATGTTAGGATCGCCTCAATTTTGGCATGTGGCGCGTCCTGGCGGCCTTTCTCGAGCTCCTTGAGGGCGAGTATCCCCTGACGAACAACATTAGCATACCCTACCCAATTCCGGCCCAGGATCGGGCTGAGCTCGCGCCTCCCTTGTTTCGCCGTCCTCTCATCGATCACCCCATATTTCCGGACATAGAGCCCGAGAAGCTTTTGCACTCCAAGTCCCTCGATCACATTGTCAATCAGGATCTCGGCCTCGGGAGTGATCTTATCCCCGCCGTGTTGCTCCCTCAATCTCTCCCGCTTCTTCGAGAGATCGCGCCGGACTTCCTGGAAGGGCCCGGCCGCCCGGCACTTTCTTTGAGCAGATCCACGAATAGAGGCTGTGTTTCGTCCTTCCCGTAATGACGGCAGAGCGTCATTTTTCGTCTTAACAGACATGATTTACATCTCCATGAGTTAAAGTGCTGTAAACGCATGTATTTAGCATTAAATCACCTTATCCGGATTCCGGAGTTAGTGGCACAGGAGTGGCACAAATCACGGCCGACAGTCCAGTTTTCTCCTGTAGAATCGCCTCGGCCGTTTGCTTGAAAACCAGCAGGCCTATTCCCACGCCCCGGGAGCACGGGCTTGATTTTGGAGCTGGCAGCTGAGATTAATTTCTCGGTTGTGGAAACATTATCCATTGGCTTGGTACTTCTCCTCCAGGGCAAAGAACTTCAAAAGATCTCGCCTGGGGTCATGCGTTCTGCTCAACGCTTCGGGATGCTCTTCCCACCATTGGAATTTCTTCTCCGCCTCCTGCATGAAATCAACGTTAGGGCAAATCCTAGACGCCTGGATCAATAACGATGCCTCCAACTCCTCATTGAAAGGATAGGACGTGGACTTGGACAGTTCTCTGATTAGAGAAACAAATTTTTTGATATAGGACGCGGACGGCTTGCCGTTATCCTCTCCTCTCGTATCATCTATTCTTTTCTCTTCTCCTATCCTCTCCTCTCCTCTCCTATCCTCCTCACCGTCTATATCGCGCGGATAACCGGTTATATCGCGGTTATCTTTTTTGGTCCCACCCTCCATAGAAGCTTTTTGCTTTGCTTTAAGAGCCTTTTGCCTCTGGCGATAGGCTTTCTGGCTCATGTAAATATGTTGGTATTTATTCCAATTTGAAATCGAAAGAACATAGATTTCTTGGCGTTTAGAAAAATTGATTTTAATTTTTTTGAATTTTTTACATTTCTCAAACGTCCTTTGCACGAGATCGATCGGGAGTTGGAGCTGTTGCGCGAGGTGATTTTCTGAAGTGAAATAGATGAGCCCGGGCGGGTCCGCACCGGTGATCGCTGCCCGGGCCAACATAACCGTCCAGGCGTAGCTTTCGTCAGGTTCGAGTTCCTGTCGCGTCGATCCGTAAAGCCATTTTTCAGCGTGTATCGCAACGAAGGTCATGGTGCCTCCTTATTTCATAGTCTTAGCGGCTTGCCGGCAGCCCTGGATATAGTTCCCGACGGCATCCCACACGACATAGCGCTTAGGAACGCGCATGATTGAAGCGATGAAGCTTATCTCGCGGATATAGTTCTTGGGCATTGAGATTTTGACCTGTTTGGTGAATTTTTCACCGGGGACCTTGAGTTTGATCCCAATTAGATTGCCCGATTTTTGCATCCCTTCCTCCTTAGATCGTTTGCTCTACTTGGTTGATTGATCTGGCTACCGAGGACTATTCGTTCGAGCTCATTTGTGCTCATCATGTGGCCCAATCTCTTGGTAGGACCGCACGCCGGGCCATCCACTTATCCAAAAGGATCCGGTCGTACAGGGCACGCCTGCCGACCTTGAGGAATGGCACGCGGCGGCGGCTGGTGAGTTTTTGAAGATAAGAAACGGAGAGGGCCGTATATCGGGCGGCCTGCGCGATATTGAAGTATCGGCCCTCTTCCATCAGCTAATCCTTCTCGAGCTTCTTTCCGTAATCCCGCGGACTGATCCTTTCCTGCTCAAGCAGGGCGTCGATCTCCTTCTTGTCGATCCGGACGCCCACGCCAGGGATCTTGGCATGGGGCAGCTTGCGAGCCCTGCAAGCACGATATACAGAGCGCGGGTGAAGGTGAAGATACTCTCCCGTCTCTGCTGCCGTCATCCATCGTTTCTCAATTAGCATCTTGTGGTCTCCTTTTTCATCGTCATCCACAAGATAGGGCAGAATGAAATAAGCGTCTGCAACACAAAACAAGATTTCTTAGTGGGATTGTGTAGCGAGGAATTAGTATGTTTTAGAGGACCGGGCTGAAGTAGGAATTATCCGGGAAAATTATTATAGGTGGATTAACTTCCCGCAAGTGTAGCTCTATCCCTTTCTTTATGAATAAATCATAAATGAGGCGGAGCTTTGGAATCTCATGTTTTATCATATCAGGATTTATAACTTTGTAAGCCAAGTCATACAATCCCTTGTTTAACGGCCTGTCTTTCGGCCAGCTGCCGTTAAACTTTTTTGGCCAATCTTTCTGGACCTTCCCACCGAACAAACAAGTAGCGTAATAGAAAATATCAAGGTAAGCCCAGTTCTTATCAAAATAGATGGGCCCGCTCCAATCTAATAAATCAGCGATATAAATAATTGCTGGAGAATTCTTATCGCCAGGGATTGGCAGCTCAGGTGCAAATATTACTTTTTCATATCGAACAAATTGGATCCTGAGAAAATTTTGGATATCTTTTGTTGGGGCAAGGTCCCTGTAAAAAGGAAAAGCTTCAAGCCGGGCCCAAAACCAATAATACAGGTCAGCCAACAAAATCCATTTTTTGATCCGCTTTTTCTGAAGGAGATTCCCCCAACCCACCGCAAGCAAACTCTTTGTATCAACATAGCTTCCACGTTTTTTATTAAAATACATCTTCTCTAAAATCTCAGCTTCTGTTAGGGCATGAGCAATCAATTTATTGATTCCAAACTTTTTTAATAATTGTTCCTCTTGTTTTTCGTCCCTTTGAACGGCAAGATAATCCGGATCATCTCTTCTTAAGCCCGCTTGGCCAAGACTTTCAATCTTGTCATACTGTTTTAGAAAGTATTTACGCATCTCGAGCGCAATCTTTCTCAGTTCTTTGACTTGTTGATCTGTATAAAACTGGTACCTCGATGTCGTCTTTATCCAAATCGAGAGCGCAAGAGCTCGAGCAAAACGATATAGACTTATACCAAACTTTTCTTGAAGGATTTCATCGACCTCTTTGGCCGATAGGTCATCAAAAATACGGTCGTGCCTGGCTGCCATTTCTACCTCCCTTGAGTAGAGCCCCTGAAAGAAAAATCCGGGCCAGGCGGGCAGGGATTTCCCGCTTTTCGGTTGCAAGCCTAGACCCGGATAAAAGCTCCATGATTTTAACTTAGACTTTCCGCAGCCGGAGAGTCAAGCCGTTTTTCCGCGTTTCCGTTTTGTGCCACATTTGTGCCACCAAATAGGCAAAACATAGGCAAATTGGGGCAATTCGGTGCAAAGTTGAAGAGGGCCCGGAATAGGGCCTAAGTCTCTGATTTTCCTGGGTTATATGGGGAGAATTTGGAGCGCGCCCGGGGTGACTCGAACACCCGACCTGCTGATTCGTAGTCAGACGCTCTATCCAACTGAGCTACGGGCGCGTCGCAAGGAATGCTCAGCTAATATAGCTTAAGAGAGGATCTTTTTCAATCCATCCCGCTTGAAAAACAAACATTCGATTCCTCCGGGCTTCACATCCGGAGACGGCGGGCTTGATGAAAAACCGCGGGGTTTCAGATCGACGGCGCGCGGAGCGGCTCAGTCCGCGATTTTCAGGACGGCGGCGCCGTTGATCCTGCCGGCCTTGAGAAGCTGCAAAGCGGCGTTGGCCTCCTCAAGGGGGAAAA
>Ga0228535_1001078_pt1 | contig 51418 bp, 47 predicted proteins | sample SJ1metagenome_FD_168457 | JGI IMG/M metagenome (GOLD analysis project Ga0228535, IMG submission 168457) | Enriched culture of PCE-dechlorinating microbial communities from Ithaca, New York, USA - SJ1 | ecosystem: Engineered > Modeled > Simulated communities (microbial... > Unclassified | place... | reverse complement strand
AATAATTCTTTTCATAACCATGCAGCAATAAAATTTGAAATAGAGAACAACAAGCTGAATACAAGTACCAACTGTGCAGTTTGTGCATCCAAATCAAAAATCTTTTCGGGTTTTTCCACTTCTGCGGTCATCATTTTTTTGATGTTTTTCACAGCCAAAGGCAACGAAAGCAACATCAGCAAAGCAACCGGATGAATCATTTTGAAAATAATCATCAACACCACACCCACATAAGCTCCAATACTCAAAACAACATACTGTATTTTTGCACCTTTGATACCCAACAGCATGGCTTGTGTTTTGATGTTGGCTTTTCCGTCGTCGCGAATGTCTCTTGTGTTGTTGGCATGTAAAATGTTGACAACCAAGAAGGCAACAGGTATATTCAACACCACTGCAAACCACATGAGTTGTCCGGTCATGACGTAAGCTGTACCCAACCCGATCAGCGGCCCGTAGATGATAAATATAGTCAAATCACCTAGCGCAGCGAATTTCAATTTGTAATAGAAATAAGTTGCCATTGCGCCAATCGCTCCGATCCACAACAAATCGATGCCCGTTCGGTAACAAAGAAAAAGTCCCAGCACAACACCTACCGCCAGCAAAACAATGCCAAAATGCAAAATCGTTTTGGGTTGAAAAACCTGATCGACCAACATTCGGCTTGAACCAAACGTCTCTTTACGGTCCACATGGTGTTGATAGTCGAAATAATCGCCAATCAGATTTCCGCTGGCTTGGAAAATGGCGGCACCCAAAAGTGCCAACACCCCAAACCACCAGTTAACCTCGCTTCCAAGCTCATTTTTCAGAAAAAAGACATACGAAATGGTCAACAATGCAGGCATGGTTGAAGCAGGAAAAGACCAGGGCCTGGTAGCCAGCAATCCGTTTTTAATTTTTTCTTTCATTTTGAAGATGTTGGATAGAAAAAATTTTTTGACTGGAGAATTTATTTTTTATAAATGAAAATGATATACAAAAACTTTACAGACCCAGTTTTTTGTTGAAATCCTTCAAGGTTTCCAACACATTGGATTTTATGCTGATAAAGTTCTCAATCCCTTCCTTTTTCAAATCTTCCATACAAGCGGGAGCGCCTGCCACAACAAAAATCGTTTTGTCCTTCAACAATTTGTAAGCTTCGGGGGCTAATGTGGCATATTCTTCGTCGCTGGAGCAAAGCACAACAATTTCGGCTTTTGCATCCAACGCTGCTTTTACGCCTTCTTCCACAGAAGAGAATCCGAGATTGTCGATAATTTCGTATCCGGCACATCCAAAGAAATTGCCCGAAAATTGAGCTCTTGCCGAGCGCATGGCTAAATTTCCAACGGTCAACATAAACACTTTTGGACGCTTGGACGTTTTTTCGACCGCTAAGCGTAAGTTTTCAAATTCCACAGCACCACGCAACGGAAGAAGCTTTTCTGTTCCTTCTTCATGCGAACAGCAACCACACTGTTGCAATTCCTTGTCGATTTTTTCGGCAGCAGTTTCCAATAAATTTGGATATTGATTGGTGCCTACCAAAATTTCTTTCCGGTTCGAGATAGCTTTTAAACGTTCATTGGCTGTAGCCTTGATGGTCTGTTGAACCTTTCCGTTTTGAACGGCAGCAAGGAATCCGCCTTCGTTTTCCACATTGAGGAAAAGTTTCCAAGCCTGATTGGCTATTTCGGCAGTTAAAGTTTCGATATAATAGGAACCGGCTGCCGGATCAACAACTTCACTGAAATGAGCTTCTTCTTTGAGGAGTAATTGCTGATTGCGGGCAATTCTTTCCGAAAATTCGTCGGAAGGTTTGAAAGCAGTGTCATAACCGAGCACCGACAAAGAATCAACACCTCCAATAGTTGCACTCATGGCTTCGGTTTGTGTACGAAGCATGTTGACATAAGCATCGTAAATGGTTTGATTGAAAATGGTCGTTTCGGCGTGGATACGCATTTTTGCTGCACATTTGCAAATTCCATTTACTGTATTGGGACAGTCGGGACGAGGACAGGGAGGTTGATAAGCATCAACAATTAATGCCCACAACATGCGTGCAGCACGGAATTTTGCAATTTCCATAAAATAGTTGCTGCCGATACCAAAATTGAATTTTATTTTTTTGGCGGCAACCGCTTTATCCACTCCTGCGTCTATCAACATGGAAAGGTATTCGTTTCCCCATGCCAAAGCGTAACCGAGTTCCTGGGTAATGGTAGAACCTGCGTTGGAGAGAGTGGTGGCATTCACGCCAATTACACGATAAAAAGGCAATCTGCTTATTGCCTGAACAACAGCTTTAGCCTTTTCGGCAATCTCTTCTTTCGTCAATTTTTTGCCTGCCAGCAACATGCGATTAATCGGGTCGAAATTGATAGAACCCTGCAATTTCTTGACCTCATAATTTTGAGCAATGAAATACTCGGAGAGAATATCGGCAAGTTCGGCAGCTTTGCTGATGCAAATCGTGAAATTCAACTCCACACAGTCAGCTGCAATATCCTTGAGCAAAGTGGCAACAAATTCTTTAGATAGATCTGCTTTTTTCAGCTGAAATCCAATGGAGTTCACCCCTCGATTTAGAATATACAGGGCTTTAGCATTGGCTTCCTGTGCGTTTTCAACTTTTATGTCCTGCCGTACAAACCATTCATTATCGCTTTTTGTCCCCCTCACATAAGGGAAAGCTCCGGGCAACAATTCGGTGATTTTCAGATCATCCACATCTTCCTCGCGGTAAAAGGGTCTCACATTGAAACCTTCATTGGTTCTCCAGATCATTTTTTTCTCAAAATCGGCTCCCTTGAGGTCTGCAATGATTTTATCCAGCCATTCCTGCGTGGAGACAGGAGGAAAATCAGCTAATAAATTTAATTTTTTTTCTGCCATAATATCAAATTTTTATCGAAATTTCTTTGAGCTGCAAAATTACTACTTTAAATCGATTCTTTAAGATTTTTTGGGATTAAATAAAGAAAAAAAGTGGTAATTAGTTTTGAATCTAAGCTGAATTTATATAAACAATGACGAGAAATTTTTCCTAAGAAAAAAATTAAATACTTGGCATACAATTATCTGACAAAAAATGAACTAAAAAATATTTCAACTGCCTTTATTCAATTCAATTTTTTTAATTACATTTGTTTTTCAATGCAAACGTTTGCGTCAATTTAAAAAATATGAATCATGCAAAAACTAATTATTTTTATTTTTTCGGTTTTATTTGCCTTTCCTTTATACGCCAAACGCGTAATGACAGGGATTGAAGTACTCAGAGCAGATAATTTCAAATTGTTGGAAGGCAAAAGAGTAGGTTTGATTACCAATCCGACAGGTGTTGATGGAAATTTAAAATCTACCATCGATATTTTATATGAAGCACGCAACGTAAAACTGGTAGCCTTGTACGGGCCTGAACACGGCGTAAGAGGTGATGTTTATGCAGGCGATAAAGTTGTGAATGCCACAGATGAGAAAACAGGTTTACCTGTGTATTCGCTTTATGGAACTACACGCAAACCAACTTCTGAAATGTTAAAAGGAATTGATGTGCTGGTTTATGACATTCAAGATGTGGGTTGTCGTTCCTATACCTATATCAGCACCATGGGTTTAGCTATGGAAGCTGCTGCCGAAAACGATATAGAATTTATTGTGCTCGATCGTCCCAATCCACTCGGTGGAGAAAAAATTGAAGGCAACCTGACGGAAGAACCTTTTATTTCTTTTGTCAGTCAGTTTAAAATTCCTTATATTTACGGTCAAACTTGTGGAGAACTGGCCCTAATGTTAAATGAAGAAAACGCACTGAAAAAGAAATGCAAACTGACGGTTGTCAAAATGAAGAACTGGAAAAGAAGTATGAAATGGGAAGACACCGGATTGGAATGGGTCATTGCTTCACCTCACATTCCGCATAAACATTCAGCTTACTACTATCCGGTTACCGGAATTTTGGGTGAGCTGGGTTACGTATCGGTAGGCGTTGGCTACACCCTTCCATTTCAAGTTGTTGCAGCGCCCTGGATAAAAGCACAGGAATTTGCCGATGCCATGAATCGTTTACATTTGCCGGGCTTCATTTTTCGACCCATCTTTTTCACTCCATTTTATGGAACTTTAAAAGGAGAAAATTGTCAGGGAGTGCAGATTCACATTGTCGATTTCAAAAAAGCCCATCTGTCTTTGGTTCAATTTTATATTATGCAGGAGTTGGCACGTTTGTATCCGGATAAGAAAGTATTCGACAATGCCAACAAAGAAAGATTTTCCATGTTTGATAAGGTAAGCGGAACCGATCAAATGAGAAAACTGTTTCAAGTTAACAATTCGGTATCCGACATTCAGCACTATTGGGACAAAGATATTCAGTCCTATTATCAACTTTCAAAAAAATATTATTTGTATCACTGATCAAATGAAATGATAAACTCCTTTTTATCCGAAATTAAAAGTTTTATCCCCGAAAAACGAATTTACACCGACGAATTACGTTTACTCGCATGGGGCACGGATGCCGGCTTCTATCGTTTGATACCGAAAGCAGTTGTTCAATCTGCCAGCGAAATGGAAGTCAGTTTGCTTTTACGCGCTGCAACCAAACATCATCTTCCCGTAACTTTTCGTGCTGCCGGTACCAGCCTTTCGGGACAGGCAATTTCCGATTCGGTGCTGATTCTTGCCGGTAGCAACTGGGAAAGATACGAACTTGCTCCCGATGCTTCTTTCATCCGCCTGCAACCGGGAATTGTGGGAGAACGCGTTAATCAGATTTTAAAACCTTTTAGAAAAAAATTTCCACCCGACCCTGCTTCAATTAAATCGGCCATGGTGGGAGGAATAATCGTTAACAATGCTTCGGGAATGAGTTGCGGAATACGCGAAAACAGTTATAGAATGTTGATTTCGACAAGAATAGTTCTTCCCGATGGCAGTGTGTTGGATACGGGCGACGAAGAAAGTAAAGCGGTTTTTGCTAAAACTCATCCCGAATTTCTTCGCAAAATAGAAGATTTGCGAGACGAAATACGCAACGACGTAACATTAAAACAACTGATTGAAAAGAAATACCGGATAAAGAATGTTACCGGTTTATCCATCAATTCTTTTATCGATTTTGACGACCCATTCGATATTATTACACATTTAATGGTCGGTTCGGAAGGAACACTCGCTTTTCTTTCGGAAGCAGTAATGAAAACAACTACCGACTATCCGTACAAGGCAAGTGCTATGGCATATTTCGACAACATGCATTTAGCTTGTGAAACCGTAAAAAATTTAAAATCTTTTCCTGTCAGTGCTGTCGAATTTTTCGACCGTAAAGCCATTCGTTCAGTAGAAGACAAATTTGAAACGATATCTGAGCTAAAAACTTTGCCGGATAATAGTGCAGCTTTACTTATAAAAATTGAAGCATCAGATGGAAATGAATTGAATGAAAGAATTCGACAAGTGGAAAAAGTCCTGAATGATGCTCATACGCTTCTACCTGTGAGCTTTACCGACAAAGAATCCGAATACAAAAAATATTGGGACATGCGTTCAGGAATTTTTCCTTCGGTGGGTAGCACCCGGCCAGTAGGAACAACTTGCCTGATAGAAGATATAGCTTTCTGCATAGAAGATTTAGCGGAAGCAACAGACGATTTGCACGAAATTTTTATAAAAAACCACTATGAAGATGCCGTCATTTACGGACATGCACTCGATGGAAATCTTCATTTCATTATCAGTCAGCGTTTTGATACGGAAGAATATATTCATCAGTATGAAAAAATGATGAATGAAGTAATTGAAATGGTGGTAAAAAAATATCACGGTTCGCTCAAAGCCGAACACGGAACGGGCAGAAATATGGCTCCATTTGTAAAAAAGGAATGGGGAGAAAAGGCTTTCGACATTATGCTGCAAGTGAAACAACTTTTCGATCCGGAAGGAATCCTGAACCCGGGAGTAATATTCAATGACAATCCGCGTTGTCATTTGGAAAATATTAAACCCATGCCGGCTGTGCATCCGCTTATCGATAAATGTATCGAATGCGGCTTTTGCGAAGTAAATTGTGTAAGTGCCGGTTTCACCATGTCTTCGCGGCAACGAATTGTTGTGCAACGCGAAATTAAAAGATTGAAAACTTCTGATGAAAATTCCCGACGCTTGAAGGAATTGGAGAAAAGTTATCGCTTTATGGGAGAACAAAGTTGTGCCGGCGATGGGCTGTGTGCAACATCTTGTCCGGTTTCGATCAATGTTGGCGACTATATCCATGTGCTTCGCAATGAGAACATGAAAAACAAAACAATGGCTCAATTTTTGGGACGCTGGACTGCCAAACATTTCAATTGGGTGGCTTCAGGTTTGAAATCGGTACTCTATATTGCTTCCGCTGCACAACACATATTGGGTAACAAAGCAATGGGTGCAATTACTCGTGGAATACACAAATGGAGTGGCGGTGTTTTCCCTTTGTGGACACCGGCCATGCCCAAACGAAGAAATAAAATAGAAGTATCAACTTCAACCTCGACTGACTCATCATTGAAAGTAGTTTACTTTCCAAGTTGTTTGAATCAGATGATGGGCGTAAGTAAAAATGACCCAGAGCTGACGCCACTTGTAGAAAAAACCGTATCTTTGCTCCATAAAGCAGGCTACCAAGTTGTTTTTCCAAAAAACATGGAAAAAATGTGCTGTGGAAGCATTTGGGAAAGTAAGGGATTGCTTTCGGTGGACGAACAGAAATCGTCAGAATTGGAAAAAGCACTACGTGAAGCTTCCGAAAACGGAAAAATTCCGATTCTTTGTGATCAAAGTCCTTGTCTTTATCACATGCGCAAGTCGATGAAACAACTCTCACTATATGAACCGGTTGAATTTATACACGATTTTCTACTGGATAAATTGGATTTTTACCCTATCGATGAGCCCATTACTATCCATGCCACTTGCTCCACCATCAAAATGGGATTGCAGCCAAAGCTTGTAGAAATAGCCAAACTTTGCAGTACTCAGGTTTTGGTACCTGAAGAAGTTGGATGTTGCGGCTTTGCCGGCGACAAAGGATTTACCATGCCGGAACTGAATGCTCATGCGTTGAGAAAACTTCGCCCACAAATAGAAAAAGCCCATGTTAAAGTGGGTTACAGCAACAGCCGTACCTGCGAAATTGGTTTAAATACCAACACCGGAATTCCATACCAGTCGATAGTATATTTGGTGGATAAATGCACAAAAAATAAAATAAACAGATCTTAAAAAATTTCACGAATAAAATCATGAGAAAATTTCGTTTGTCAGTAGTTTTATTATTCTTTGCATTCTCGTTTTTGCAGGCTCAGCCGAAGCGGGAAATGAGGGCAGTGTGGATAGCAACAGTTGCCAACATCGATTGGCCCAGCTCCAATCGGTTGTTACCCACCCAGCAGCGAATCGAAATTGTGAACATGCTCGATCGGCTGACTGAAAACAACATTAACGCCATAGTTTTGCAAATTCGTCCGATGGCTGACGCTTTTTATCCTTCTAATCTGGAGCCCTGGTCCCATTGGCTTACTGGCCGACAGGGCGTGCGGCCTTCACCTTTTTACGATCCGCTTCAGTTTATTATAGAAGAAGCTCACAAACGCTGCATGGAAGTTCATGTCTGGCTAAATCCCTATCGGGTAACAACAACCGGTGATTCCATGATGCTATCGAAAGAGCATTTGTTTTACAAACAACCGGAGCTTTTTGTTCGTTATGGCGGAAAATATTATTTCAATCCCGGACTGGATGAAACACGGAATTTTTTAAACAAAGTGGTGGAAGATATTGTAGAACATTATGATGTAGATGGGGTACATTTTGATGATTATTTTTATCCTTATCCGGTGAAAGGTGAAGATTTTCCGGATGATGAAACTTTCATGAAATTTCCAAGAGGTTTTGCTCCCAATCAGAAAGCCGACTGGAGACGTAACAATGTAAATATGGCTATTGCCGAAGTACAACAAACCATTAAAAACCTCAAACCTTGGGTTGAATTTGGCGTAAGTCCTTTTGGCGTATGGAGAAACGACAATGTCGATCCACGTGGCTCTGCAACTCGCGCTGGCATTCAAAATTACGACGATTTGTATGCCGATATATTGAAATGGCTGGCCGAAGGAACGATAGATTATGTTACACCGCAATTGTATTGGGAAATCGGTAAAAAAGTTGCTAACTACGAAGTTTTGTTGAAATGGTGGATAGAAAATTCTTACGGAAAAAATCTGTATATCGGATTAATTCCGTCCTCTTTGGGCGATAAAAAAAATCCGGCATGGACAACAGGAAATGAAATTATTCGACAAATCAAAATGAATAGAAATTCCTCACAAGTGGACGGAGCCGTTTTCTTCAGTGCAAAAACCTTTCTGCAAAACAGACAGGGGTTAAATGACAGCTTGCAATCGAACTATTATCGTTATCCGGCACTATGTCCAATAAACAGAAATATTTTAGGCGAACCTTCTGCGCAGCCGCAAAATTTGCGGGTTTTGAGAGATGGCAAGGATGCTTTTCTGTTGTGGGATGAAGTGAATGAAGAAGGAGGCTGCCAAACTGCCTATTATGTGGTGTATGCTTTTAAGGGAAAAGAAGTTGGCGACTTGAATGATCCGGTCAACATTATAGCTCGAACAACCGAAAATTGCATCGATTTGCGAATCCTACCCCACAAATTTAAGGGAAATTATACATTTGTGGTTACTGCTGTCAATCGTTTCAGGCAAGAAAGTATTCCGACGCAAGGAATCACACGTAAGTTGTAATTTCTGATTTGCGAAAAAATAATTTTAAAGAAGAGGACTGAAAAGACGCGAAACGGAATCCATCAGTTTTTTTGTTTTTTTTCGGTTGTTCCACTGTTCCAGCGTAATTTCCTCACAGTAATGTATATCTTCCAAGAACAGCTCTTTAAGTGTAAGGGCTGTTTTTTCTTCATATACAAAAGCATTCGCTTCGAAATTTTGGTAAAAACTTCGATAATCAATGTTACAAGAGCCAACAATGGAAACAAAATCATCCATCACCACAGTTTTTGCATGTAAAAAACCTTTTCGATAATAAAAAACACGAACTCCGGCCTGCAGCACTTTTCCCAGATAACTGGAAGTACTGGCAATGACAATTGGCGAATCGGATTGTGTCGGAATCATTATCCTCACATCTATGCCACTCAAGGCAGCCAACTGCAAACAGCCTTCTATCAGTTCCGTCGGCATGTAATAGGGTGACTGAATATAAATATATTTTTTTGCCGACATAATGGCTTTGGCTATGCCTTGCATAATGGCTTCCCATTCGGTGTCGGGGCCACTCGAAACAATTTGTACCAGATTGTTGTCAAACTGCGCTGGTACCGGATAATACTTTTTGTCGGTAATCAGTTTTTTTTCCACAAAATACCAGTCGCTCAGAAAAAGATGCTGTAATCCATGAACAGCAGAACCTTGAATTTTGAGAAAAGTATCGCGCCAATAACCCAGACGGTTGCCATACACGTATCGGTCGGCAATATTCATTCCTCCGGTAAAAGCTACTTTTCCGTCAACAACAAGTAATTTGCGATGATTGCGGTAATTGATCCGGCTGCGCGAAATTCGGAATCGAAGCGGGAAAAAGGGACGAACGTAAATTCCTGCTTTTGTCAAAGTTTTTAAAAATTTTCGAGAAAGATTAAAACTTCCAATAAAATCGTAAATAATTCTGATTCTGACTCCTTCGTGCGATTTTTTTATCAATAAATCTTTCAGCCGATTTGTAATGCTGTCGTCGCTGATTATGTAAAACTCCAAATGAATATGCTCCCTGGCCTGTTCCACAGCTTGAAAAATGGATTCAAAAGCTTCTTTCCCGTCAGAAAAAACTTCTATTTTATTGTAGGTATAACCTACTGCTTCGCTATTACGGTACAACAGTTTGATTAAATTCATTTGATGGGCATCCAGCAAATCCGAATTGATTTTACTGAAATCGAATGAAGAAATGTCGCGGTGATCGAGACTGTGAATACTTTTACGTGAAATAATTTTCTGTTTGCGCAAATCCTGTCCGAAAATCAGGTAAAGAATCAATCCAATAACCGGCAGAAAAAGAATAATCAGCATCCACGACAAGGATTTCGACGGATTCCTGTTTTCGAGCAAAAGCACAGAAATTGTTGTCAGTATGGTATAGACATACAAGGCTATAAAAAAAATCGAAATAATTTCCGACATTTACTTAATTGTTTTTTTCGGGTTATAAAAATGAAGCCATTCGTGTCCGTCAAAATTTTTTCTGCTCGCCGGTTGACAAGTCATAACTGGTGCGGCAATTCCGTTGCCAATTTCGATTGGAGCAACTTCTACATTGGCTTCATCCCACAAATTTTCGGCTATAAAACTATTCAGCAATTGCGCTCCACCTTCCACCAGAACAGAATGAATATTCCGATCAAAAATTTCCTTTAAAATTCCGCGTAATCCTTCTTTTTTAAAATCAATTTGAATATATTCCACATTGTTAAGTTTTGCAGGTTGCCTTTCGGTAAAAACTAACGTAGGAACCAAACCATCGAGCAAATGATAATTTTCCGGAATCCTTCCCTGTCTGTCGAGCGTAATTCTGATGGGTGTTTTTCCTATCCAATTCCTCACGGTCAAACTTGGGTTGTCGAGGAGCACAGTATTGGTGCTCACCATAATAGACTGATTTTCAGAACGCATTTTGTGGGTCAGTTGTTTGGTGATTTCGTTTGAAATTATCAAAGGCGGTTCGCTGACATTATTTCTAATGCGATCAATAAATCCATCAATGGTTTGTGCCCATTTTAAAACAATGAAGGGTCGTTTTTGTTCCTGAAAGGTAAAAAAACGTTTGTTTAGTTCTCTACATTTTTCTTCAAGTACTCCCACATACGTTTCAATGCCGGCATCTTTCAGTATTTGGATTCCTTTTCCCGAAACTTTGGGATTGGGGTCAATCGTGCCGATAACAACGCGGGGAATACCTTTTTCAACAATTAAACTTGCACATGGAGGCGTATTGCCATAGTGCGAACAGGGTTCCAAATTAACGTACAGCGTAGCATCTTTCAGTAATTCGGGTTGTTTTACGGAAAAAATAGCATTGCGCTCGGCGTGTGCTTGCCCAAAATGTTGGTGAAATCCCTCTCCAATAATGGTATCGTTATAAACCACTACCGCACCAACAAGCGGATTTGGAGCAGTGTATCCATCCCCAAGCGAAGCCAGTTGCAGGCATCGTTGCATATATTTGATTTCAATATCCATGTCGGTTCTTTATAAAATCAGTTCTAAACAAAAGAAATTGTAACAAAAAAAGCTAACGAGAAATTTTGGATATTCTTTATCTTTGTATCATGGAAAATATTCTTCAATACATACATTCCGAGCTGAAAGGAATCTATCCTGAAAGTGAAATTCGGTTTATCGGCTATTTGTTGCTCGAAAAATTGACCGGTTTTTCACGAACAGAAATTTTGCTAAACAAAAATACACAAATTTCTTGTGAAGCAGCCAAACAATTGGATGGTTTTTTAAAAAAACTAAAAAATCATGAGCCGCTACAGTATGTTTTAGGAGCTACCGAATTCTGCGGACTGAGTTTCAACGTGAATCCGTCGGTACTAATTCCACGACCCGAAACAGAAGAACTGGTGGAATGGATATGTTCTGAAAACGACCGAAGCAAACCGTTGAAAATGCTGGATATTGGCACCGGAAGCGGATGTATAGCTATCAGTCTTAAAAAAAACTTTCCATTGGCCGAAGTGGACGCTTTTGATGTTTCGCCAGAAGCTTTGAAAGTGGCAAAAGAAAATGCCAAACTGAATCGTGTAAATGTCAATTTCAGAGAAATAGATATTTTTAATCCTCCTGTATTCAGTAAAAAATGGGATTTGATTGTCAGCAATCCGCCTTATGTGCCCGAAAACGAAAAAAGTGAAATGCAACGCAATGTTACCGATTATGAGCCTTCCTTGGCATTGTTTGTGCCTGACAATCATCCTCTGAAATTTTATGAAACAATTACCAACTTTGCTCGATTAAACTTGGCAAAAGGCGGAAAACTATATTTTGAAATTCACTATCGAAGTGGAAAGAACATGCTGGATTTGCTTTCCCAAAACGGATTCAGAGAAGTTCAATTGAAAAAGGACCTTTCCGGAAAAGACCGAATGATAAGTGGAATTTTTTAGAATTTGTTTGAAATTTCCGATGATTTTTCTGCTGACAAAAGCCGAAAAAAACATACAGCAAATTTTTAATAAACCAATCCGTTGGAAAGAACCCGGTTCAATCATGAAACAACTCTACTTTAAAGGGTCTTTAAATGATATTTGAATGCTTTTTAAATGTTGTTTTTTGTGGAAAGCATATTTATTTTTTGTCGAAATGTAATTTTTTCTCAACAAATTCAATAATATAGGAGATTGTTTCTTCGATTCCCAATGCGGACGAATTGATGCACAAATGATAGGAAGCAGCCGCACCCCATTGTTTATCGGTATAATAATTGTAATAATCGGCTCTTTTCTTATCCATTTTTTTTATGTAGTCCATCGCTTTTTCTTCTGTCATTTTCTGATTGCGGCATACGCGGGCAATTCTGTCAGGCAAATCGGCAGTAATAAATATATTTACTGCTCTTGGATGATCCTTTAGCACATAATCCGCACACCGACCTACAAAAACGCATGATTGCTTTTCGGCCAAACTGCGAATCACATCGCTTTGAATCTTAAACAGCATTTCACTGCTCGGATAATTATCATTAAAATAATATTCATCAATCATAATGGAATTTCGGAGTCCAAACATTCCTCTGAAAAATCCCTGACCTTTTTTTTCGTCCAGCTGTTCCAGAAATTCTTTTGCCAGCCCACTTTCCTGCGAGGCGATCTGAATCAGTTCCTTGTCATAAAACGATATTCCCAATTCGCGGGCAATTCCTTGCCCGATCAAATGACCGCCGCTACCCAATTGGCGTCCAATGTTTATAACAAATCTTTGATTCATAAATATAGTTAATAACTTCCACTCTTTTTCGACAAATTTTTACTTCATTTATTCGGTTTTTAAAGCAAAACAAAATATTTTTTCCCCTTTTGCTGTAAAAAAATATTTTATTGGTCTTCATTCTTTAAAGAAACAAGGATGAGGATGAAAAATTTTAACATAAAACAAAAGTACAAAATTTGGATTAAAATTCAAATGCGATCGAAATAAAAAACTCCTGTCAGATGAAACTTTGTTCTTAATTTTGCTTGTTGCCTATTATAAATTTCTTCAAGAAAAATGTCGAGACTGACAAAGAAAATATACAATAGGATGAATTCTGGCGTTTGCTTTTTTTACTTTTTATCAAAATGTTTATCGGTCAATAGTTTATTGTATTGATATGATTTTTTATTTTATCAACACTTCTAATGGAGAACGATAACTTTGTGCAAAAAGACTTACTGCATTTATCCAGTCGTTGTCCGTAGGAAAACCCCATTTGTTCCAACCTCCGCCAAAAAAATAGACAAAAGTATTTCCCGGTTGATATTCGGAAATAAGCAGAGCGTGATTGTTTTTAATTATTGCTTTCGTAATTGGAGCCGGTACAAAAATTCCAACGTAATTTCTGCCTGAAGGAACTTTTGCATCCGAAACGGCATCTTCACAATAAGCTGCTGTTCCTTCTTCTTGGTTCATAGAGAGTTTACCGGTATTTTCATGGAGAAATATTCCGGCTGCCAATGGTAAGGACTGTTGATAGCCGGTAAAGGTAACTTCGGCTTTATTTAGCAACGTTCCCGCACTGACGGTAATAGTTAATTGTTCTTTGTAGAACTTGTCTCCAACCTTTATCGAATCGTAAAATAAAGAGAATTTCGATTGAAGCGGCCCGACATAATGAACTTTGTAACTGTTGAAATATTTTCCTATCCAAAGAGAATCATTCCAAAAAGGAGCAATGCCGCCAGCCCCCAATGTGTGCCCAACTTTATAGCAGTCCAGTCCTTTGCCATGATCAATGTGGTAGGATTGACCTTTTTGAAGTTCATTAAAGTAAAATGTGTCAACAATCAGTTCTTTGGTACGTTTTAGCCATAAATCTACTCCGTTGCTTGGATTTTCTCCGGCCAAAGCCGGCCCGTACATTCGATAGGCTGCCAAGTCGTTTTCCCATGCAAAATCATCTTTTCTCTCAGGTACAAAGCGAGCAAAAGTCTTTGGTTCTACCGGCGAAGGATTTCCTTTTTTCAAATGATAGGCAACTTTTTTGTTTGCAGGGACAGCAGCTTGAAAAATAAATGTTTCAAGATTTCCATTCTCATTTTTAACCAATTGGTAACCAATTTCCTGATTGTGATTGTTCTTTAAAATCCATTTGTCGCTTTCTTCAAACAGTTGCAAAAATTCTTTGTCATTTATTTGAATTATTTCGTCGTTTCGATCAAATGAACCCGTATTGGAAATTTCAATTGTTTTTATTGAAGACGAACAACCGGCCATGAGTACAGTAGCCAGATAGAAGAATATTTTTTTCATGATCTAAAAGAATTGGAGTCAATTATTTTTCCTGTACGGAAATTTAATTGACTCGTTGAAAAATCTTTGTTTAATTAAGAAGGTTGTTTTCCCAAATAAGCCAAAATTCCGCCATCTACATACAGAATATGCCCATTTACAAAATCGGAAGCGCTGGAAGCCAAAAAAACAGCAGGTCCCTGCAAATCTTCGGGAGTTCCCCAACGTCCGGCAGGCGTGCGGGTAACAATAAATGTATTGAAAGGATGCCCTTCTTCGCGCAAAGGAGCCGTTTGAGGAGTTGAGATATAACCTGGTCCTATTCCGTTTACCTGGATATTGAAAGCTCCCCATTCACAAGCCAAATTTTTTGTAAGCATTTTCAGTCCACCTTTGGCAGCAGCATAAGCCGAAACGGTTTCACGACCCAATTCGCTCATCATGGAACAGATATTTATAATTTTTCCGCCGCCTTTGGCTATCATACCCGGAGCAACGGCTTTTGAAACAATAAAAGGACCGTTCAAATCAATATCCACCACTTGTTTAAAATCTTTGGCGCTCATTTCCAATGCTGGAATTCGCTTAATGATACCGGCATTGTTTACCAGAATATCTATGATTCCGACTTCTTTGGTGATTTTGGCAATAGCTTCTGTTACTGCTTCTTCGTCCGTAACATCAAAAACGTAACCATGTGCATCAATGCCATCGGCTTTGTAACTGGCCAGTCCCATGTCAACTTTTTCCTGATTGATATCGTTGAAAACTATTACTGCTCCGGCAGCATGAAAAGCTTTTGCAATGGCATATCCAATGCCGTAGGATGCTCCTGTAATCAGAGCAATTTTTCCTTTTAAATCGAATTGATTCATGTCTTTTAATTGTTATTTTGATTCGTTGATAATTTATTGATTTTCACGTAAATAATTAAATATTAATCGGTTCTAAATATTATTTCAGATCGGTTTTTTTGTAAAAATCCTGATCATCATAATCCAGATTTTCACCTGCCATTCCCCAAATAAAAGTATAATTGCTCGTAGCAGCAGCCGAATGGATGGACCATTGCGGAGAAATAACGGCCTGATCGTTTTTCATCCAGATATGGCGGGTTTCCTCGGGTTCGCCCATAAAATGACAAACAGCTTGATCATCAGGCAACTCAAAATAAAAATAGGCTTCCATTCTACGACTGTGAGTATGGGCAGGCATGGTATTCCAAACACTTCCCGGCTCAAGTTCGGTCATTCCCATTTGCAGTTGGCAGGTTTCCAGAACCTGAGAAACCATCATTCTGTTGATAAACCGATGATTGGAGCCTTCTAAACTCCCCATTTCCAAAATTACCGCATTCTCTTTTGTGATTTTTCTGGTGGGGCAGGCTTTATGAGCTGTAGCTGAATTAAAGTAAAATTTTGCGGGATTGGAACCATCAACGCTTTCAAAAGTAACTTTCCTGTTCCCTCTGCCAATGTACAAAGCTTCCTTATAATCCAATTCATAATTTGTCCCGTCAACGTTGATACATCCTTTTCCGCCAACATTGAAAATGCCAATTTCTCTCCGTTCGAGGAAAAAATCGGATTTTAAAGGATCAATCGATTCCAATGTAAGTACTTCGCCAACAGGCATGGCACCGCCCACCAACATCCTGTCGAACAGGGAGTAAACCATATTGACCTCGTTTATGGTGAAAATTCTTTCAACCAAAAATTCTTTCCTTAGTCGTGAGGTGTCGTAATTTTTTGCATCTTGTGGATGAGAAGCATACCGAATTTCATAATTAGTTTTCATAATTGATTTTTTTGAATGTTATTTGTAATTTTTATGTGTGCGCACACATAAAACATTGTATGATAAACGTTTTAATTTTTGATTTTCATTTTTAGTTCAACGAAATTTTGTTGATTTAGAAAATTTCATTGTAGTTTTCCGATAAACCAACTTGTAGTGTAACTATCAGTAAACTAAAATATTATGACTAAAAAATAAAAAGTAAAATACTTTTCGTTTGAATAAACAAAGTTACAAAAATTTTCGAGACCAGAGAATTTCAAGTTCCATGAATTTAATGCAGTTTATTTTACCTGCCACAACCAGCCTAAATTAACGGAAAAATTTATATTGTTGGAACTGTCAAAAAAATCTGTTTTATTGTTGGAAAAAATATCGCTCAAGCTGTAATTGGCTCGAGCATCAAGCTGCAAAACGTTTTTTCTGATTCTGAACATAAATCCCAATCCTCCACAAATGCCGTAATCGAAAGGATTTTCAACTGATTTGACATGTTGGACTTTTTCAGAAGAAACGGTTTCGTTTTTTAAAACATTTTCCGAAAGTAAATAACTGATTTTAGGGCCAATATTGAAAAAAAATCTTGATTTATTGCCAAAATAAATATGCGTCATAAATGGAAGTTCAATATAATTCAGTCGGCGACTGTAAATTGAATCGGTTTCTTTCCATCCACGTTGAAAAAAGTTCAATTCAACCTGTAAACCTACATTTTTTTCGGTGATATGCCGGAATATCAATCCTCCATTATAACCAAGCAGCATGCCCTGATTGACCGATGGCGAAAAATTGATCATGGAAGCAGATATTCCCTGAGTGGTTCCAAAATAAATTTCCGGGTTTTCAGAGCTGGGTTGTGCGAATAAATTGGCAGAAAATAAAAAAATACAAAGGAAAATGGATATTTTGCGCATGACATTATTTGGCTTTTCGTTCTCCCATATAAAGTTTGTCGTTGATATAACCGGAAAATTCCGATTGTTTTTTGAAATGAAAATCTGATTGTATTCCTTCATCAAAAGTTATTTCCTTCAACTTTTTAGTAAGATTATTTTCGTAATTTTTCAAAATGGGAATAAAACAGTTCAACAAATCGTATCCGAGCAAATCATAACGTGGTCTTTCACTTTCTACTTCCCATTCAAAGAATTGATGAAATGTTTTTTGGTATTCTTCAAGAGCGGAAGCATCGATTTCAGGTTTAAAAGGAGACACATAAATTCTGTCAAACCTTTCTATATATTGATTTTCCCAGCCATATTCCTGATAAAGCGTCATATCGAACTCATCAATATAAACATAGAATTCTTTCAAAAATGGGGTAATTAGGCTTAAATTATCTGTATTGAAAAAGAGAAGATTTTTTTGATTTCTTTTTAAAACTTCAGGAATACTTTGATTTTTGTTAGAAGAAGAAAAATTAAATTCGTTAAACTTATGACGTTCTTTCAACAGTCTGTTTTTCAATCTTTCCATAAACAGATTCCCTTCATCAAGAATGCTGATGCCCGGTAGATTCACAAAAACAATATTAGCATTGCGATAAGTTTTCTGAATAATTTTATCTACAAGAAAATCTATCTCTATTTGAGTATCGTTGGGATTGAATTGAAAAAGATAGGGATTAATGCCTATTTCATACACTTTTGAAGAAAAAGGAATAAGAACGTTTATTTTGTTTTCTTTTGCAAAATCACTTATCAACGAAATTTGATTGCTGTAAGCAGGCCCAACAATCAAATCAACACTTTTCATTTCTGGTTTTGCTAAAATTTCTTTCAGCTTTTCGTCCGATTTTTCGGTATCGAAAGTGAAAATTTCCAATGAATAATTATTCTCTTTGGCCTTTTTTATTGCCAGTAAGCTGCCGGCATAAAAATCTCTAAAGCGTCCGTTTGCATTTTGCTGAGAAGGAGAGTCAAGATTAAAAGGCAACAAAAAAGCTATTTTGATATTATTTTCAGTAGAAAGAGTCGTAGCAATTTCAGGATTTTCAATATCCTGCAATGCAGAGTCCATTTCATTGTTATTCAGATTTGTTGATGGTATCGAATCTTTTTTCAAAATAGAAGTCGGAATCGTTAGTTCCGTGCCGATTTTCAGTACGGGAAAGGCTTCCGGATTTAGCTTCAAAATATCATCAATTGTAACATTATACGTTCTGCTGATAGAAAATAAGGTTTCATTGGGTTTTACCAAATGTTTGATAGACTGAGGTTTATCTTTTGATGGAAGCTCTTTTTCGTTCAATTCCTTTTTTCCACTTGGAGTAATCACTTCAACTAAGTCTCCTTTTATTTCTGTCTCATTTTTTGTTGTTTGGGTTTTATATGGAATAAAAAGGACGTCTCCTTCCCTAAGAATATTTTTAGATTGTGGATTATATTGGATTATTTCCTCTTCACTGACATTGTATTTTTTACTGATACCGAAAAGTGTTTGATTTTTTTCAACCTTATGCTGTAAGAATAAAGTTGTTGAAGGAAGGGAGTTGTCGGTTTGCTGATGAAGATTTTTTTGATTTTCTTCAAAAGATTTTTCTTGCAGTAATGAAAGCTCATTTTTCAATCTCTGGCTTGCATCCTCATTTTCCTGAACATTTTTTTGTATTGGAATCAAAATTTTTTGCCCTGATTTTAGTCCTTTTTGTATTTCAGGATTAACTTTGCTAATTTCTTCAGGGGCAATGCCGAATTTGCGACTTATGGCATACAAACCATCTCCCGATTGCACCGTGTACACATAAAATTCAATACCATTCACTTTTTTAATAGGATAGGAGTTGGTTTGTTCCATTGAAAAACCCGTAAGCGACAATATGATTACAGTCAGCAAACAGAAGATGTTTTTTTTCATTTGATGGATATTTGGAGAAAAATACTTGTTTTATGACAATTGATAAAGTTTCTATGAATCCGGCTGCTAAACCTTGCAAAAATATAAAAAATTAATGAAAAGAGGAAAGCAGGCAATAAATCAAAGGTTTTTTTGTTTTTGAAAAGAAAAATGTACCTTTGCTGAACTGTAAATCTGACGTTATCATTCAGGTTATATGAAAAAACTTACGATTTCCTTTTGTTTCTATCTTATTGTTTTATCCGTTTCGGCTCAGCTTGTTGCAACTGATAAGTATGCTGTATATCAAAATTTTACAGGTGTCGATTATCTCTTCGTTTTTAATGGAATTTTACCCGGAACCGAAATACGCTTTACAGGAAGTGGTGATAATGTGAAGTGGTACAGATTTTCTGATACGACTACACCATACAGTACTTTACACTATATATTTCCTGAAGATGCAAGTGGATATATTTTGGATGTCGATGGTCATCAAACTTCTGTCTGGGTGATTGATTACCAAAATTATTTGCCCGTTTTTCATACGCTCGCTCCTGACGAATCGGGCGATAATCGGTGCAACGAGTTAACTTTATTGCTCGATGCTAATGTGCCTGAATTGTATTACTATACCTTATCGGGCATTCGTAGAAAAATCAATAGAAATTTCACACTCAGTTACCAGACTTTGGAATGGAACAACGAATGGAAAACAGTCGAAAAAACAAAAACCATTTCTCTTCCGGTTGCGGAGATTACCGTGCCGGCTCCTTTGTGTAACACCACATTTTCTTTGCAGGGTGATCAGTTTGTATCCGAACCATCATTAAGCCTTCAGCCGGTCGGAATAGTTTCATCTTCTTACACTGCCACTGCTTTGGAGTGTCATATAAAAACCTCTACCACAGCACGTACAGAAAAAAACGAAGACGAACGGCCAACTTCTGATGCATTGACCGGCTCAGCTCCATTGGAAATGCTTTTCAATGCTGAAGTCAACAATGCAGGAACCATTTTTTACAAATGGGATATTTATAAAGACAATCAGTTGCTTGTTTCCCGTTCCGATAAAGAACATCGTTATACTTTCACAGAGGCCGGCACTTATAATGTTAAGCTGACGGTAAACAATGATTTTTGTTCGTCATCCGATTCGGTATCGATTTCAGTCAGCACTTCAGATCTTCAAGTTCCAAATGTGTTTACTCCCAATGGAGATGGAATCAACGACGAATTCAGGGTGGCTTATAAATCACTGATTAGTTTTGATGCGCGTATTTACAATCGATGGGGAAGAATGGTTTATCATTGGACCGATCCACAAAAAGGTTGGGATGGAACCATAGGAGGAAAAAAAGCGCCTGTCGGAGCTTATTTCTATGTGATAAAAGCTGTTGGTGCCGATGGCATTAAATATTCCAAAAAAGGCGACATTAATTTGTTGAGAGGAAAAGAAAATTAAAATTTAAACTTTTCCGTTCCCCAAAAAAATTTTCGGAAAAAATTCTTGAAATGTGCTTTTCAACCATCAATTTTTTAATGGGTTGGTTTTTCCATCAAATACATACTGCAAACACCAAAAGTAAATTTTTTGTATTCAACCAATTCAAAACCATTGTTTTGAAGAATTTCAATCATTTCCTTTCCTTTGGGGAAAGCGTGCATGGAAGAGGTGAGGTAACGATAGGCGTTTTGGTCGGAAGAAAGATATTTTGCCGTTTGGTGGACAAAAAGTTTGATGTAAAGTTGGTATCCTTTCATCAACCAGCCTTTTTGAGGTTCATTCAGTTCAAGTATCAATAAATGACCTCCCGGTTTCAACACACGAAAAATTTGATGCAAGCTTTCTTCCAATTTTTCAAAATTTCGTACCCCAAAAGCTATGGTTATGGCGTCAAAAGAGTTGTCGTCAAAATTGAGTTGAGCACAGTCCATCACCTTCAGTTCTATTTTATCCGAAAGTTGGGCATGTTCAATTTTTTCTTTGCCTATTTCAAGCATTTTTGGAGAAATATCTATCCCTGTAACTTTATCGGGATTCAGCAACCGAAAAGCTTTGATACACATATCGGCAGTTCCTGCAGCCACATCAAGAATATGCTTGGGGCGGAAGCGCTTTAGTGTACTTAATGCACGTTTTCTCCATAATTTTGCAAAACCCCACGACATCAAATCGTTAAATTTATCGTACTGGGCAGCTATAGTGTCGAACATGCGCACCAATTGTTCTGTTTTTCCTTCTTTTTCGTTGTATGGTTTTATTTCCTGAAAAGTATATTGGCTTGTGGTTTTTTCTTTATTCATTTGATTTGTAATTTGTTTGCAAAATTAATTACAAATTTCGGTAATCAAAGCATTTCATTTTATCAAAAAATAATCAAAGAAATTTCACTTATCTATGAATCTATCAGTTTCTTAAAAGTAAAATTTTAAATTTTCGTGAAAAGTTGATGAAAAAATTTTTGTGTTTTAACCTTATTTTGTAATTTTGCAATCGATTATTGGTGTTTATTTTTTGTTCTGAAAAGTAAACAAAAGGGAATCCGGTGAAAGTCCGGAACAGTACCCGCTGCTGTAAGCTCCTTTATAACGTACTGAACAATACTTTGGCCACTTTTTCCACAAAAAGAATCTATTTTGGGAAATGGGAAGGCGTTCAGATACGGGAGCAAGTCAGAAGACCTGCCAAAATCATTTTTGCTTTTTTGCTTTCGGGAATAAATGGCAAAGAAAGTCGAAACATATCTCCCTGATTGAGAATATATTTTTTCATCTGATGTGTTTTTCTTCTTTTTTATTTTCATGAATTTTCCTTAACAAATTTAGCAAGTTTTTGTAGTCGAATTGTTTAATTTTAAAATGGAATAAAAAATGAAAAAGAAAAGTTTGATTGTTTTATCTACATTATTGTTGATTTTTTTTACTTCTTGCGAAAATGATTCGGACTTTAAGCTCAAGACCACTGTAGATTTTGAGGATGTTGAGCTGGGAGAAAATGGTTATTGGAATGGATCCGATTTTTCGAAGAAATTCGTTTCCAACGGTTTTATTTTTTTGAACGATTTCACTTCATCGCCCTGGGGCGATTTTTGGTCGGGGTTTGCCTGCTCATCTTTAACCGATACCATTACTGCCGGTTACGATAATCAGTACAGTGTGGCTGCCGGTTCAGGTGCGTGGGGCTCAAATAAGTTTGCTGTTGCCTTTGATGATTCGTCCACTGTGAATTGTCCGAAAAATGAATTGGGAACTTACGAAGCAAAAAGTATCATGCTTTGCAATTCAACTTATGCATATCTCGATATGCGCAATGGATCGGCTTTCAGTAAAAAATTTGACGATGGAGACTGGTTTAAGGTTACCATAAAAGGCTTTTTGAATAATAATGCTACAGGTGCGGTTGATTATTATTTGGCCGATTTTCGGAACGGGAAACATTATCTTTGCCATCAATGGGTAAAAGTTGACCTTTCTTCTCTAGGAAAAGTAGATCAGTTGATTTTTCTTTTCGATTCCAGCGATAAAGGAACTTTTGGAGTGAATACACCAAAATATGTTTGCATAGATAATCTTGAATTTGAGCAAGATGCTGAAAATTAATTTTTCAAAAGACTTTCAACGTATGATATTGCTTTTACCTGCCATAATATCAGCATTTCATACTTTTGAGACCGGGTGTAAAATCCCGGTTTTTTTCTTTTTGGAAGTTTGACTTTTAGAGAAATTGCTACTGTTTTTGAAATGAATGATGTGCAGCATTAAAATATTCAACTTGAAAAAACTCTTCAATAGTTTAATAAAATTCAATTCTTTTGCAATAAAATAGATAAATTCAAAAACTTATCGCTATTTTTGCATAGTACAATAGTGAAAAAATGGTTATCAAATAATTAAATGATTGATAATCAGAAATTAATTTTGTATCCAATCAAGTAATACCTATTTATAAACGATATGGAATATACAACTTTGCAGGGAAAACTGATCATGCCTGAATATGGGCGTAATATTCAGCAAATGATAGCTTATGCCATGACGATAGAAGACAGGGAAGAGCGAACCCGTTGTGTAAAAACCATTATCAACATTATGGGAAATTTGTTCCCATATCTGCGCGATGTAAACGATTTCAAACATAAATTGTGGGATCACGTGGCTATCATGTCCGATTTTAAACTGGATATCGATTTTCCTTATGAGGTTCTTCGGCCTGAAAATCTTTATACCCGTCCCGAAAAGATTCCATATAAAAATTCAGATATTCGATATCGACACTATGGCCGCACGTTGGAAGAAATGATAGAAAAAGTAGCCGATTATCCCGATGGAGAAGAAAAAAACGAATTAATACGCCTGATAGCCAATCAGATGAAAAAATGTTTCCTTACATGGAATAAGGAAGTAGTTGATGACCGAAAAATTTTCGACGATTTGCGTGAATTATCCAAAGGAAAGCTCGATATTTCGGAAGATTTTCTGAAGTTGGTTGAATCGAAAGAAGTGTTACACAACAAGAAAAATAAAAAGAAAAACAAATAGTTTTCTTTTACCCGTTTCCTTTTTTTAATCATCATCCAACCACAAATTATATGTCGTCATTTCAAATAGAAGGCGGTCATCGACTTTCGGGATCAATTACACCGCAGGGAGCCAAAAATGAAGCGTTGCAGGTTATTTGTGCAACCTTGCTTACATCCGAGTCAGTCATTATTCGAAACATTCCCGATATTCTTGATGTTAGCCATTTACTGAGTCTGTTAAAAGATTTGGGTGTAAAAATTTCAAAAATAGAAAAGGGAACTTATTCGTTTAAAGCCGACTCCCTAAACATGGACTATTTGCAATCGGAAGATTTTTATGACAAAAGTTCTTCGCTGCGTGGTTCGGTGATGATTTTGGGCCCGCTTCTGGCTCGATTTGGAAAAGCGTTGGTTCCAAAACCGGGAGGAGACAAAATAGGACGTCGACGTTTGGATACCCATTTTTCGGGCATTCAGAAGCTGGGTGCCGATTTTCGATACAATGAAACAAAAAAACAGTATGAAGTATCTGCAAAAAAACTGAAAGGCACCTACATGCTGCTGGATGAAGCCTCGGTAACCGGAACGGCAAATATTTTAATGGCTTCAGTGCTGGCCGAAGGTAAAACTACAATTTACAATGCTGCCTGCGAACCCTATATTCAACAGCTTTGCAGAATGTTGATAGCAATGGGTGCAAAGATTTCTGGAGTTGGCTCCAATTTATTGACTATTGAAGGAGTGAAACAGTTGAATGGCTGCGAACACACTATTTTGCCGGATATGATAGAAGTTGGCAGTTTTATCGGCATGGCAGCCATGACCGGTTCTGAAATCACCATAAAAAATGTGGCATACGATGAACTGGGCATTATTCCCGACAGTTTTCGGCGAATGGGCATTCAAGTGCTTCAGAAAAATGATGATATTTATATTCCGGCTCACGAAAGCTATACCATCGAAACATTTATTGATGGCTCCATAATGACTATCGCTGATGCGCCCTGGCCCGGACTGACACCCGATTTGTTGAGCGTTTTTCTGGTAATTGCTGCAAAAGCGAACGGAAGTGTTTTAATTCATCAAAAAATGTTTGAAAGCAGATTGTTTTTTGTAGATAAACTGATCGACATGGGTGCGCAGATTATTCTTTGCGATCCACATCGGGCAACCGTTATCGGACTGGGAAATCAGCTTCGTTTACGGGCATCGGTAATGAGTTCGCCTGATATTCGGGCAGGAATTGCCTTGCTTATAGCTGCACTTGCGGCCGATGGAACAAGTATTATTCACAATATCGACCAAATTGACAGGGGCTATGAGCATATTGATACCCGTTTGAACGCTTTGGGAGCAAATATCGAGAGAATCCAATTTTAAAAATTTCATATACTTAATTTTAGGGAGGAAATATTATGCTGAACGATAAAATTACCGAAATGTTGAACAATCAAATCAACAAGGAATTTTTTTCATGGTATCTGTATTTGGATATTTCAAATTATTACGCCAACAAAAATTTGGACGGATTTGCCAACTGGTTCTCCATTCAGGCGCAGGAAGAATATGCTCACGCTCAGCTATTCCTGAAATATATTTTAAACAATGGTGAAAAGGTCAAACTTTTACCTATTGCAGCTCCGGAAAGTAATTTTGTGGATTTTAAAGCTCCTTTGTCGGCTGCTTTTGAACACGAATTGTTTATCACAGCTTCCATCAACGAAATTTATGCCGAGGCATACGCTCAGAAAGATTTTAAAACCATGCAGTTTCTCGACTGGTTTGTGAAGGAACAGGGAGAAGAAGAAAAAAACGTGGACGATTTGTGCAAACGGTTCGACCTTTTCGGGACCGATCCACGCGGTTTGTATTTGCTTGATAACGAATTGGCTTCCCGTGTATATACTGCTCCGTCGCTGGTAATTTAAAGAAATTTTTTTTCTGCTGAAGTTAAACCACTCCAATCAAATGAGTTAAGGGATTATTTTGCAACAAAAAATTTTCTTTATTACGTTGAAACTTATCGGAATTTTCACCTCAACCAGAATATAGGTTTGGGGTTTTGTTGATTTACTCTTTTGACTTTTAAAGGATGGCTTAATCATTCAAAATCGACAAATTGTAGTATAGACAGATAGGTATGGGTAAAAATTAGAAGGCTTGGCAGGTATTAACGATTTGATATCGAATGGTTTTCTCCTGTTAGAAAAAAACACAACAATTTGGTTCATAGTAACTATGTTATAAAGTTTTTTCCACCGTACAAATTCTGACTAAATTGAAATTAAAATTTTCCATCTTATTATTTGGAAAAACAGTTGCTCTGTCCATTTTTCACAACAATGATTTCACTCATTCAACTGATATAGTATTTGGGATTGTAAAAACGAAAAAACACATTGTTTTTTAGAATATGAACAGATGAAATACTTCTATAGGAACATACAAGAAAAAGGATGAAGACTGTCGTCAATTACTTTGTAGAAGAAAACCTACGGAACATATCTAACGCAAAAGCCTTATTACTATCGACAGAGTTACCTCTGGATTTAGCAGAAAGGAATGCATAACATTAGAAGAATTTAATAAAAAAATGAACTTGAATTGGTTTTGGTTATTAAAACGGTTTGGAAGTGAGCGTAGAACTAAATCTGTAAATTGCTAAATTATCCCGTACATTTGTAAAAACGATTTTTTTGAAACTGTGAGAATCATGAAAAATATTTTGTCCACTGTTGTTTTTATTTTTTTATTTGTTAATTCTAGTTTAACAGCCGCCAATCCCTATCGAACCAAAATTTTGAAACCCAATATCAAAACTTTGCAAATCAGAATTTCGGATACCGACTTCGGTTTCCCCATTTTGAAATTAAATGGAACAGAAACACTTACTGTGGAGTTTGATGAAATGTCGCACAATGTTCGCTCTTTCGGTTACACGGTTTTGCATTGCAATGCTGACTGCACGGTTTCCAATTTAAACAGCAACGAATATGTCGATGGTTTTACGCGTGGTAATATCGACGATTACGCCTTTTCGCAAAATACTACTTTCCAATATATTCATTATCGGTTTACGATACCGAACCAAGACATGCGTTTTAAAATTTCCGGAAACTATGTGGTACTCATTTATGAAGACAATCGTGTGGATGATCCGGTAGCCACTGCCTGTTTTTCCATTGTTGAGCCAAAAGTAGAGATAGATGCCCGTGTCAGAGCCAATACCGATATCGAATTGAGTGGACGCTATCAGCAGCTCGACATAGAAGTGAATCTGGCAAATTATGTTGTTCAGGATCCTGCTTCGGAAGTTAAACTCGTTGTTCGACAAAATAACAGGTTCGATAACGAGGTGGCAAACATAACGCCGACTTTTTTCAATGCCGGGAAGTTAAGTTTTGTCAATAACAAAGCATTGATTTTTGAAGGAGGAAACGAATACCGTCATTTTGATATTTCGTCTTTTTATGCAGCAGGAGAGGGGGTGGACAGAATTATTTTTAATCGCAAGTATTATGAAGCTTTTCTTAAGGAAGATTTGATGCAAAAGTCGCGTACCTATATTTCGCAACCTGATGCCAATGGCCGATTTATCATAAATTTTCAGGAAGCTTTTCAGGACGTACAAACGGAAGCCGATTATGTTCAGGTACATTTTTCTTTACTTTCGGAACAACCGTTTTTTGATGGACAGGTATTCATTGGTGGCGATTACAATTATAATTTGCTGGATGATACAGCGCGAATGCAATATGATTTCGATGCTCAACGTTATACCAAAACGCTTTTGCTGAAACAGGGCGGCTACAGTTATCAATACTGGTTTTTGCCAAAAGGTAAAAATTCTGCTTCAACCGGAAAAATTGAAGGCAGTTTCTGGCAAACTAAAAACGAATACACCATTTATTTTTACCATCGGGCTTGGGGTGAACGTTACGACCGATTGATCGGTTACAGCGTAATCGACTGACTATAATGATTGAACAAAACATTTTATTTTGTAACGATGGTTTTGTTGGAAGCAACACCAGTTTTTTTGGATGATGGAGGTTTTTTGAAGTTTAATTTTATTGACCTACCTTTGTATAAGGGAAATTTCATCAGAATATAATTTATTTTTTAAAGGTCTGATGGAACCCACCTGTCTGAATATTATATTCATTCGTGTTTGTGTATGCAATACATGTGGGATTCATATTTCAGAAAAACGATAAATATAATTGTTTGGAAGGCAATTAATTATTTTTATTAAGTTAAATATCAGATTTCTACATGAATCAGGAAGACACATTTCCGACAACCGACTCCCTAAAAGATTTTCAACAAAATTTTACCAAAGAACCGACAATCGAAAACCTGAAAAATGCTTTAAACAATGAAATTTTCAACATTATTTCGGATATTGCCGATGAAGCACATCAGGAATGTTATGTAATTGGCGGTTTCGTGCGCGATTTGCTGCTGCGCCGACCATCAAAGGATATTGATATTCTTGTGGTGGGCAATGGTATTGAATTGGCAGAGAAAGTGGTCAATCAACTGAAGCAACTGAACAAGCCTTGCAAATTTGCCATTTTTAAAAATTTTGGTACGGCACAAATCAAACTGAAGGAAATGGATGTTGAATTTGTTGGCGCCCGCAAGGAATCGTATCGTTCCGATTCGAGAAAACCGATTGTGGAAGATGGAACTTTGCAGGACGACCAGAATCGCCGGGATTTTACCATCAACACCCTTGCCCTGTGCCTGAATAAAAGTCGTTTCGGTGAATTAGTCGATCCATTCAACGGTCTCAGGGATTTGCAAAACAAAGTTATTCGCACCCCTTTGAATCCCGATATTACTTTTTCCGACGATCCGTTGCGAATGATGCGATGTATTCGTTTTGCGACACAACTCAATTTTTTTATTGAAACCAATACTTTTGAAGCCATTGGTCGGAATAAGAAGCGCATCGAAATTATTTCGAAAGAAAGAATTACAGACGAATTGAACAAAATTATTCTTTCTCCCAAACCTTCTATCGGCTTTATTTTGCTCGACAAGTCGGGTTTGTTGGATTTTATTTTACCCGAACTTTCGGCCCTCAAAGGTGTAGAAACCAAAGATGGGATTGGGCACAAAGATATTTTTTATCATACCCTCATGGTGTTGGACAATCTCAGTCAGACTTCGGATTCACTTTGGCTGCGATGGGCTGCTTTGCTTCACGATATAGGAAAACCGCGCACCAAGCGCTTTGACAAACGTCAGGGCTGGACCTTTTATAATCATAACATAGTTGGTGAAAAAATGACAGCCGATATTTTCAGAAGAATGAAGCTTCCCACCAACGAAAAAATGAAATATGTTCAGAAAATGGTTTCCCTGCACATGCGTCCCATTGTACTCAGTGAAGAAGAGGTTACCGATTCGGCCGTCAGAAGACTGCTTTTTGATGCGGGCGACGACATTGACGACCTAATGCTGCTTTGCGAAGCCGATATTACCTCTAAAAATCCGGAAAAGGTAAAACGTTACAGGGAAAATTTTCAGCTGGTTCGGAAAAAGTTGAAGGAAATAGAAGAAAAAGACAGGATAAGGAATTTTCAACCTCCCATTGATGGAAAAGAAATCATGGAAACTTTTCATCTTCCTCCCTGTGCTTTGGTTGGAGAAATTAAAATGAAAATTAAGGATGCCATTCTGGATGGTATTATTCCCAACGAATATGAAGCTGCACGAAGCTATATGATGCAGATTGCCGCAGAAATGGGATTAACCAATTAAAAACGTTATAAAAATGAAAAAAATTTTTTATTTTATTCCGCTGTTGCTTTTGTCATGTGCGACAATGGCAAAAAATAATGGAAATCCTCTGAAATTTAAGCATTCCGAAAGAAGTTTTGCTGCTTTCGATACCGAACGTTTGGCTCGGTTGGACACTGTTTTTCAGGATTTGGTAAGGAAAGGCGAAATTCCTCATGCTGTTACTTTTGTGGCACATCGTGGCAACATTGTTCATTTCAAAGCATTTGGCTGGCGCGATAAGGAGAAAAATATTCCATGCCAAAGAGACGATATTTTTCGTATGGCTTCTCAAACCAAAGCTATTACCGCAACAGGTGTGCTGATGTTGATGGAAGAAGGAAAAATTCTTTTGGATGATCCGGTAAAAAAATATATTCCCGAATTTGCCCATCCCCAAGTTCTGGTGTCGTTTAACGAAAAAGATTCCACTTATACTACCAGGCCTGCAAACAAGGATATTACCATTCGTCATTTGTTGACACACACATCAGGAATTTCTTATGGAACAGATCCCAATAACCCTATGATGAAAATTTTTGCTAAAAAGGGAATTCCACCCTTGAACAGCTTGGATCCGGTTACATTGAAAGAAGTGGTGAAAAAACTTGCTTCCTGTCCTTTGGAGCACGATCCCGGAGAAAGATTTACCTATGGAATGAGCGTTGACGTGTTGGGTTATTTGATTGAAGTGGTTTCAAAAATGCCTGTTGACCAATATTTTAAGGAGAAAATTTTTATGCCGCTTGGAATGAACGATACTTATTTTTATGTTCCTAAGGAAAAACAAAACCGTATGGTTACACTTTATCAAAAAGTGCAGGGCAAAACTTTGCAGCCCAGTTCAAGTGTGCTTTATCAGACATTTCCGTACAGTGGCGCTCAAACTCTGTTTTCGACCGGTGCCGGCTTATCGGGAACGATTGAAGATTATGCAAAATTTTGTCAAATGATTCTCAACAAGGGAGAATTTAACGGGAAACGCATACTGGGAAGAAAAACGGTCGAATTGATGTGTCGCAATCAGGTTGGAGATTTACGCGGAGAAATTGGCTTTGGTTTGGCATTCGACGATTTTCGTCCTCAATATTTGCATCTTACAATGGCTTCCGAAGGTTCTTTACGTTGGGGTGGCATGTTCGGAACCGATTATCTTATCGATCCGAAAGAAGATTTGATTTTACTTTTTTATATCAATTGGCAAACCGATAACAGTGTACCCGATGTCAAAGTTTTGTTCCACAATTTGGTCTATCAGGCATTGAAATGATTGCATAATATTTTTATAATTTTACAGTAAAATGAAAGCAGTTTTTATCCTTTCTTTTTCCATTGTTTTTATGGCAGCTTGTCATTCTTTTTCAAAAATTGCTTATCCACATACCCAAAAGGAAAACGTAACCGATCATTATTTTGGCACTGATGTTGCCGATCCATATCGCTGGCTCGAAAATGATACGTCGGCAGCAACTGCGGCTTGGGTAAAAGCTCAGAATGAAGTTACTTTCAAATATCTGGAAAAAATTCCTTTTCGAAATGCATTGAAAAACCGTCTGACTCAACTGAACGATTATCCTAAACTGGGTGCTCCGTTTAAAAAACACGGCAAGTATTATTTTTTCAAAAATAATGGATTACAACCGCAAAGTATTCTTTATCAGCAGTCAACCTTATATTCGGAACCTGAAATTTTGCTCGATCCCAACACTTTTTCTTCCGATGGTACGGTTGCCTTGTCATCCGTTTCGTTTTCAAACGTTGGCAATTATATGGCTTATTCGGTGGCAAAAAGCGGTTCTGATTGGAATGAAATTTTTGTCTTAAATCTGGATAACCGACAAACTTTATCCGATCACATTCAGTGGACAAAATTCTGGAATGTTGCATGGAAAGACAACGGATTTTACTATATAGCCTACGATGCTCCGCAAAAAGGCAAGGAATTGTCGGCAAAGAACGAATTTCCAAAAGTTTATTATCACCAGATAGGACAACTTCAAAGCAAGGACTTGTTGATTTATCAGGATAAAAATCATCCGTTGCGCGAATTTGGCCCATTTGTTACGGAAGATGAAAAATATCTTTTTTTGATCATTACGGAAACAACCACCGGCAACGCTCTGCTGATGAAGGATTTAACCGATCCTAAAGCTAAATTTGTTTCATTGGTGGATGGTTTTGAAAATGATTATTCGGTCATCGACCACATAAACGGCAAAATTTATATTCTTACCAATTGGAAAGCGCCCAATAAACGCATTATGGAAGTTGACCCGGCCCATCCTTCGCGCGAAAACTGGCGTGAAATTATTCCCGAACAAAAAACGGTACTCGAATTGGTTGAAATTATCGATGGAAAGTTTTTTTGCCTTTATCTGAAAGATGCTGCTCATCGTCTGTATGCTTACGATTTAAGCGGGAAACTTCTTTACGAAGTAAAATTGCCGGCACTTGGCTCGGTTGTAAGCCTGACGGGAAACAAAGACGACAGTGAGGCTTTTTTTGCTTTCAGTTCTTTTACCTATCCACCTACCATTTATCGCTTGGATGCCGGCAAGAATGTTTCCGAAATTTTTCAAAAAGCGCAGGTGAAATTTAAGCCGGAAGATTTTGTTACCGAACAGGTTTTTTATACGGCTAAGGACGGTACAAAAATTCCCATGTTTCTTTCCTATCGCAAGGGAATAAAAAAAGACGGAAAAAATCCTTTGATGCTTTATGGTTATGGAGGTTTCAATATCAGCATGACGCCTTCTTTCAGTATTTCGCGTATTCCTTTTCTCGAAAATGGAGGTATTTATGCCGTTGCCAACATTCGTGGTGGCGGAGAGTATGGAGAATCGTGGCACATGGCAGGAACAAAAATGCAGAAAAAGAACGTTTTCGATGATTTTATTGCCGCGGCGGAATTTTTAATTGCAGAAGGTTATACTTCTTCAAAAAAACTGGCCATTAATGGTGGTTCAAATGGCGGTTTGTTGGTAGGAGCTTGTTTGACGCAACGTCCCGATTTGTTTGCAGTGGCTGTTCCTGAAGTAGGTGTGCTGGATATGCTTCGTTACCATTTGTTTACTATTGGCTGGTCGTGGGCAAGCGATTACGGTACGAGCGAAGAAAGCAGGGAAATGTTTGAATATCTGAAATCCTATTCTCCGTTGCATAATGTGGTAAAAGGCACAAAATATCCTGCAGTTCTGATTATGACAGGTGATCACGATGACCGTGTTGTGCCGGCTCATTCATTCAAATTTGCTGCTACTTTGCAGGAAGCCAATGCCGGTAATAAGCCTGTATTGATTCGCGTGGATAACAATGCGGGACACGGAGCGGGGAAACCTTTGGGAAAACTAATTGATGCACAAACAGATATGTGGTCGTTTGTAATGTATAATTTGGGAATGAAGCCCAAATGGTGAAAAGGTTTATTAGGTAAGGAAGTAAAAATCAGATTTCAAACCATGTAGGAAAACTTATTTTTTTCTGCGGGTTTTGAAAATGGTCAAAAGAAGTCCTAAACCCATGATGCCGGCCAACAAGTAACCGATAACGCCCAAAATGGAAATATCGGAAATCAGGGGGCCGATTCTTTGTTGCAAAATTAACGAAGAACCTACAATCAGTGCCGCAATAATCAAACTGGCCGATATTCTGTTGCTCGAACTTTTCATTTCATCCTGCAAATTTTCGAGGTTTTGATGTTCCAGTTTGATTTCAAACTGTCCCTCTTTCAACTTTCCAAGCAAATCGGATATATTTTGTGGAAAAAGTTCTATTAGTTCAATGCTCTCATCCATCACGTTCATGCTGCGTTTTCTGAAACTTTTTGGAGAATAGAGTTTCAGATAAATTCTTTTCACAAACGGCTCAACAATGGCAAACATATCGAAGTCAGGCTCCAGTTGCTGCCCGATTGATTCGGCGATAGACATGGCTCGCAGCATCATCACCAAATTGGAAGGAAGCGCCATGTCATGACGAGCCATAATTTCCAGCAACTGCTGGTTCATCCGGTTCAGGCTAATGGTTCTGAATGGTCTGTCGGCATACATTTCGATCAATTCGGTGAGGTCGTGCCGCAATTGACGCTTGTCGGTTTCTTTAACCACGATTCCAAGTTCTTGTAAGCCCTTGATTACGTGATTGCTGTCTTTTTCGTTGACGGCACGTAAAATTCGGGCAATGGTAATGATGGATTCTTCGTCGAGATGTCCCGTCATACCCACATCCAACATCACGATGGTGGCAGGAGGTTGGATAAAAAGATTTCCCGGATGCGGATCGGCATGGAAAAAACCATCTATCAGAATTTGTTTCAGCAATGCTTTTGCCGCTCTGTCGGCAACTTTTTTGGGCTCGTAGCGGTGTTCGTATTTTTCCTGTGTGATTTCGGTAATTTTCACTCCTTCAATGAATTCCATTGTCAGTAATTTCTCGGTAGTAAATTGCCAATACACTTTTGGAACTTGTATGTAATCCACATTTTTGAAATTTTTCCTGAATTTTTCAAAGTTGTGGGCTTCATTCATGAAATCCAGTTCTTTTCGTATGGTTTTCTTCAGTTCGGCCACAATTGCAGTTGGATGATACAGGGAACTGTTGCGAAGTCTTTTTTCCAGTATTTCGGCAAAGCTTTCGAGGATGGAGAGGTCTGTTTCGATGGTTTTATGAATATCAGGCCGTTGAATTTTCAGGGCTACCGTATCGCCATTTTGCAGAACTGCTTTGTGCACCTGACTTAAAGAAGCGGAAGCAACCGGCGATTGGTCGAAATCCAAAAAAAGTTCTTCAAGGGTATGTTTCAGCTCTTTTTCAATACACCGCCTCACCAGCGGAGTTTCCATAGGTAAAACCTGATCCTGAAGTTTTTCCAATTCACGAATATATTCCGCAGGAAGAAAATCGGGACGGGTACTGAGTATTTGCCCAAATTTTATGAAAGTTGGGCCCAATTCTTCAAAAGCCAGACGAAGCCTTTCGGCAGTTGAAAGTTTGTGATAAACTTTTCGTCGTTTCCTCAATTTTGAAAGAAAGTTCACTCGAGAAGCTTCAAAAAGATAATCCAGACCAAATTTCACAAAAACGGAAATGATCTGACGGCTTCGTTTGACTTTATCCAAGTTGTTTCTGAAACCGAAATTCCTGTATGGATAGGAATCGTTCATTGGTTTAATTTTCTGATTCTTCCTGTTTTTTGTTGAGCAGTTGCGTCAACTCTTCTACTTTGTTTTTCAGTTCTTCGAATTCTTTTCGTGAAGGAATATTCATTTTTTTTAGAATTGCATCGACTGCCTTTTCAACCTTTTCCTCCATTTCGGTTTTGGTTTTTTCTGATTGTTCCAGCAAATCTTTGATAAATTTAGGTTTCTCCGTTTCGGTTAATTCTCCGCGTTTAATCAGGTCTTTAGCAAATTCTTCGGCTTTTTCTCGCGTAAGCGAAACCAATCCCAGCCCTGCCAAAAAAGCATTTTTAATTACGTCTGCCATAGTGATATCCTCCTGTTTTTAGAATATTGATGATGTTTTTCTTTGAAAAGTTTTAATTGGAAAAAATGTCGGTATCCGACTTCAAACTTAAGATATTAGTTTTGAATTTACAAGATTTGTACTAAAAATTTTTATCGGTTTCATTCAGCGATTTCGAAGCGTTGTTTGATGAATGAAACAAGGTGGGCCAACGGCAAGAATTTGGGATTCGGAGCAATGTTAGCGGTAAATTATTCGATCTACAATAATTGATTGTTGGTTGGATGAAAAAGAAAACTTACAGATTCCTGTAACCTGCTATGTTTCTTGGAATAGGTGCTGATTTTCCAGGTCGATGGAATTTGCAATTTCATCTATAATTATCAGGAATTGAATTTTGAAAAAAATAAACGTCTAAGTAATTAGCAATACTGGATTCCAAATCCTCGCTTCGATGGCTACAACCCTTGATATTAACCACTTACCCTGCCATTACTTATACAATAGTTGTTGGCTGGTTTTTTGACCTTTTAGAAGGCTTTCTCACATCTTTCTATACATTATACATTCGATATAAATCGGATAAAGTTATCTTGTAAGCATCTAAATCTTTTTTTCGTTTTTCAAATATTTCAGTAATTTTCGCTTTCCGAATCGATTGTTCAGAGTAATGTATCATTCTGTGACAATTTGGACATAAAGCAATAATATTCCTTGCATTATCAAGTGAGTATTTGAAATTTTCTTGCTCTTTCATCGGAATCAAATGGTGTGCTTCAACATAATTTTTTTTGTGTAATTTGCAATAAAACTTTCATGGTTATCTGATTTAGTAGCAAATTCACAAATATAGTTTGCGTGTTTCAGAGCTGCTTTTGAAATTCTTGAATCCCGAATCCATGTGGTTGAATTACTTATCTGCTTGGCTGGTCTGAGTTTTAAAGCTTCTTTAATCGGCATATCCACCGAGTTTAAATCGGAATCAACATCATCATAAACATCTAAAAAAGCACCGTGAATAATTGACATTAGAAGATTATACTCATCAAGGGTTAAAGGAATTACGGTTGTATTTAGCTTACCATTATTACTTAATTTATTGTCAAAAGGTTTTATTTGCCGTACTCTGCCAAGACTCATAGGACTTTGTAAATCGCAGATTTTTCTAATAGCAATTTCTTTTTTATTTGGATCTTGTGAAAGAGATTTTTCAATCACTCCAATTGAAACAAAAGATTTTGATTTCCCTGAGAAATATCCAATTACTTTATCGCCTACTTGTAGCTTTGAAAAATTTCTTTTGAGTCTCTTTTTCCATATGCAGGCCAATTTTCAATTTCACCAACTTTTTGATTGGTTCGCCAATCCCAATCGTTGTCATTTGCAATAAATATCCAATGTTTCATTTTTTTTATTTATGATTGATTGTTTAATATCACATTATCTAAACACATTCTTAATCACATCAATTTTCACCAATTTATTCCCGTTAAAATGCAAATACTCAAACGGGCCATCTACTTGCCCGCGGACCAGGGTATGGGCTTCTGTCTGTCCGAAATTATGTTGCCTATTTTTTAGCATCATTTTTCCTTTTTTCAATGAATGCAAAAAGTTTTTCTTTATAATCGTCAAACCGCATAACATTGTGTTGTCCTTTTGGTGTCCGAATTTTTTTCGGAAAGTTTGTTGCTTTTTTTATTTCATCAAAAGTGATTCTCAAATTATCCAAGTCAGCCCAATGATTTTTGTCAGCAACAACATAATTTTTGTATTGATTAGCTGTAAGTAATTCACTACTTTTTAAACAATTGTTTGCGGCTATACATTTCTCAAATTGTTTAGAAGTGCAATGAAAAATTCTTCTACACTTCCAATTGTCCGTTTCGTGGTCGTCAGTTTGGCTTTGATAAAAAGTTCCACTACCTGTATCAAGTTGGATTAAGAAATTTGGCGTTGTTTGTCCGTGTGTCTTGTAGTAACTTTTCTGTAAGTTTTTATAACGCCATTTGATGGGGTGGCTTGAAATTGTTTTAGAAATAATAACATTTTGTCTTGAAGGAAATTGTTGTAAAGCAAAGGGATAGTCCAATTTATTGCCAACCTTAAACCATCCTTTTAGAAAATAGTCGTTGTCAACCTTTGCAATAAAAATTAAAGTATCTCCAACTTTCACACTTTTTCTTGTCGATGGTCTGCAAATGCCCCAACTTGGTGGACAGTCAAAACATGGGTCGTCACCAATGTCAACGATTTTGTCGTTAACGATTTGTCCGTGAAATACTATAAGATAACTTTTACTCATTGCACTTTCTGTCTCGTTTGCATTATCGTTTAGCCTGACCCCTAACGCCCGAGTCTATGGACATTGGCGGCTTGCGGGAGCGTTCACTGTCGCCAAGCTACAAAGTGAATGCGGGAGCAAAACCTCCAAATTACACGTCAGCCAGCCTGTGACCATAGGCGTGTGTTAGCAGCAGTGGATTTAGTCTTTAATCGGTTAGTATATTTTCAAAATACTCAATTGTTTTTTTCAATCCGCTTTCAAGGTCAATTTTTGGTTGCCAATTCAAAACTTCTTTCGCTAACGAAATGTCAGGACAGCGTTGTTTCGGGTCGTCTTGAACGGCTGAAAAGAATTTGATTTTTGATTTAGAATTTGTCAAATCTATTATTTTTTCCGCTAATTCCAAAATTGTAAACTCTGTTGGATTGCCGATATTTACAGGCGAAACGAAGTTGTCACGCGTGTTCATTAAACGAATCAGTCCGTCAATTAGATCATCAACATATTGAAAACTTCGGGTTTGTTGACCGTTTCCGTAAATGGTTATATCCTTGTTTTGCAATGCTTCAACGATAAAATTTGAAACAACTCGACCGTCATTTGCTTGCATATGAGTTCCGTAAGTGTTGAAAATTCTTGCTATTTTGATACGAACATTGTTTTGTCGGTGGTAATCCATAAATAGCGTTTCGGCACAGCGTTTGCCCTCGTCATAGCAAGAACGAATACCAATCGGATTTACATTTCCCCAATAACTTTCGTTTTGAGGGTGCGCAATTGGGTCGCCGTAGATTTCGCTCGTGGAAGCCTGTAAAATTTTCGCATTTGTCCGCTTTGCCAACCCCAAAACATTAATTGTTCCTAATACCGAAGTTTTGACGGTTTTTATAGCATCGTATTGATAATGAATAGGCGAGGCAGGACACGCCAAATTATAAATTTCGTCAATTTCCGTAAAATACGGCTCGCAAATGTCGTGTTCTACAATTTTAAAATTTGGGTTTTCTATTAAATGATTGATATTTTGCTTGTTACCTGTTAAAAAATTATCTAAACAAATTACTTTATTTCCTTCGTTTAGTAATCTCTCGCACAAATGAGAGCCGACAAAACCTGCACCGCCTGTTATTAAAATTTGTTTCATACTGCTGTTATTTCTTCTGTTTTGTCAAAATAAACGTAATATTCTGGAATTTCTTGTAATAAAGTAACTTCGCCCTGTCCGTATCTCATGAATTGACGAGTAAATGATTTTAGGTTTTTCCAAAGTCCGTTTGTGTAACCGTAATTGTGAAAAACAATCATTTGAGGAATGTGTTTTATCGCAAAACAATCGTGATTTGCCCGAAAACAAAACTCAATGTCTTCGCCTGCGGCTAACGAAAACTCTTCGCTAAAATCAATATTTTCAGCAACTTGTCGAGTTGTAGACAAATTTGCTGTTGTTCCGTACAAAAGTCGCTCACTGTCTTTGAATTTTCGACCGTTCAAAGTTCCGTTAATATTGTGATATATTCCAAACCAATTTTTATCATAAGAAATTGTGTTGCCCGACAATATCTGAAAATCTTTTGACTGCTGAAATGATTTTATTATCGTTTCAACCCAATTTTCTGAAAGTATGCAATCGGTATCGGTAAAAGCGATAATGTCCGATTTATTTTCAACAGCATTTTTTTTGGCCCAATTTCGTGCTTTCGCTGGTCCCGAATTTTTGGTTTGTCGATAAACTTGTATGTGTTCGGGGAATGAATAAGAAATTGGCGAAAAATCATCTACGATAATAATATTGTCGGGTTTTACCGTTTGCTTTGAAATAGACAGCAAAAGATTTTCAATGTCATTTATATCTTTTTGATTTCTAATAAAAGTCGGCACAACAATGCTGACAATCGGATTTTCCGAAATGTCGTTTGCGATTGGTTGCAGAAAATCTACATATTGATAAATTTTATTGTTTTGCTTGCTACTATGCCGTTTGAAGGCGATTATTTCAATAATTTTAGTCCATAAGAACTTCTTTCTGTATGGATTATGCGATAATTTTTCGTACCAATAATATAAAATCTTGCCGTATGGAACATTTGATAAATAACTCATATTTTAAACTCCTAAATTTGCACAATTCTGACAATAATAATGACACTTGTGAGAACTCAAAAAAATTTTTCTTTCTTTACTTTCCCATATTTCACTTAACGATTGATTAAAAATATTTCCGTAAGTGTATGGATTAAACATATTACAGGGTGTTGCTGTACCGTCGTACAAAATGCACAATTCTTTTTCTAAAGCAGGACATTGTTTCATTGTTCCGTGCGTTTTAGTCGGTTTTTCGGTTTGCAATTCAACACCTGCGAGTTGGTCGGGATAAAAAAATTGCAATTCTGAATTAGCGTATAATTTTCCGATTTGCTTAAATTGTTCTAAAATTGACTGATAATTTTGTTTGACAATTTCAATAAATACTTCAACGCCTTCATCTCTGCGAATGGTGTTATACAAAATTTGACAATTATTTTCAAACGCAAACTCCGCCATTTCAAAAATACGGTTTATATTCGCCTCTTGTATAGTAAAAATAACAAAAGGGCGATTGGGCAACTCTTGGAGTTGCTTGATATTATTTTCAATAAATTGAAAATTTGCTCCTTTTCTGATTGCTGACAATTCATCTGCTTTCGGGCTGTCCATTGAAATAAAAAGTTGAACACCATTTGCAATCAAAGCATCAATAATTTTTTTGTTATTGAATGAAAAATTTGAAAACAAATTTATATTGAGTTGCGGAAAATGTTGTTTTGTGTAATTCAAAATCTCAACAAAATCGGGGTGTATTGTGCTTTCTCCACGACCATTTAGGCGGATTGTTTTTGTCTTGTCGCCAATTTGGTGCAAAATTGTTTTGTATTTCTCAAAAGACAAAAATTTGTTTTTATTGAATGGATTTGCGTCTATACCAAATCCGCACATTATTCAACTCATATTGCAGTTGTAACTTAATTCTATGATTATTTCTTCAAATCGCATAAGTTATTTCGTGTTGCATTTTAAAACCTTGCAAGGCAAATTACAAATTTTCATTTTCTCGCAAATAAATAAAGAATAATCGGTAAGCACCTCAGGTCGCTGGAATTTGCAATCCCAGCTCTTTAGTTATTAGGATTTTTAATCCTGATTAATTAACAGGGTTCAAACTAGCGTTACATCCATTACCGTGTTTGTTAAAAAATACACTTCCCCTGTTATGCGGTTCTGTATATTCATATCACATATATATGAAAATTGACTGGAATTATGTTTAAATCGGATTATAAATCCTTATAGAATCTAAAAACCCGCACTATCTCGGCAATAAAATATACCGCCTGTTATGCACTGGCGGTTCATTGTTTGCTCAATTCACTAAAGAGTTTTTGTAATTTATATGTTTTAGTTGCTTTGTTACTTTCTACAATAAAATTTTCTTTATCAATTCTATATGATTTGAAAAAATTATCATTACATCTTAATCTGCCAGTAAATCCTTTTTCAATATCTATAATGAAAATAGGATTTGAAAATGCCTTTGAGTTAATCAATTGTAAGATAAGATATTTATCAATTAATACAACGTCTTCAATAGATTTCCATCTTAATTTTTCCGGCGCTCCAGTAAGTTGGTAGTCAGTAACAAAAACCCAGGTATGTAAATTCCCTTTTGTTACAACTACACCATGAAATGTTCGAAACACTTTATATTTTGTGGAAGCATCAACTAAAACCAAACTGTTTCCCTTTTGATTTTGATAATGATTATGAGCATAATAAACTAACCATCCTTTATTCTTTTTTGGATTATACCATGTGGGTTTTTCATTATCAGCAAAATACAATTTTTGTAGAGTGTCTCCCGAAACATCAATATAGTAAGTGTTGGGTAGTTCTATTTTTCCTGGAATCCATTGAGGTGGGGTTTTTATGAACAAGTCGTAATAACTGTTATTTGATAATTTCTTGTTATTTATATTTGCCGAAATGAGCCATTGCAAGGAAGCATCTGGGAAATTTCTTCTTGCAGGTAACAATTCTTTTTTAATCGCTTCTAAAAACGGTTTATTTCTTAATTGCATCAGTTTTGGAGGAATTAAAATAATTTTCTTTATGTCGCAAAAACAACCAAAATCATTAAGTTCAAAAATTTCTTTTGTCTTTCCATTTATTAAGCTGAGATAAGTGCCGCCAAAACCACTGCCACCGTCATAATTAGTTTCTAAGGTGTCTTTGTATCCATCATTGTTAAAGTCCTTAATAATACTTTTAGGATTCTGCCCAAATATTAATGTAGGGAACAGAAAGATTGTTATTAAAAGTGTTAGTTTTAACCTATTTCTTAATATTTCCATATTCGTATAGCATTTTTGCAAATAAGTCATAATTTGAAATTTTCAAGTTTTCTCCGCTTGTGCATAACATCTGTGTAAGTGCACTTACGGTGCATATGTTTTGACTTTATATTATTGTTTGTGTTATTTATGTAGCTGATAATTATGCTATTAAATTTAGTATGCAATTGAAATAAGGTACACCTATCCAATTTGTTAATTTCAAATTTGTGTGCTTTAAATTCATTATATATCTAATTTATCCAACGGATTTTTTATTTGATCGAATCCTTTTGCTGTAATATGTGTGTATATTTCAGTAGTTTTACTGCTCGAGTGTCCCAACAAACTTTGAATATATTTCAAATCAGTACCATTATCTAATAAATGAGTTGCAAAACAATGCCGAAGACTGTGTATTGAAACCTTCTTTTTTATATTGGCAGCAGCTAAAGCTGTTTTAAAAATTTTAAATGCTACTATCAGCATACTGCCCAACATTTTCACCCTCAAACAACCATTTCCGTGGTTTAAATTCCTTAAAATATTCGCGTAAATTTATTAAAGTTTTTTTACTTAACAAGGTGTAACGGTCTTTTTTTCCTTCGATTGTGAAACTTTTATAATATTATGTATAACGTTTTGCCGCTTGCCGCAGTGGCGTATTTCGGAGCACTAAACTGTCAATACACCACAAAAGTTGATGCGCGGTAGAATGTTCAATTCACCACGTCATCCACCATTGAGCCAAACGCCTGTTAGCGGCTTACATTCTGTCCTCCATCAGTGTCAAGTCGCTGTATTGCTATGTTTTTGCTGTCATTTTGTTAGTCTCTATATTTCTGTCTGTTTGGTTTGTGTACTAGCTGTTCTAAAAATTTTAGAGGGAAGGGATTTTAAAAAAATAATTTTTCCTTCGGGTGACAAAGGTGGAAGCTCTTTTGCAATTTTTGGATTGGGTGTGGGCTTGTGCGAAACAAAGTTCACGAACACCAAATGAATATACAACTCGTGAGTAATTGCAAATGTGCTTACACCTATGGATTGGCTTTCCTCTTTATAGTACATTTATTTCCTTTTCAATTAAACGGTATTTGTCTTTTATATCTTCTCCCGAATAGAAGTCAAGCAAGTCTTTTTTTGTTAATGTTCCTTCCCTTAAAAAGCGTTTTAAATATTCTTGGTTGAATTCCATCAATAAGATTGATTTTTCCAACTGCTTTAAAATTTCTTTGTTGTTGTCAATGTTTTTTTGAACAAGTGATTTTATTGTCAATACTTCGTTGATGTCTTTGATGATTCGGTTTACTATTATTGCCAAAATATCTTTGTCGAGTTCGATTTCTTTTGCATTTAAAGCAATGTCTCTCGCTAGCATATAAGCAATAGTTAAATTGCTGTAATCGCCTTTTTGTGAATTGATTATAGCAACAAAACCAACTCCCGGAATGTAACCCACATTTTCAAAATTATTAAGAATAGATTTATGTACTAAGGAAATATCAAAAACGATCAAACTCACTATGCTGTCTCTGTTGGCTTGTGCTTCTATCAGCTGACTCCAAGCTGTATCAGATTTACGTGTGAAAATATCTTTACTTTGAATGTCTCCTAAATCAACACTTTTGTCAAACTTACATTCAATAGCTATTTTCAAATCAGGCGTTCCGTTTACTTCACAAATTATATCGCCTGTTTTGTTTTTCGGTAATTTACCTGCTGTATTACCCGTTAAAAACGCTTTGTCATTTAGTTTTTTGTCTGCAAAGTATTGGTTTAAAAATTCTGCAATTTCATTTTCTGCTAAACTTCCTTTGATAGTTGATTTATAGAAAAGTTCTTTCTTCATTTCAAATATCATTTTCAAACTTTCGAGTTCTGTTCCCAATTCATTGGATGTTTTTGAAAGAAAAGTTGAAATACGGTCTTCCATAAATGCCAATACACCAATGTAAATTGCCTTTAGCAATTTTTCACCTCTTTCACTTTCAGGAAGTTTGTCAAAGTAATTGAAAACGATTTGATTTTCGATTTCAAATTCTTTGATTTCAATTCGTTTGAGTTGTTGGTTTATTTTTATTAGGTTTTTACTCAATTCTTTCATATGGATAAACATTTTTATAGTTTCTATGGAGATATGAACCTAACGAAGGTGCATCTCGTAAATTTTCAAATTCGTGTAAAGGAACATCTTTATAAACATAAAGACTTCCATTAAGGAATTTCACATAAACTTGTTCGTTTTGTTCGTCATAACCAATACTTTCAATATTGGAAGAACTAACTGGAACCATTTCTGGTACACTCATAATTTAAAATTTTTATTTCTCCAAGATTTTAAAAAAATTTTGTATTCGTTTTCACTATTTTCAATTTTTTTGAAGCCATTTTTCTGATGCTTTTGGGTCAGAACTTTTGGGAGCATTAGATATTTTAAAGAATTTAATTCTTGAAAGTATTTTTACTGCTTCCCTCAGGTCGCTAAGTTTTGTAATCCCAGCTCTTTAGTTATTAGGATTTTTAATCCCGATTAATAAACTGGGTTCAAACTACCGTTACATCCTCTACCGTGTCTGTTTAAAAATACACTTCGCCTGTTATGCAGTTCTGTATATCCATGACACAAATATATGAACTTTTACTGGAATTATGTTTAAATCGGATTATAAATCCGACCAGGGTTCTGTTTATTCAATATGAAAGGTTTTGTAATAATCCATTGTGATATTACCGTGTTCAATCACTATTTTATAGGTTTGTGGCGTGATAGCAAAAAGTGATATGTAATCGCCCATAAATTGATAATGCGCCAATTCTCCCGGCTTGTAACCTCCCAGCGTTATATCCTGATTCCAGTAATGGCAAAAGAACCGAAAAACAATATCAGCACTTCCAATCATTTCTACCTTTTCAACTACCTTGACAGGCGAATAGCTTTCCAGATAGGGAATTTTGCTATTATCAGTTTTCAATGTAAAAATTGCTTTCAAGTATTCTTTACCGGTGGAAATTCTCGGTACAAAATTGAAAATAACCGTATTTTCACGCACAATACAATCGTTTTTCGGGGCAGGGGTCAGATGCATGTAATCGTCCTGTACAAAGAGTTGAAAACGCATGCTTACAAACTCAAATTCCAGCCCAACAAAACAGGTAAACTCTCCAGGTGGCAGTGTGGGATTCACATTGTCCAGAAAACGAATCAATCCCTGATAAGGGTCTTTCTGTCCAAAACAGCAAAAGGACAAAAGAAAAAAAACTGTTAATAATTTGCTTTTCATGATACAAAACAATTAAATTAATCATGAATCCCCTCTTAAAACCAGATTTTTTCAAAAAAGAGAAAAATAAGATTTTTTTGAAGAGAGGCATTAAATTTTTTGTTGTTTTGATATTTTACAATAATTTGCAATATGAAGTTATTTTTGTTACAAAAGTAGTTTTTTGTAATGTATTAAGCGTTCTTTGAGCGATTTGCACATATATTTCAGTATTCGAGCAATGTTTATTCAAAAAGTGCGAGAATAAGCCCATAAGCAGCGTTTGGCAAGTCCGCGATAACGTGTCTTGTCATTGCAATAATGGTATCCTAATTGAAAAATAGTCACTTCAACATTGTTTCTATGGTTAGGTTCTTCTTTTGGAATGTCTCGTAGTTTTGTATCAAAACAGAAGTTCGCCCCTGCTCAAGGTTAAAATAACGATAGTTGCCATTTTCTGTCTTGATACGCCATTTTTTATGATGGCCCAAATAACTGCTCGTCGCTCCAGCCCTGACCTTCTTTTAAAATCATCATCCCCACCAAAACCCTGCTAAGATACTGAAATATAAGAATATATGCAAATTTTTCAAAGAACTTTTTGAATATTTTGTATCCTTTTTTATCTCAATGTCTTTAAAAACTAATTCTCTTTGAGTAACTTTTCGGAGGGGACTTAATAGATTATTCAGTGACCCTTAATTGATATTCTTATGTAAATATAACTTTTAAGGAGTAACTCATTAAGGATAAATAATTGGAAAATTACTCTTTGTTTTATAAAACTTCGATATTATTTTTTTTATTTTTTCATCTTTGAGTCCTTCGTTATAAAAAAATATTTCACCATCAGTGTTAAGTTTTCTGTTTGTTTCTAATTGTTTTTCAATTTGAGTTGCATCAGAAATTTGTCCGTTTACCATGAGAAGGACTCCAGGCGTAAAAAGAATTTTTTTATTTTCAGGCATTTCAATATAATCTTGCGAAACTTTAACAGTATTAGCATATGAAATGCTGTCATTTCTATAACATTGAACAGCTAAAACATCACAGTTGCCTTTTGATACCCATTGTGGCCATTCTTGCATGAGATTAAAAAGGCTCCAGGGATATGGATTGGGAGCAAAACTTACTATCATATCTGGATTTTTTGCTTTTACTTTTTTGTAAAGTTTTTCAGCAAAATTGTTCAGTATACCAAGTCTCCAATTTACCCATGCAGAATCATTAAAATTTAGTGGAGGAGTAGCTCCATTATGTTCTTTTTTGTACATTTTTATGGTAAACAAATCATATCCTGAATTTATACAAGCGGCTGGCAAACGGTCATCTCCTTGAATACCATCTATATCTGGATATTTTTTAATGCTTTCCATGATCAAATCGATCATATATTTTTGTACTTTAGGATGAAATGAGTTTAAATAATAATCATGCTGATTATAATTAGCAGGCTCTCCATTATTCCCTATGGCTTGCCAGTCAGGATGTTTAGCTAAAATTGGATTGTTTTCCGGCGTAGCTAATTTAATATCAGCCATAAATCCGAATTCAAACCAAAAAAAAACTTTAATGTTATGTTTATGGGCTTCATTAATCAAATCTTTTACAGGATCTCCAGTTAGGCTTTTCAATGGTATATTATATGTTTTCATAAATGGAGAGAGGAAGCATGTAGAATCGATATGTTTATAATTGGAGTTTTTTAAAAGCACTTTACTTGGATAAAGAGTTTTATTGGAGGCATAGGAAACTACAAAAATGGCATTAAAGTTTAAAGAGTCCAAGTGACTTACAAACTCCTTAATATTTTTGTAAGATTTTAATACATTGGTATATTGAGGATCAGGAACCCAAATACCTCTTACTTTTGATGAATAAATATTACCCGTAACTATAAAACTAAAAAACAATAAGCAAAATAATTTAAGTTGCAATTTCATTGAAATTTATTTTATTGGTTGAACAATTGATTAAGCCATTTCACGGTAAACAATACATTAATATAAAAGCAACATTCAAGTTGCTAATTTACTTTTTTGAATCTTTTTATTCGATTTGGTTTATTTTTGCTTTAAAAGGAGCTAAAATTGTAACAATAAATGATGGAATTGTCGCAATCAACACCAATAAAAAGAATATTTTATAACCCATCAAATCACTAAAATAGCCGCTAATTGAGGAAGGGATCATAAACCCAAGAGCCATTATTCCGTCAGCAAAAGCATAATGAGCTGTTTTATACTTGCCGGGAGCAATTTCTTGCATTATGTACAATATTAAACCAACAAATCCAAATCCATAACCAAAATATTCGAGCGAAATGGCTGCCGAAATAATATAAATACTATCGGGCTGAAAATGAGAGAGTAAAAAATACATGACAAATGGCACATTGAATGCAGCACAAAGTATAAGTATTGTATTTTTCAAACCACGTTTTGCAGTGTAGTAACCTGCTAATATGGAACCCACAACAAAGAAAATAGAGCCAAAAATGCCATAAATACTCCCAATTTGTGATGTGGATAAACCTAAACCTCCATCTGCTACTGAAGCTTTTAAGAAAAGAGGAGCAATTTTTATTGCAAAACCTTCAGCAAACCTGTAAAATACTACAAATAATAAACTTAGAAGTATTCTTTCTTTCTTGAAAAAAGTTATAGCTATATCCTTAAAGGTATTTACTCCCTCTTTGAAAGATTTAATATTCCTATCAATTGAACTGTCAGGTAAAGCTTTTATATGATATAAAGATAAAACTATCATGATGGCAGCATAAATTAACATAACAATCATCCATGCTAATTTAATGCCATAAATATTTTCAAGTTTTCCAGCAACAAAAACCAAAGCTCCTCCCGATACCAATTTAGCAATATTGTAAAAAGCTCCCTGCCATCCCACATATTTAGCTTGTTGAGTGGTTGTAAGTTCTGTTAAATATACTCCGGCTGTAGCAATGTCATGTGTGGCACTACTAAATGCAATGATTCCCATCCAGGATATCGCATATTTAAAAAAGTCGGGAAGTTGCAATGAAAAAGCTACTAAAGCAAACGAAATGCCGGTAACCATCTGTGTTAACACAACAAAATGTTTTTTACTTCGAAACATTTCAAGCAAAGGACTCCAAAGCGGTTTTAAGGAAAATGGAAGTATTAATAATGATGTCCATAAAGTTATTTGGGTGTCCGTAATCCCCATGTTTTTAAACATTAACGACGAGGTTTGAGCTAAAGCAACAAACGGTAGCCCCATTGCAAAATAAACAGTAGGCACCCAAAATATCGGATTTTTTTTTAAGTTCATGTTTTATTTATTTCTTGGCAATGTATTTTTTTAAAAAAGGATTGTTTTGTTAAATTTATTTTGTATTTTATTTCATCAGAATATAATTTATTTTTTTAAAGGTCTGATGGAACCCACATGTCTGAATATTATATTCATTCGTGTTTGTGTATGCAATACATGTGGGTTTCATTGGATTATTCCAAGCATTTTACTCCGAGCAAGTAGACATGCTCCCATAACACCGGTTATATCTCCAAGTTTACTTAATTTTAAAGAAGTATCTTTGCTCACTAGATTCAATGAAAATTTTTTTACAGCACTTCGGATAGGAAGCAGTAAATAATCGCCAGTTAAGGCTACTGCTCCACCAATAATAACCAATTCGGGATTAAACAAATTAATTAACCCCGCAATTTGTTTGCCCAACGTAATCCCAACTTCTTCAATAAGTTCTATGGCGAGCATGTCTTCTTGTAATGCTGCTTCTAAAATATCTTCTAAAATAATAATTTCTCCTTTTTTCTTTTTGTTGTCCAAAATTGAAGAGTTTCCTTCATTCATTTTTTCGATAAATCGCCGATGAATATATGATCCAGATGCTTGTGTTTCGAGACAACCTTTTTTCCCGCAATGACATATTACATCATTATCGAAAACACTTAAATGGCCAAATTCACCAGAAAATCCCGACTTTCCATAATAAAGCTGACCGTTTGTGATGATTCCCAATCCTAATCCCCAGCTACAGTTTACAAAAAGGATGTTTTTTTCATCTTTTACTACACCTTTCTTGAATTCTCCGTATGCCATGGCTCGAGAATCATTATCGATAGTAACATGAATGCCAAGTCTTTCATGGAAAATATCTGTAAGGGGTTGCTCACTAAAGTAGTACATGCTGTAACTATGACCTGTTTGAGTATTAATTCGACCTGAAATGTTAATTCCAGAGCTAAGTATTTTTAATTTTGGTATGGTTAAGCTTGAAATATAATTTTCTATTATTTTGCACAAACTATCAAAACTTTCGATGGTATTTTCATAATTAAATGGTACATTCAACAAAGAATCAATCATCTCTCCCTTAAAATTAATCAAAGCAAGATTCACTCTAAATTTTTTTATATCAACACCCAAGAAACAACCCGAGTCTGGATTAAGTCCGTAAATATTTGGATGCCTTCCTCCTGTTGTTTCGACTTTCCCAAAATCAATTACATACCCTTCATCAATTAATTCACCTACTAGTTTGGTTACTGTCGGTATACTTAAATCCATTTCTTTGCCAAGTTCTGAAAGGGTATTATCTCCCGAATCAACATAAAATTTTAATATGTTTAATTTTAATTGAGCTGTTCTTGACCCCCGATCAATTTCTTCAAGCAAGGTGTGTTTCATTGTAGTGAAAATTAAATAATAGTTTATTTTGCAAAGCAATCGCAAAAATAATAATTTTAAATTATTTCTGTAATAAAAATGGAAGAAAACATTAAAAATATATTAATCATAGGTGTTGATTCAATATTAAAATATGTTTTACAGCAGATTTTAAAAATTATTTTATTATTTGTGTTGTATAATAAAATATTTTACATACATTTGCCGTGTTATTAAAATATTTTTATATCTATTATTTCTAAAAAATTGATAAAAAAAGCAATTATGGTACAAATTAAAGCCACCTTCTTAGACGAAATAAGTCATGATATTCCGCATCAGAACTGGAGTGAAACAGAGTGGGATGCTGATTTTGCTTATATGAATGCGATTGGAATAGAGATGGTAGTTTTGATTCGTTGTGGATATAAACGTTTTTTAAGTTATCCCTCAACAGTTCTTCTGAAAGAAGAAAATTGCTTTATTCCTACCACAGATTTAGTAGAAATGTTTTTGAAATTAAGTGAGAAATATGGGATGAAGTTTTATTTTGGGCTTTATGATTCAGGTCGTTACTGGACAGATAGTAATTTTTGGACAAATGGAAATTACGAAAAAGAAGTTGCAGTAAATAAATTAGTTATTGATGAGGTATGGAAAAAATATGGACATTATTCCTCATTTGCAGGTTGGTATCTTTCTCAAGAATGTAGTAGAAATAATGGAAAAGTAATTGAAATGTTTTCTTCTCTAGGTAAATATTGCAAACAAGTTTCAGGTGGATTAAACATACTTATTTCACCATTTATCGATGGGAAAAAAAATATCAGCCAGTATGCTATTTCAACTCAAAAAAATGAAGGGGTAAGCATATCAAATCATGAAACTGAATGGGACTTAATTTTCCAAGGAATTAAAGATGCAGTAGACATTGTTGCATTTCAGGATGGACATGTAGAATATGATGAACTTATTGACTTTTTGAAAATAAACAAAAGTTTGTGTGATAAATATGGCTTACAGTGTTGGACAAATACCGAAACTTTCGATCGCGACATGCCCATAAAGTTTTTACCAATTAAATGGGAAAAACTAAAACTGAAATTAGAATTAGCGGCAAAAGTCGGAATCGAAAATGCCATTACTTTTGAGTTTTCTCATTTTATGAGTCCTCAATCAATGTATTTATCTGCTAGACATTTGTATAATAGATATTTTGAACATATTAATTTGTAGCTGAATAATTTTACTTATATTATACTTATCTTAATTATGGATTTCAAAAAAATTGCTGAACAATATAAAACTGAATTATTTAATAATATTTTACCTTTCTGGCTCGAAAAATCACAGGATGCACAGTTTGGCGGATATTTTACCTGTCTGGACAGACAGGGAAATGTATTCGACACCGATAAATTTGTGTGGTTGCAGGGTCGCGAGGTGTGGATGTTTGCCATGCTTTACAACAAAGTAGAGAAACGACCCGAATGGTTGGATTGTGCTGTGCAGGGAGGTGAGTTTCTGAAAAAACACGGACACGATGGCGATTACAACTGGTATTTTTCGTTAACGCAAGAAGGGAAACCATTAGTAGAGCCTTACAATATTTTTTCGTACACATTTGCCACCATGGCTTTTGGACAGTTGGCATTGGCTACAGGCAATAAAGAATACGAACAAATAGCAAAAACCACATTCGATAAAATTCTTTCGAAAGTGGATAATCCCAAAGGAAAATGGAGTAAAGCACATCCGGGAACGCGTGAATTAAAGAATTTCGCATTGCCTATGATTCTTTGCAATTTGGCTTTGGAAATAGAACATTTACTCGATGAAGAATATTTACTTAAAACCATTGAAACTACTATCCACGAAGTGA